>JAABUX010002381.1_pt1 | contig 26759 bp, 25 predicted proteins | sample 5561851 | NCBI WGS metagenome assembly JAABUX01 (sample SAMN10711883, study PRJNA513361) | rock metagenome | isolation source: Antarctica rocks | place: Antarctica: Victoria Land, Richard Nunatak red sandstone | collected 2016-01-03 | reverse complement strand
GGTGCCCAGGGCCTCCCCGACCAGACGGCAGCTCTCGGTCAGGATCTCGTCGAGGTCGTCGGAACGCAGCGCAAGCTCGCCGAACCGCGCCAGGATGGTTTGCTGGCGCAGCAGTTCCGATAGGCCACCTTTGTCCGCGTCGCTCAAGGCATCCCTCGGCACAGTGCAGCCAGGCACGCCTCAACCGCCGCGGCCAACTCGGCGTTGCGGCGGAGCAGCTTCTCAACCTGACCGTCGGCAAGGGCCGCAGTCCCCGCAAGTCGCTGCGCCTCCAAGCCTGTCATGCTACGTCAATTCAATGTAATGATGGGATTTACCTTGGCATAGCGGAATCGCCAATGCAACAAAGACCTGAGATGCCTGTCTCCAGCGCGGGCAGGAAGTTTAGGCCGGCTCATTTGTCGGAGTAACGTCAATATGTCGTCACATCCCGTCAGCATAGATGGTTAGTAGCTGTCACGAACGGGTAGTAGGTAGTTTCCGAACCTATTCCGGCGGCCTCTCGTTGTTTACAGGCTAAATAGTTGCGGGCGCTACTGGCGCCCGCAATCCTTCGGGACAGCTCCTGGAGTACGTTTCCTCCCCTAAACTCGGGTGGTGCCTTCGGGCACCACCCTCTTTCCTTTGTGCATCGTGCCCTGCAGGCTTGATGCTGGCGGATCGGGGCTACGGTTCTACTCACCATTTGGGCGCTTCAAGGAGGCTTGCCCAACCATGCAACAGATCAGTCCGGCGCCATCCATTGAAGCCGCACGGCGGGCCGCAGCCTTGCCCTCCGCAGCCTGCACCCTTCGCACCTGCTCGGGCCGCCAACTGCCCTTGGCGGCGGGCGTGGGCGCGCCGCGGTTGGTCAGCGCCTCGACCAACTCGTATAGGGTGCGGGTGCCAGCTCGGCAGGCAGCGTCCAGGGGAGGCAGCACGTCGGCCGCCCGGGCGCGGGCCTGCGCGCTCTTGGCTGCAGCTGCAGCGCGGGCGTACTCCGGCGCCCCGGCGCGCAGCCGCGGGTTGCCCAGCACGGTGCCGCAGGGGCGGCGGCGGTGCGGCTTGCGATCACCCGGCCCTGCCTGAACGACCTGCTGCGGGGCAAGCTCGGCAAGTTCTCCCTCGATGCGCTGGTGAACCTCTCGGCGGCGGCTGGGCTGGCCCTGAAAATCAGGGCCAGGGAGCCAGCCTGACCGGGCCTTATCCGGCCTTACTTGCACGTAAGCTGTCGGAAGAGATGGCGTTGGTGCGCCCAGCTCGGAAATCGCCTGCCAACTCTTTACAGAAGGCGCAGACACTGTTGGCGAAGTCGGACAACCCGCTCCATCACCCACCCAAGCGCCGATGCAACGGGTCTGCAAGCCGGGCGAGAACGGGTTCGCCGGGACCAGCACCTAGTGAACAAACAGACAACGCCGACTTCGCCAACAGTGTCGGCGCATTCTGTAAAGAGTTGGGGGCGTTCTGGAATCCTTCGTTAACGGATAAAAGCCGAGCAAGTGGGCAGGTCGCACGATAGCGAGACGTGCTACATTTCCAGCATCATCGAAAGGTCGTTGACGACCGTCTTCCGGTCCGGTATTTCGACCATCGTCAAAGTATCGTTGAAAGTCTCTGGGTGGACACCGCTGCCGTCGTTATCGCCCTGGGTGCGCTTGCGCAGGACACCCGCCTGCGCGCCTTCCGCCTGCTGGTGGAGCGCGGGCCGGAGGGCCTGCCCGCCGGGCAGCTCGCCGCGGCGCTCGGCGTGCCGCCGTCCTCTCTGACCTTCCACCTGCAACAGCTTCTGTACGCGGGCCTGATCACGCAGCGCCGGGCCAGCCGCAACCTGATCTATGCCCCTAACGTCGCTGCCATGAACGGCCTGGTCGGCTTTCTGACCGAGAACTGCTGTGGCCAAGGGAGGGCGGGCGGCGTGTGCGACCCGGCCGCCTCTGGCGCCGCCGCGACCGCCTGCAAGCCCGCCGCAGCCTGACGGAGAAGCCCCATGCACCGCCCGCCTTACGAGGTCCTGTTCCTCTGTACCGGCAACTCCGCCCGGTCCATCCTGGCCGAACGCCTGTTGGAGCATCATGGCGCGGGCTGCTTTCGCGGTCACAGCGCCGGTGCTTTCCCACGCGGTGCGGTTCACCCGCTAGCACTTGCGCTGCTGCAAGAGGCCGGCCTGCCCACGGCGGGCCTCCGCAGCAAGCCGTGGGACGAGTTCGCCGCGCCGGGTGCGCCGGCCCTGGATTTCGTGTTCACCGTCTGCGACCAGACCGCGGGCGGAGCCTGCCCGGCCTGGCCGGGGCAGCCGATCACCGCCCATTGGGGACTGCCCGACCCGGCTGCCGAGCAGGGCACCGACGCGCAGCGGATGCTCGCCTTCCGTGAGGCGTTCCAAGCCTTAGAGCGGCGTATCCGGCTATTCACCGCCCTGCCGTTCCAGGGCCTGGACCGCATGGCGCTAACCCGCCGCGTGGCCGAGATCGGCCGCGTGCGGCCGGACAGCGCCGAAGGGATCGCATCGTGAGCGTCACCATCTGGCACAACCCGGCCTGCGGCACGTCGCGCAACACCCTGGGTTTGATCCGCAACAGCGGCGAGGAGCCGCGCGTGGTGGAGTACCTGCATACCCCGCCCACCCGCGAGGAATTGGCGGCTGCGATCCGCGCCGCGGGCCTAACCGTGCGCGGGGCGCTGCGCCGCAAGGGCACGCCTTACGACGCGCTGGGCCTGGACGATCCCGCGCTGTCCGACGACGCGCTGCTGGATACCATGCTGGCGCACCCCATCCTCATCAACCGGCCGTTCGTGTTCACGGACCGGGGCGTGCGTCTGTGCCGGCCCTCCGAGCTGGTATTGGACATCCTGCCGCATCCGCAGCGCGGCACCTTCATCAAGGAGGACGGTGAGCGGGTCGTGGACGAAGCTGGCAGGCGCGTCACGCTGGTAGGCGCGGCGCAGTCAGCCGCGGGAGCGGCGGCGTGAGCGCGGCCGGGACTGCCGCCGCAGCCGTGGCGCCGCGGCCGGCGATGGGCACCTTCGAGCGGTTCCTGACGGTGTGGGTGCTGCTCTGCATTGTCGTCGGCATCGGCCTGGGCCAGCTCGCGCCGGGGGTGTTCCATGCCATCGGCTCGGCTACGGTCGCGCAAGTGAACCTGCCCGTCGCCGGCCTGATCTGGCTGATGATCGTGCCCATGCTGCTCAAGATCGACCTGGGCAGCCTACGTCAGGTCGGCGGGCACTGGCGCGGCATCCTCGCCACGGTCGGCGTGAACTGGCTGGTCAAGCCGTTCTCCATGGCGCTGCTCGGCTGGCTGTTCATCGGCTGGCTGTTCCGGCCCTGGCTGCCGGCGGGGCAGGTGGACAGCTACATCGCCGGGCTGATCCTGCTGGCGGCGGCGCCCTGCACGGCGATGGTGTTCGTCTGGTCCAACCTGCTGGACGGCGAACCCAACTTCACGCTGAGCCAGGTGGCGCTGAACGACCTCATCATGGTGGTGGCGTTCGCGCCCATCGTGGCCCTGCTGCTCGGCCTGTCCAGTATCACCGTGCCCTGGGACACGCTGCTGATCTCGGTCGTGCTCTACATCGTCGTGCCGGTGATTGCCGCCCAGCTCTGGCGCGCGGCCCTGCTGCGCTCCGGGGGCCAAGCGGCGCTGGCGCACACGCTGGCCGTGCTGGGGCCGGTGTCGCTGTGCGCTCTGCTGCTGACGCTGGTGCTGCTGTTCGGCCTGCAAGGCGAGCAGATCGTGCGCCAGCCCGTGGTGATCCTGCTGCTGGCCGTGCCCATCCTGATCCAAGTCTATTTCAACGCGGGCCTGGCCTACTGGCTCAATCGCCGCCTGGGGTCGGCGTGGTGCGTGGCCGGGCCGTCGGCGCTGATCGGGGCCAGCAACTTCTTCGAGCTGGCGGTCGCCGCCGCCATCGCCCTGTTCGGCTTCCAGTCCGGGGCGGCGCTCGCCACCGTAGTCGGCGTGCTGGTCGAGGTGCCGGTGATGCTCTCGGTCGTGCATATCGTCCGCCGCAGCCGGGGCTGGTACGAGGCCGGCGCCGCCCGGCACGCAGCGCCTGGCGCATAGGGGCAGCCGGAATGGACGCGCTACCCTCGCTGGGCGAAGCCCTGCCGGCGCTGCGGCACGGGCTGCTGGCGCCGCCGGACCTGACGCGGCTGGAACCGGCGACGCGGGCGGAGCACCCGCCGCGCATCCTGCTGCTCTATGGCAGCCTGCGGGAGCGGTCGTACTCGCGCCTGCTGGTGGAGGAGGCGGACCGGCTGCTGCGGGTGCTGGGGGCGGAGACGCGCATCTTCGACCCGCGCGATCTGCCAATGGCGAACAGCACCAGCCCCGACCATCCCAAGGTGCAGGAGCTACGCGCCCTGTCGCTGTGGTCCGAAGGCCAGGTCTGGTGCAGCCCGGAGTTGCACGGCGCGGTGACGGGCGTGTTCAAGAACCAGATCGACTGGCTGCCGCTGGAGATCGGCGCCGTGCGCCCGACGCAAGGGCGCACGCTGGCCGTCATGCAGGTGTCGGGCGGCTCGCAGTCGTTCAACGCCGTGAACACGCTGCGCCTGCTCGGGCGCTGGATGCGGATGTTCACCATCCCCAACCAGTCCAGCGTGCCCAAGGCGTACGAGCAGTTCGGTGATGACGGGCGGATGCGGCCGGGGCCGCTGTATGACCGAGTGGCGGACGTGATGGAGGAGCTGGTGCGCTTCACCTGGCTGCTACGCGACCGGGCGGATTACTTGGTGGACCGCTACAGCGAACGCGCGGCGGAGGTGGCCAAGCTGCCGGCCTTGTAGCGCCACGGTGGCGCCGACCGATGTAGAATTACATTGATATATTTAGATGTGTCGATATGTTTGGCGCATGGATGATACAGCCCTCATTGCAGACGCCGACGCCTTCAAGGCGCTTGGCGACCCTATCCGCCTCCGCATCATGCAGTTCCTCCTCGACCAAGGCGGCGTGTGCTGCGCGACGCCGGGCCAGGTGTGCGCCTGCGACATCATCGCCCTGCTCGGCCTCAGCCAGCCGGCGGTCAGCCATCACATGCGCCTCCTGACTGCGGCCGGCCTGGTCACGGCTGCCAAGGCGGGACGCTGGATGCACTACAGCGCCGACCCCGCCCGCTTCGCCGCCCTTGCCAGCCGGCTGCAGGCCGTCGCCGACGCTGCCCGGCCACAACGGCGCGCTGCCTGAAACACTCAACGGAGTCTTGTCATGCCCGACGGTTCACACGCTCGCCTGCCCACGCTGCCCGTCGCCGTCATCGGCGCCGGCCCGGTAGGCTTGGCGACCGCAGCCCACCTCCTCGCACGCGGCCTGACACCACTGGTGCTGGAAGCCGGGCCAGAAGTGGGGCACGCGGTCCGTGCATGGGGCCATGTCTACATGTTCACCCCTTGGTCCCTCAACGTGGACAAGGCGGCAAGGGCGCTGCTGGACGCCCACGGCTGGACGCCGCCCGATCCCGACTTGTACCCGACCGGGACGGAGCTGGCCGACTGCTACCTCGTGCCCCTTGCCCGCGCCCTGGGCGGCGTCGTCCGGACCGGCGCACGGGTGGTCGGCATCGCCCGTCGCGAGCATGACCTGATGCGCGATGCCGGCCGGGCTGATGCACCGTTCATCCTGCATGTCGCCACCCCGGACGGGCTGACCGGGGAAATCGAGGCTGCTGCGGTGATCGACTGCTCCGGCACCTGGGCCTCGCCTGCCCCAGCTGGCGCCCATGGCCTGCCCGTGCCCGGCGAAGTGGCACACCGTGACCGTATTGCCTACGGCATCCCCGACATACTCGGCGCCGACCGCGCCGCCTACGCCGGCCGGTCGATCCTGGTGGTGGGGGCAGGGCATTCGGCGGTCAATGCCGTCCTCGACCTGGCCCAGCTCGCGCAGGAGGCGCCGGGCACCCGGATCGCCTGGGCCTTTCGCAAGCCGTTGGAGGCGGCACGCTTCGGCGGTGGCTTGGCCGATGCGTTGGTGCAACGCGGCGCGCTCGGCGCCCGGGCACGGGCCTTGGTGGAGGAGGGCGCGGTGCGTGCGCTCGCGCCGTTCCCAATCAGCGGCATCAAGGATCAGGACGGCATGCTGCTCGTCACATGCCAGACTTCGGATGCGACGGTGCTGGTGGACCGCATGGTCGTGGCCACCGGCTTCCGGCCTGACCTCGACCCCTTGCGGGAGCTTCGCTTTGCCCTCGACCCGGCGGTGCAAGCGCCGCCCCGGCTTGCGCCGCTGATCGACCCCAACGTGCATTCCTGTGGGACAGTGCGCCCGCATGGCGAGGCGGAGCTGCGCCAACCGGAACCCGGCTTCTACATCGCCGGCATGAAGAGCTATGGCCGGGCGCCGACTTTCCTGCTCGCAACCGGGCACGAGCAGGTCCGCTCGATCACCGCAGCTCTTGCTGGCGATTGGGAGGCTGCCCGCGATATGCAGCTTGAACTGCCGCCGACGGGGGTATGTTCTGGACCAGCGTTGGCCAGCGTAGCAGTTGCCAGCACCGAAGCGTGCTGCACGCCTGATACTGCCCAAGGCGTCTGTTGTGCCGCCAAGCCGGATTTGCTCCCGGCTGATGCGCCGTGCTGCGGCCCAGCCCAGCCTGCGCGCACGGCCAGTTGCTGCGGTTGAGCCGTCCCACCGTCATCCTGGCGCTCGGCACGGCGCAGACGCTGGCCTGGGCCAGCAGCTACTACCTGCCAGCGATCCTCGCTGACCCGATCTCGCGCGAGCTGGGCATCCCGGCGACGGGCGTGTTCGCGGCCTTCTCGGCGGCGCTGCTGCTGTCGGCCGCCCTCGGCCCCGCCGTGGGCCGGGCCATTGACCGTCGCGGCGGCCGGGGCGTGCTGTGCCTGTCCAGCGCCGTGTTCGCCGCCGGCCTTGCCCTGCTCGCCACAGCGCACGGGCCGGTGCTGCTGGGGATCGCCTGGCTGGTGCTGGGCGGAGGCATGGCGCTCGGACTGTACGACAGCGCCTTTGCCACCCTCGCCGGGCTGTGTGGCCGTGACGCCCGCGGCCCGATCACCGGCATCACCCTGATCGCTGGGTTCGCCAGCACGGTCGGGTGGCCGCTCACTACCCTGCTCAACGACGTCGTGGGCTGGCGTGACGCCTGCCTGGCCTGGGCCGGCCTGCACCTGGCGCTCGGTCTGCCGCTCAACCGCTTCCTGGTGCCGCTGGCCCCGCCACCCGCGCCCGTGGACGCCATGCTGCCAGCTAGGGATGTAGGGCCGGACGCCGCGCCACGGGGTGCGATGGTGCTGCTGGCCTTCGTGTTCGCGGCAACCTGGGTGGTCAGCACCGGCATGGCCGCGCACCTGCCACGGCTGTTACAGGCGGCGGGCGTTGGCACATCCGCCGCCGTCGCGGCGGCGACCCTGGTCGGGCCGGCGCAAGTCGCGGCACGCCTGGTCGAGTTCGGCCTGCTGCGCCGGATGCACCCGCTGGTTTCGGCCCGGGTTGCGACGGTGTTGCACCCCGTGGGCGCTGCGGCGCTGGTCCTGTTCGGCGGCCCGGCGGCAGCAGTGTTCACGGTGCTGCACGGGGCGGGCAACGGCATGTTGACCATCGCCAAGGGCACGCTGCCGCTCGCCCTGTTCGGGCCGGCTGGCTACGGGCTGCGTACGGGGTTGCTATCGGCACCGGCGCGGGTGGCGCAGGCCGCGGCACCGCTGCTGTTCGGGTTCCTGATCGACCGGGTGGGCACCGGGGCGTTGGCGGTGTCGGCCGGGCTTGGCCTGGCCTCGACTGCCGCACTGCTGGCTTTGCATACGCCCCGGCCAGTTACCAGACTAGGCCCTGCCAGGATTAACCATCACCGTGCTTGAGCCGACGCCGGGCCGGAACTGGCTGCAAATGCTCAGGCGCTACCTGCTCGCGTCGGCAATCGGGAACCTTGCTTGGGAGGTCGTGCAGGTCCCGCTTTATACGCTGTGGCGCACGGGCACGGCGTATGAGATCGCCCAGATGGTTCTGCATTGCACGGCGGCCGACGTGCTGATCGCGCTCGTTTCGGTGATTGTTGCCCTGCTCGTCGTAGGCAACCCGTCCTGGCCCGAACAACGGTTCGCGGCGGTGATGCTGGGCACCGTAGCTGTGTCGGTCGTCACCACGATTGCCGTTGAATACCTGAGCACCGTCGTTTGGCAGTTCTGGGCCTACACAGAGGCAATGCCGACGCTGCCTTGGCTCGGCACCGGCGTGTCGCCCGTGGCGCAGTGGGCAGTCCTGCCCCCTTTGGCGCTCGTGTGGGCCAGACGCCAGTCAGCACCGTAACTCGCTGCGGAAGGCCCATCACTCAGCCGGGATGTGGACCCTCTTGCGTTCGGGAACCTCGGCCGCGGCGTCGCGGGGCAGCCGCCATCCCTTGACGATCGCGTAGATCGCCGGGATGACGAGCAGGGTGAGCACGGTGGAGGAGATCATGCCGCCGACCATCGGCACGGCGACGCGGCGCATCACCTCCGAGCCGGTGCCGGTGCTCCAAAGGATCGGCAGCAGCCCGGCCATGATCGCGACGACGGTCATCATCTTCGGCCGGACCCGCTCGACGGCGCCCGACATGATCGCGTCCTCAAGGTCTGCGTGGACGAAGGGCTTGTCCTCCTGCTCCCGCAACGCCCGGCGGTCCCGCAGCGCGTGATCGAGGTAGATCAGCATGATGACCCCGGTCTCGGCCGCGACCCCCGCCAGCGCGATGAAGCCGACTGCGACCGCGACGCTGAAGTTGTATCCGAGCCACCACAGCAGCCAGACGCCGCCCACCAAGGCGAACGGCACGGACGCCATCACGATCAGGGTCTCGGTGATCCGGCCGAAGTTCAGGTAGAGCAGCACCAGGATGACGACGAGCGTCGCCGGGACCACCACCTCGAGCCTGGCCTGGGCGCGCTGGAGGTACTCGAACTGGCCGCTCCACTGCATGTGGTAGCCCGGCGGCATCCTGACCTGCGCCGCGACCGCGCGCGCCGCCTCGGACACGTAGCCGCCGAGGTCGCGGCCTTGCAGGTCCACGTAGATGTAGGCGACGAGCTGTGCGTTCTCGGTCCGGATGCTGGGAGGACCCTGGGTGACCCAGACCGTGGCGAGCTGGCCGAGCGGGATCATCGCGCCTGACCCGGTCGGCACCAGCACCTGGCCGGCAATCGCCTGCGGGTCGTCCCGCAGGTCCCGCGGGTAGCGGACCACCACCCCATACCGCTCACGGCCCTCGACCGTGGTGGTCAGCGTCTCGCCACCCAGGGCGACCGACACGACCTTCTGGATGTCGTCCACGGACAGCCCGTATCGCGCGGCGGCAGCACGGTCCGGCTCGATCTCGATGTAGCGACCGCCCTTCAACCGCTCCGCGAACGCGCTGGTCGTGCCCGGCACGGATTTGACGACCCGCTCGACCTGCGCCGCAAGCCCTTCCAGGGTCCCCAGGTCAGGCCCGAACACCTTCACGCCGACCGGCGTGCGGATGCCGGTGGACAGCATGTCGATGCGGGCCTTGATCGGCATCGTCCAGGCGTTGCTCACCCCGGGGAGCTGCAGGGCCTCGTTCATCTCCGCAATGAGTGCGTCCACGGTCAGGCCGGGCCGCCACTCGCCCTCCGGCTTCAGGTTGACGATGGTCTCGCTCATCTCGACCGGGGCCGGATCAGTCGCGGTCATGGCGCGCCCTGCCTTGCCGAACACAGAGGCGACCTCCGGGAAGGTCTTGATGATGCGGTCCTGCGTTTGCAGCAGCTCGGCCGCCTTGGTCAGCGACAGGCCCGGCAGCGTCACCGGCATATACAGCAGCGTGCCCTCGTTGAGGCTCGGCATGAACTCGCTGCCGAGCTTCGACACGGGCCAGACCGTGATCCCGAGCACCAGCACCGACGCCAGCACGGTCAGGACGGGCAGGCGCAGCACGAGCCGGATCACCGGGCGGTAGAGCCAGATCAGCACGCGGTTGACCGGGTTCCTGTGCTCCGGGACGATCCGCCCGCGGACGAAATACAGCATCAGCACGGGCACCAGCGTCACGGCCAGCAGCGCACCGCCCGCCATGGCGAAGGTCTTGGTGAAGGCCAGCGGCTTGAACAGCCGCCCTTCCTGGTCCTCCAGCGCGAAGACGGGCAGGAACGACGCCACGATCACCAGCAGGCTGAAGAACAGCGCCGGGCCGACCTCCTTGGCGGCGGCGATCAGGGCGGGGCCGCGCGGCTCGCCGGGCTTCAGCCGTTCCACGTGCTTGTGGGCGTTCTCGATCATGACGATGGCCGCATCGACCATGGCGCCCAGCGCGATGGCGATGCCGCCCAGGCTCATGATGTTGGAGCCGATGCCCAGCGCGTGCATGCCCGCAAAGGACAGCAGCACGCCGATCGGCAGGGTGATGATCGCCACCAGCGCGCTGCGGACGTGCAGCAGGAAGACCACGCACACGGCCGCGACGATGAGGCTCTCCTCGAGCAGGGTGTGCTTGAGGGTGTGGATCGCACCGTTGATCAGGTCCGACCGGTCATAGACGGGCTGGACCGACACGCCCTCCGGCAACCCCGGCCGCAGCTCCTCCAGCTTGTCCTTGATGTTGCCGATCGTCGTCAGGGCATCGGCGCCGTCGCGCTTCAGCGCGATGCCGCCCACGACCTCGCCGGTCCCGTCCATCTCCGCGATCCCGCGGCGCTCGTCGGGGCCAAGCTGGATGCGGGCCACGTCGCGCAGCAGCACCGGCGTGCCCATGCCGTTCGGGTCGGCCTTGAGCACCACGTTGGCCAGGTCCTGCGTGCCGCGCAGGTAGCCGCGGCCACGGACCATGTATTCGGCCTCGCTCATCTCGATGGTGCGCCCGCCGACGTCGCGGTTGCTGGCCCGGACCGCGTCGGTCACGCGGTCGAGGGAGATGCCGTAGGCTTGCAGCTTCCGCGGGTCGACGATGACCTGGTACTGCCGCTCGAAGCCGCCGACGCTCGCGACCTCGGCCACGCCCTTGGCGGTGACCAACTGGTAGCGGACCATCCAGTCCTGGATGCTACGCAGCTCGGCCAGCGTGCGCTGCGCGCCCACCACGACATACTGGAAGACCCAGCCGACGCCGCTCGCATCCGGCCCCAGCGCGGGAGTGACCCCGGCAGGCAGGCGCTTGGCGGCGAAGTTCAGGTATTCGAGCACCCGGCTGCGCGCCCAATAGAGGTCGGTGCCGTCCTCGAACACGACGTAGACGAACGAGACGCCGAAGTTGGAGAAGCCGCGCACCACCTTGGCGCGCGGGACGGCGAGCAGCGCCGTGGTCAGCGGATAGGTGACCTGGTCCTCGACTACCTGCGGGGCTTGGCCGGGATACTCGGTATAGACGATCACCTGGGTGTCGGAGAGGTCGGGCACCGCGTCGAGCGGGGTGTTCGCGACGGACCAGACACCCAGGCCGACCAGCATGAGCGCGATGAGCAGCACCATGACGCTGTTGCGCGCCGACAGCTCGATGAGGCGGCCGATCATCGGGACGCTCCCGGCTGGGGTGATGCTGGCGGGTTTGGGGCGCCAGGGGAGAACCCCTGGAGCGCTGCCCGCAGGTTGCTTTCGGCATCGATCAGGAAGTTGGCCCCGACCACGACGCGCTCGCCGGGCTTCACGCCGTCGAGCACCTGGACCCAGTCGTCGCCGTGCGTCCCGAGGCGCACCGGCCGGGGTTCGAACCGGCCCTTGCCGCGATCGACCAGCACGACCTGGCGGGCGCCGCTGTCGATCACCGCGGAGTTCGGCACGGCCATCACAGGGCCGCTCCTGGCCGGCGCGTCGATCTGCACGGTCGCATACATCGCCGCGCGCAAGGCAAGGTCCGGGTTGGCGACCACGACCCGCACACGACCCGTGCGGGTGTCGGCGGACAGGGTGGGGTAGATGAACTCGACGGTTCCCTCGAACGTGCGGCCGGGATAGGCCACGACCGTCGCGGCGGCTTTCTGGCCGGGCTGCACGGCGCCGAGGTCCTGCTCCTGCACGTCGGCAACCAGCCATACCGTCGAGAGGTCGGCCGTCTTGTACATTGGCTCGCCGGGACCGATCCGCATGCCCTCCTGGACCAGCTTCTCCGTCACCACCCCGTCTGCCTGCGCACGCACCGCGATGCGGCGGGAGGCGGCGCCCGTGCGCCGCAACCTGGCAATCTCGGCTTCGGGAACGTCGAGTGCCCGCAGGCGGCTCACGGATGCGGCCTGGAGGTCGCCGCCCATACGGGCCGCAACCAGGTACTCCTTCTCGGCCACGACCAGCTCAGGGGCGTAGATCTCGGCCAGCACCTGCCCGCGGCGGACCGGATCACCCATTGCCGAGACGGCCAGGCGCTCGACCCAGCCGGCCACCTTCGTGGTGACGGTCGCCAGGTGGCGTTCGTCGAACTGCACCGTGCCGGTCGCACGCACCGACCGGGCGACTGCTGGCCGCATCTCGACGGTTTCGGTCCGCACGCCCAGGGTCTGCATTCGGCCGGGGGGAACGCGGACCGTGCCCGGCGGGTCACCCGCCGCGTCCTCGTTGGCGAAGACAGGCAGGTAGGCCATGCCCATGGAGTCGTTCTTGGGCGTGGGCGACGTGTCGGGCAGGCCCATCGGGTTGCGGTAGTACAACGGCTTCTGGTCCCTGTCCGGCGTCCTAGGTGCGGGCGGTGTGGCGGCGGAGGCCTGTGCCACCGGGGCGTCCTCAAAGACGGGTTTGTAGTCACGCCCATCCAGGGTCCGCGTCGGACCGGCTGCGTAGGCCGGCTTGCCGTCCGGGTCCTGGTAGTAGAGCGGGGTGCCATCGGCTGCGGCAGCCGGCGCAGCAACGATGGCAGGCAAGCCCCCCAGGACCGAGCTGGCAGCAACGACGGTGCAGGCGAGCATCGCAGCCATCCGGACCCGGACGCATGGCCGGCTCATAGGTCACCCCCAACCAGCCGCTCGATCCCGGCCAACTCCGTCCGGACGGCCAACTCGGTGCGCAACAGCGTGAGCTGCACGTCATGGATGCGGTGCTCGGCCGCGATGGCTGCCGTCAGGTCACCCTGTCCCTGGCCATAGCCCGCAAGGACCGCCCGGAACGCCCCCTGCGCCTGCGGCAGCGCCTCGCGATGCAGCAGCGCCTCCGTGCGGCGAGCCGCCTCCAGCCGCGCGATGCCTTCCCCGAGGGCGCCCTCGACCTCCAGGAGCGTCGCGTCGTAACGCTGCTGCGTGGCGCTTAGGCGGGCGGCGGCCTCCTGCTGGCCGGACGCCGTGCGGCCCCACGGAACCGGGATGTTCAGGCCGACTGTGGCCGCGAAGCCGACCGGCCGGTTGTTGGTCTGGATGAGGGGGCCGGCTCCGACCGTGACGTCGGGATACCAGGCCTTGTCCGCCAAGGTGCTGCGGGTCCGGGCGGCGGCCATCTCGGCCGCCTGCGCCGACACGGCGGGGTTGCCGGCGCGGGCGCGCTCAAGCAGGGCTGCCAAGGTCAACCTATTCGTTGGCAAGGGCCGGGGCTGCCGGGCAGCAAGGAGGGCATCTGCCGGCCGGGCAACCAGCGCGTTGAGGCGGGCACGGGCTGCCGCGCGTTCCCCTTCAAGACGGATGATCTCCAGCTTGGCGGATGTCTCCTCGCCGAGGACCTGGATGACGGCCGCCTGGTCGCCGCCGCCTTGGCCGTAACGGGCGACCGAGGCGGCGCGCATGCGGCGTGCCAGCTCCTGCACCTCCCGGTTTACCGCGATGGAGCGGCTGAGGACGTCGTATTGGGCGAACGCCACCTTGATCTTCTCGTCGAGTTCGTTCCGGGCCGCCTGCTCCCGCCCTCGGGCGGCGTCCACATCGGCCAGCGCCGCCTCGCGCCGGAGGCCCCGCTTGCCCCAAAGCGGATAGGCCTGGGTCACCATCACGCTGTGGCCGCTGAAGACGCCGGGGTCCCGATAATATGAGTAGCTGTCGGAGATGGTCGGGTCATCGAGCGCGGCGGCGCCTCCTGCCTTGGCAGACGCGGCAGCGGTGTCGAGTGCCGCGGCGCGCAATGCCGGACTCAGTTGGCGGCCGGCAGCCAGCATCCCCTGCAGGGTCGCGCCCAGCGGGCCGGCGTCAGCCTGTGCCTCCGCCGACGATGGGACCGCGGCGGCCAGACCGGCGGCCAGCACGCCAACGGCGCCAATCCGGACCCACTGGGCGCGCACGTCACTTCACCAGGTCGGCGGTGACGGTGCCGCGGACCGTCTCGGCCTCACCCTGGACCTTGGCCGCAAGCGTGATGGCCCACGTCCCGGCCATCCCTGGCTCGACCTCGAAGCGGTAGATGCCGTCCCGGGCGGGCGGCACCGGCTTGACGGGCGCCGTCATGGTCGGCATGGCCATGGGGGACATGTCGGCCTTACCCTCGAAGATGACCGCGTCCTTGAGAGGCTTGTTGTCCGGCACATGCACGACGCGCACGGACACGGTGCTCTTGCCGTTGCGGGCAGCCTGCGGCTTGCCGACCAGCTCGAAGCGGTAGTCCTGCGCCGCTGCGAGCGCCGGGGAGAGGATGGCGGTGCCGGATACGACGGCGATGTTAAGGGTGAGCGCGGCTGCGCCCATCATGAGGTGCTTGCAAGGCATGGTGCTGCATTCCTTCCCGCCCCGGCGTGCCGAAGCGTTCCTGGGCTGACGACGGCCCGGTTCAGGTCACGGCGCTGGTCCGCAGAGGGCGCGGGACAAGCCGGGAACCGGGCGTGGCGAAGCAGCGCGCACAGGGCGCGCCGGCTCGGTCAGGCAGGTCTGGGTGGAAAGGGAAGCGGTTCGGGCGACAGGCCACCCAGGACGCGGTCCGGCGTCCAGTAGAGGATCGTGGCGTAGCGGATGCGCACCTCGGCCAACCGCGCCTGCTCAGGCAGTGCGGGAATACCAAGGCACTGCATCAGCTTGACGCAGTCCGGGGTGATCCCGTGGCGCGGCACGGAGCCGTCGGTGTCCGGCATCATGGCAACGTCGGTGCAGCCCGGCATCTGGGCGCCCATCATGGAAGAAAGGGCCAGGCTGCTGGGCGGCAACGCCTGAACCGTCGCTCCGCCCAGGAAAGCGAGGCCAGCGATCAAGAGCACAAGGCATCGAAGCGAACGCTGCCACATGCCAGCTACATCGGCCCAGGCAATCACAAACGCAAGGTGGGCTTGTCAGCCGCCCGATAGACTGCGTCCAGATCGCCATCAACAGTGCAGACCTCGTGGCACAGCACGCGCCGTGTCACACCCACGCTATGCGCCGAGCGTGCCGAAATCTGTGAAGCGCGCCCGATAGGCGCTTCGCACATCAGCAAGTGCGCCGAAGCCTGCAAGGCGATGGGACAGGGCCGCGGGGACTGTCCGCATCAGGCAGCCAATCCCGCTACCCTGCGTGAGCGCCCGTGGCGTCCGGAACCGCATGGTCGGGGCTGGCACAATGACCATGGCTGTGGTCGGCCAAGGTTTCCAGGATGTGGCAGTCGCCAGCGGCGCCGCCTTTGCAGGCATCTGTCATGCGGGTCAGCTCGGCCCGCAGCGTCTCCAGCCGGCGTAGCTTGTCCTCCACCGCAGCGAGCTGGCCGCTTGCGAGTGAGTGGACCTCCTCGCAGGGGCGCTCGGGATGGTCCGACAGCGCGAGCAACGCCCGGACTGCATCAAGGGTAAAGCCGAACTCGCGGGCATGGCGGATGAAATCCAGGCGTTCCAGGTGGGGCTGCCCATACATGCGGTGCCCGCCCTCGGTGCGGGCCGGCGGCGGCAACAGGCCGACCTCCTCGTACCAGCGGATCGTCTGCACCTTGCAGCGGGTGCGGCGGCCAAGTTCGCCAATGCTGAGCGGTCGAGCGTTCATCCACGCAAGGTGGCCCGAAGGGACTTGAACCTCAAGCCACTGTAGGTCCCATAACCCGGCGGACCCTGCCGGAGGCCGCCATGACGGACCGCTCATCCATGCCGCAAACCGATGCCAGCACCACGGAGGCGCTGACCTGGCGCGTCCAAGGCATGGATTGCGCGTCCTGCGTAGCCAAAGTGCGGACCGCGGTGGAGCGCCTGCCCGGCATCCTCGGCGTGGAGGTGAACCTGATGGCCGAACGGCTGACGGTGCAAGCCGCCGCGGACGGCGCCGGTGCCGACGCCGTGGAGCGCCAGGTCAAGGCCCTCGGCTACCAGGCCACCCGGCTCGTGGGGCCAAGGCCCGCCGTGGCAGAGGTTCATGGCGAGGGCGGGCACGATCACGCCTGCGACGGGCATGACCACCATCACGGGCACGACCACCATGGGTCGGGTGCCCGTGACGGCCATAACCATGCAGCGCACGGTGCAGGGGGCGGCTCGCACGCCGGCCACATACACGCGCACAGTAAGGCCGACAAAGCCGAGGAGCGTGCTGGGGTGCCGTGGTGGCGCACCGGCAAGGCAGGCCTGGTCGCCCTGCTCGGCAGCCTGGTCGCTGCTGCTTTCGTCCTGTCGCAAGTCCTCCCGCAGCAAGCCTACTGGATCTACCTCGCCACCACGCTCGCCGCGGTGTTCCCGTTTGGGCGGCGCGCGGTAGCGCTTGCCCGCGCCGGCACCCCGTTCTCCATCGAGACCCTGATGGTGACGGCCGCCCTCGGCGCCGTGGTGATTGGCGCAGCGGAGGAGGCGGCGTTCGTCGTGGTGCTGTTCGCCGTAGGCGAGTTGCTGGAAAACGTCGCAGCCGGGCAAGCTCGCGCGGGCATCAAAGCGCTGGCCGACCTGATCCCGCGGACTGCCCGCGTCGAGCGCGGCGGCGTGGTGACGGATCTGCCGGCCGACCACCTGGCCGTGGGTGACGTGGTGCAGGTGCGGCCGGGAGACCGCATCCCCTGCGACGGCCTGGTGCTGGAAGGCCAGTCCGCGGTGGACGAAAGCCCGGTCACGGGCGAGAGCGTGCCGGTGCCGCGCGGCCCCGGCGAGCCGGTGGTCGCGGCTTCGGTCAACACCGCCGCCCTGCTCCGGGTTCGCGTCACTGCGTCGGCGAGCGACAACACGATCAGCCGCATCGTCCGCATGGTCGAGGACGCCACCGCCTCCCGCGCACCGACCCAGCGCTTCATAGAGCAGTTCAGCCGCTACTGGACGCCCGGGGCCATGCTGGTGGCGCTGCTGGTCATCCTGGTGCCCCCGCTGCTGCTGGGTGGCGTCTGGTGGACCTGGCTCTACCGTGGCTTGGCGGTGCTGCTGATTGCCTGCCCCTGCGCCCTGGTTATCTCGGTCCCGGCCGCAATGGCGTCTGGCCTGTCCGCAGGTGCCCGGCGCGGGCTGCTCATCAAGGGCGGCGCGGCGCTGGAAGCGATTGGCGGCGCGCGCACCGTCGCCTTCGACAAAACTGGCACGCTGACTGCCGGACGGCCGGTCGTGACTGACCTGCTGACCATGACGGGCGTGGATGAGGCGACGCTGCTGCAGGCGGCGGCAGCCGTGGAGGCGGGCAGCGCGCATCCACTGGCCCGTGCGGTGCTGGCGATGGCAGAGGCACGCGGCCTCCAGCCGCCGCCGGCGCAGGATGCCGCCGCGGTGCCGGGCAAGGCGGCGATAGCCACCATGGAGGGACGCCGGGTCGCGGTGGGCAGCCCGGGCTACGCCCGTGAGGTTGGTGGCGACCTCGGGCCGCTCGGCCCGCAGGTGACGGCATTGGAGGAGGCGGGCAAGACCGCCGTGGTCGTGTTGCAGGACGGTCGGGTGCTGGGCGTGCTGGCGTTGCGCGACGAGCCGCGCGAGGACGCGCGGGCAGCGGTGGCGGAGCTGCGTGCGATGGGCGTCGCCACGATCATGCTGACCGGCGACAACGAGCGCACCGGCCGGGCCATCGCGGCCGGACTGGGCATGGACGTACGTGCCGGGCTGCTGCCGGAGCAGAAGCTGCGTGAGGTCGAGATGCTGAAGGCAGGCGGCCCAGTGGCGATGGTTGGCGACGGCATCAACGACGCCCCGGCGCTCGCGGCGGCCAGCGTCGGCATCGCCATGGGCGGCGGCACCGCGGTCGCGCTGGAGACGGCGGACGCCGCGCTACTGCAGGAGCGGGTGTACGGCATAGTCGAGCTGGTCGCACTGTCGCGTGCGACGATGCGGAACGTGAAGACCAACGTGGCCGTGGCGGTCGGCCTCAAGCTGGTGTTCTTGGCCACCACGCTGCTGGGCGTCACCGGGTTGTGGCCGGCCATCCTGGCGGACACCGGCGCCACCGTGCTGGTGACGTTGAACGCGTTGCGACTGCTGCGCTGGCAGCCGCCGGCCAGCATGGGCGGACCCGGGGGCGGGGAAACGGCAACCCACGCGACGCTTCCTCCGGCTGCCCCACCTTTCGGGGTGAGCGCGGCTGCGTGAGCATGGGCACAGACAGGAGGCATGAGGAGTTCACCTTCGCCTACCCAAAGAAGTGACGCTGCTTGCTGCCTCAGCTAAAGCACCACCACTCCGTGGTGCTTGGCCTTGCCCTCCGGCTCGACGTGTATGCTGATGCTGGTCGCGCCGGCCTGCTCCCGTAAGGCGGCCTCGATGCGGTCGCAGATAACATGCGCATCCTCGACGGCCATACGACGGGGCACGACCAAGTGGAAATCGACGAACGTCGCGCTGCCCACCGTACGCGTCCGGACGTCGTGCGCCTCGATGGCGCCTTCGGCACTGGCGGCGATCACGCGCCGCAGTTCTGCCACGCGCTCCGGATCGGTAATCTCGTCCATAAGGCCGCCGATAGAACCGCGCACCATGCCGTAGCCTGACCATAGGATGTTCAGTGCGATCAGCCCGGCGACGAGCGGGTCGAGCCAGAGCCGCCCGGTAAACCAAACCAGCGCAAAGCCGACCAGCACGGCACCGGTCGTCCACACGTCGGTCAGGACGTGCGTGCCGCCAGCGACGAGCGCAGGCGACCGCCACCGGCGGCCCATTCGCAGCAGGAACAATGCCCAGACGAGGTTGATGAGGCCGCCGCTGCCGTTCAGCATCATACCGACCAGGGGCGTCTCCGGGGGGTGCGGGGCCTGCCAAGCCTGCCATGCCGCGTGAGCGATGACGAAGGCCGTCGCCAGCACCAGGCCGCCCTCGACCACCGCGCTGAGGTATTCGGCCTTCTGGTGCCCATAGGGATGGTTCGCGTCGGCCGGCCGCTCGCTGACCCAGAGGGCAATCAGGGCGGCAATCGCCCCCATGACGTTGATGGTGCTTTCGAGCGCATCCGAGTAGAGCGCCACGCTCCCGGTCGCGCCGTAGGCGCCGAACTTGAGGCCAAGGACGGCGATGGCGACGGCCAGCGTGCCCCAGGCTGTCTTGACCAGTTTACTCACGTCTCTGGGCTTTCAGTTGGCTTCGCGCCGAGTGCCGTCCGGTTCACGGCGATGGGAGCAACGGCGTCATCACGCCGCCCTCTGCACCTCGACCGTGACGTGCGAAAGCGCTGGGAAGCGTGCGAGGACGTGGCGGTAGTGCTCCGGCCCATGGGCCGCCTGCGCCGTCGCGACGGCGATGATGGCCCCGAGGTGTCCCGGCCCGAGCCGCCACAGGTGCAGATCGGTAAGCCGGTCGCCCTCGGCCTCGACTGCATGGCGCACGCCGTCCGCCACGCGCCGGTCAGGCACCATGTCGAGCAGGATGGCGCCGGTGTCACGGATCAGGCCCCATGACCAGCTCGCGATGACGCAGGCGCCGACGATGCCGGCCAGCGGGTCCATCCACAGCCAACCGAAGGCACGCGCCAGCACCAGCCCTATGATGACCAGCACGGACACAGCCGCATCCGCGACGACGTGGATGACAGCAGCCCGCATGTTGTTGTCCCGGTGCGCGGCCCCGTGCGCATCGTGGCCATGCGCGTGCTCCTCGAAGGCCACGGGATACTCGTCGCTGCCAATACGGACATGGGCGGAGAACTGGTGCGGCTCAGGAATTGGTTGAACGCTTTCGAGCCAGCCGCCGCGGTCCTGCATGGTGAAGACCTGGCGGGCGCCATCCGGACGCACCGTCTCTACCGTAACCGTGGCGCCCATCATGCCGCCCGCCTGCGGGCACAACCGGAACACGGGAGGCACGCCGTCCTCGAACACGCTTAGGACCAGCAGGCCCTCCGGCGTTGCAATGCTGTGCTTGTCATCGTGGCCGCCGTGGTCATGGCCGTGATCGTGTCCATGGCTGTGGCCGTGATGATGGTGCCCGCCACCGCTCAGCAGCCAAACGCTCGCCACGTTGACGGCCAGGCCCAGGACCGCGATCGGGATCGCCTCGGTGAAATGGATGGGCACGGGCGCGAACAGGCGGCTGACTGCCTCGTAGCCGATCAGCAGCGCGATCATCGCCAGCACGATCGCGCTGGTGAACCCGGCGAGGTCGCCGAGCTTGCCGGTGCCGAAGGTGAACCGGGCGTCGTGCGCGTACTTGCGGGCGTAGCTGTAAGCCAGGGCCGCCAGCAGCAGGGCACCCGCATGGGTGCTCATGTGCAACCCGTCCGCGACCAGCGCAATGGAGCCGAACAGGAGACCGCCCACGATTTCCAGCACCATCATGGCGCCGCAGAGCGCGATGACCCACCAGGTCCGGCGCTCAGACTGCTCGTGCCCGGACCCCAGGAAAACGTGGCTGTGACCCGGTGGCGCAGCCGGAACGCCGGCAGGTGCGACGATGGCGTCCATGTCAGCCTCTCATTTCAGGTAGGTGCGGACGACATCAAGCAATTGCTCGGCCGCCTCGGCGTTCAGCACACCGGGATGTGCTACGGGGTCCACCAGGTGCGTGCGTACGTGATCCTCGACCACTTCGGCCATCAGTCCGGCCATGGCGCCGCGCACGCCTGCGATCAGGTGCATGACCTGCTCGCAGCCGGCCTCCTTCTCCAGGGCGCGCTCGATGGCCTCAACCTGGCCCTTCATGCGGCGCACGCGGGCCAACAGCTTCTGCTTTTGGCGGACGGTGTGGGTCATCACGCCCCTGTTCAGATAGGCAAGGGGGGTATCCAACCCAAGGTGTCGGATGTCAAGCTGCTTGCCAGCGCAGGTGTTCCGCAGTCGGTGAGTTGCGGGCCAGGACTTACGATCCAGGAGTTCCAGGACCTTACACGTTCCGAAAATGTGTTCCCAAGAGTAGGGCTTCGACGTGGGCGTACCCTCTTCTCTCTCGAATATGGCCGACGCTGCGTATCTACCCGGCGAGGGTCGCCTGGGTGTGAGCCGCCTGCCACCTTAAAGCGCTGGTTAAGTTGGCGTGTGAAGTGGGTGGATGGATGGCGTGGTGGAGATCATTGTGAACAAGCGCCGAACCGGGACACCTCCCAATAGCGGGTGCAACCCACTAATTTTGCGGCGAGAAGCGACCAGCAGTCAGGGTCCCGGTCGGTGCCGACCAGGACCCCATCTTTATGGCATTTTTCAATATTTGAGCAATGCGATTAACCCGATCCCAGCGGGGCTCCAGATGAGCGCTTATTCCTAGGCATGCCTGTCAGACCCTGTTCTGCAGCTCTGCCAGCTTGGCAGCGCCGCTGCGGCGGGCCGCCTGCCGCTGGGTGTAGCGGGCAACCATCTGCGGCGACTTCCAGCCGCCGGCTTGCATGATCGCGGGCATCTCGATGCGGTCGCTGGCCGCCATGTCCTGCGCCGCGCCCACGCGGCTGCTGTGGCCGGAGATGCGCGCGACCTGCTCGGCCGGAAGGCCGGCGGCCCGCGCCATGGTCTTGAACAGCCGTGCCACGTCGCCCGGGTCCAGGGCATTGCCCACCCGGCCCCCCTTGCGCACCGAGCGGAGTAGCACGCCTTCGGTGATCTCGGCCGCCTCGATCCAGCCGAGCAGCAGCTTCATGGTGTCGGGCGCCAGGAACCGGACCATGCCGGCACCCTCCTGGTCGGTCTTGCCGCGGCGGACCAGGAGTGTGCCATCGCCGTGCGGACCCGCCTGCAGGTCCTGGCGCCGCAGCGCCACCAGTTCCGACCGTCGGCACAGGGTGTCGTAGGCGACGGCAAGCAGGGCGCGGTTGCGGAGGTCGCGCAGCCGGCTTTCCCCGGCATGGAGCGCGCGGTCCACCAGGCGCCGGGTCAGGCCGTCCGCCTGCTGCTGGGCGGCGCCGTCCTCCTTCATCATGCGCCGCAGCGCCAGCTTGACCGTGTTGCTGTCCGACGGCACCGGCAGCTCGGCGGCCCGGTGAATGTGCGCGATGCTGCTGACATAGCGGCGGATGGTCGCAGGCCGCTTGCTTGCGGCGCGCATGGCGTCGATGAACTCGGCGACCGTCTGCGGTGCCGCGGGCAGCGCCGGCACGCCGGCGGTGTGGCACCAGGCGGTGAAGACCGCGGTGTCGGCGCGCAGCGCGCGGACGGTGTTGGGCGCGAAGGCGCCCTGGGCGTCCTTGGCGTAGCGGGCCAGGTTGGCGTGCGCCTGCTCCGTGTTGGTGGCCACCGTCGTCGTCAGTTCGTTCGCCATTGTCGCAGGCCTCCATTTAGGAACCGTCGTATCAGCCGATAGCAGCGACTTGGGCGTACCATGGTTGTTGATAATGTACCCTGGTTCGCAATAAGAATGCCGAGGATCGCGAGACAACGTGGACGGGATGCTCATGACCAGCTCCCGCAAGGCCCAGGTGACCACGCACTCAGCCTTGGAATGCCGAGTGGGCCGAAGCCGTCCGCCGTGAGGCTGTTCTGCGTCCTCTATCCACTCTGGCAAGCCTTGCCCCGTTGGAGGCGAAAACGGCAGCGCGCGACCTGAGCCTGAGCCGGGGGAGCGTCTACAAGCTGCTGCGCGTCTTTCGCAGCAACCCTGTGACGGCATCGCTGCTGCCCCGCAAGCCCGGCCTGGCGAAGGGCACCCGGCTGCTCGACGAAGCCATGGAGGCCCAGATCACGTCCAGCATCGAGGCAGCCTACCTCAAGCGGGAGAGGCCGACCCTGAAGGGCGTCCTGCGCCAGTTCCGGGCGGACGGCCGCAAGGCTGGCCTAGCCGCGCCGTCGATGAATGCGCTGCGGGCCCGGGTGTCGGCCCGAACCCTGCGCGAGCGCGTCAAAGCCCGTGAGGGCGCCGCCGCGGCGGGCAACCAGTTCCGCCAGGTGCGGCCCGGCCTGCAAACAGCACGGCCACTGCAGGTGGTCCAGACCGACCACACCCCGGTGGACCTCATGCTGGTCGATGACGCCCCCCGCACGTGTATCGGCCGCCCCTGGCTGACGCTGGCGCTGGACGTGCACACCCGCATGGTGCTGGGCTCGCTGCTGTCGCTCGACCCGCCCTGCGCCACCTCGGCCGCGCTCGTGGTCGCGCAGGCAGTGCTGCCAAAGCAGGCCTGGCTGATGGACCGGGCCATCGATCTCGAAGTGGCAACGCCCTTCGCAGAAGCTCAGTTGTAGGGCAGGATCGACAAGTGACCCCGGCCGCCCCGGTCGCTAGGCGGCGGATCAGCTTTCGCGCTGTCCTGTCGCTGAAGCGCCTGCACCAAGCAGCAACCCTGCTGACGCTGGCACTGCCGTTCCTCCTGCTCCATAGCCGTGCGCTCACCGAGGTCGCCATCGACTCGGTTGCGGCATCCTTCCTCATCCGCAGCCTCGTCGAGCGGCGGTGGCACTGGTTGCGCCAGGATTGGGTGATCGCCGGCCTGCTATGGTGGGCGTGGGTCATCGCCTGCTCTCTCCTTGCTGCGGCGGCCGGGGAGGGCGGAGACGTCGTGCAGGCGGCCCTGGTTCTCCGGTTCCTCCTGTTCGTCGCCGCATTGCAGGTGTGGGTGCTTGGGAATGGTCGGGAGAGACGATGGTTCCTGGTGAGCTTGAGCGTTGCAACCGTTTACGTAGGCGCGCAGACGCTCATGCAGTTTGCGACCGGCTACAACCTCTACGGGGTGCCAAGATACGGTGACGGATCGCTGACGGGACCATTCCGGGGACCGCGGGCCGGACCGACGTTCGTGCGGATGCTGTTCCCCCCGCTGCTCTTCGCGGTGGGCCGGCTGACGGTTCGGCACACGGCTTCTTCAAGGGTGTCGGCGGCAGCGCTGATCTTGGCTGCCGTCGCCGTCATCGTCCTGATCGGGCAGCGTATGCCGGTGCTGCTGACGGTGCTCGGGCTTTTCGTTGCGGCATTGCTGATGCCCCGCATCCGCCGGCTGGCCATCGTGGCCGTGCTGGCAGGAGCTGCGCTGATTGGCGCTTCGGCAGTCGTGTCCCCGCCGACGTTCTATCGGCTGGTCGCGAAATTCTCCGATCAGATGGAGCATTTCCCCCATAGTCATTACGGCGAGATACTGGGGCGGGCGCTCGCCATCGCGGAGAAGAACCCCTGGACCGGCCTCGGCTTCAACGGTTTTCAGGCAGGATGCCCCGAACCGCAATACCAGCACGGCTGGCGCTGGCCCACGGAGCCCGCCGATGACGGGGGTGGGGCCGCCATGTGCGTCGGCCATCCGCACAACCACTACCTGCAAGCCTTGGACGACGGTGGCTGGCCGGGGCTTCTGCTGTTCTGTGCGCTGCTCGCGACTTGGCTGCGCCGCCTTGCCCGTGGTGTATGGACTACGCCCGATCCGTTGCGGGTTGGGCTGCTTGCCGCGGCGGTCATCCAAGAGTGGCCTATCGCCTCCACAAGTCCGCTCATCTCACTGCCGATTGGCGGGTGGTTCTTCCTGCTCCTCGGGTATGGGCTTGCCCTCTCCTCCGATGACCCCGATCAACACTTGGCTGAGGGCGCTGCCCGTTGCAGAGCCGACTTGGCGTAATCAGGGACGAACAGCAGCCATCAACATGGTACGGCCGGTCCGCCCGCCATCAGCCAGCTCTCGGGAATGGGGCCATCCTGCCCCTGTCATCTGCTTCATGCAGGCTGGATGCAGACAACACGTCCGAGGGTTCAAGCCTCGTGAGGTCCGGGCGTTGCAGCACCTGCACGTCTAGGCCCCGCGGCGCGCACAGCGCTGGCTCGGAGTGCTTCGAGAACAGCACCACGGAACGGCATCCCGCGGCGGCAATGAGGTGCATAGGCCCGGTATCGTTGCCTATGGCCAGGCTGGCGGCCCTTGCCAGGCTGGCCAGGTCCCCCATCGTGGTCTGCCGGGTCAGGTTGACGGACGTGGGGGCCGCCGCGCAGATCGTCTCTGCAAGCCCATGCTCGGCGGCGCCCCCGAGGACGACCGGGGTGATCCCGTGCTTGACGAGCTGAGCCGCGACGACGCCGTACCGCTCCGCTGGCCACCGCTTGGCGGGCCGACGCGGCGAGCAGCCGGGAACGAGGAGCGCGAGGCGTTTGGGCAGCGCGAAGCGGTCGATGTCGCCATATGCCCAGGACAGGTCGGGCGGCTGCCGGCCGGTGATGCCCGCGAAGCGCAACTGGCCGAATTGACGGTCGATGTCGTGCAGCCAGTCGCGGTCCGGGTCAACGTCAGGGTGCGAGGCGCCTGCGGCGATGCCGGACCACTCCGGCCGGGCACCGTGCGGAAAAAGCCGGAAGTAACGGCTGCTTCGGCTTGATGTCTGCAGGTCGTAAACCCGGTCGAAGCGGCCGTCGAGCAGGCGCCGCCGCAACGCCCATGTGCCCGGAATGTCCCACCACTCAGGCCGCCGGTCGATCCAGACCGCGTCGAACCAAGGCGCCTCCGCCAGCCACCCAGCATACGGGCGCAGCGTCAGCAGCGTGATGTGGGCGGCCGGGTGGTGTCGCCGGATCGCGGCAAACGGCCCCAACGACAGGACGACGTTGCCGAGCGCGCCCAGCTTCAGCACCAGGATGCGGCCGGGGCGCCCGTCCGAGGCCGCCACCTCAGGCGCCGGGGAGCGCGCGATGCGCGATGAACATCATCTCCTGACGCCCCAGGCCGAACTCCACTTCCTGGTCTGGACGCATGCGGAAGGTCTCCGCGCGGAACCCGGCCACTGTCAGCCTGTCGGTGAAGTCCAGGCCGTAGTAGCGGATGTGGTCGTGCGCGCTGAAATGGGCGAACCGCGCCTCCGGCGTCGTGATCGCCGGGTTCTCGTAGGTATGTTGCCGTGTCGGGTTGATCGGCACTGTGAGGATTGCGAACCCTCCCGGTTGGAGCAGGCGGAACAGCTCGCGCATGGCCTTCCGATCATCGGGGATATGCTCGAGGACGTGGTGGGCGATGACCACGTCATATGACGCGTCCGGCAGTGGGACCGCGGTGATGTCAGCCTGGTGCGTGACCCCTTTCTGGGCGAGGTCGGCGGTTTCGTAAAGCGGGTTGCCCCGCATCATCGTCTGCCAGATCCGCTCGGGGGCGAAGTGCAGGATGCGCTTGCCCGACAGGCGGTTGCCGCCGCCCTCGATGATCCAAAGCTGCATGAGCCGGTGCCGCTCGCGGCTGCCGCAGCCGGGACAGCGTGCATCCCAACGCGGCGGATGGCCGACGCTGATGAACCGCCCGACATAGCCGCAGATCGGACAGCTTCGCGGCAACGCGCCGCGGCGGAACTGCCGCCGATCCTTCAACCAGGCATCGATCAGCCTTCGTGTAACGCCGAACCTGCCAGCCGGCGGGAGCGGCCGCGCGCCCTCGGATGCTTCCGTCTTCCGGGCCGGTGCCGAACCCCAATCACCTGCGATGCCGTGTTGGTGCATGGATGCAGTAGCTCACTGTTTCGGTCGATGTCTTCGAGTTGCGCTAGAACCATCAAGCCATTGTATTTGCTGATATATAGAGACACTCATGCACTGACTTCGTGATTGTGCCGGGGCAGACGATCGGGGGCAGATGATCGGACGGGTCGGTCCCTGGTGGTGCGGGCCAATTGGGGTCATGCCGACCAGTAGGTGCTGCAAGGCCCGCCCCGCGCAACCGGCCATCGGGAGTGTGAACCCGAATTTAGTGGTGCGCCGGCAGCAGGGTGTAGTCTCCCAGCCAT
>JAABUX010002380.1_pt1 | contig 26760 bp, 21 predicted proteins | sample 5561851 | NCBI WGS metagenome assembly JAABUX01 (sample SAMN10711883, study PRJNA513361) | rock metagenome | isolation source: Antarctica rocks | place: Antarctica: Victoria Land, Richard Nunatak red sandstone | collected 2016-01-03 | reverse complement strand
CGGTCGCAGTGGATCGGCTTTGCGGCGAGACATGGTGGACCTCAAAGATCGAGATTCACCGATACTAACCCGATCGCAGCGTTATGGCAATAGGCGGGACAAGTGACCCACTAGGTACGTCCGCTGGCCGCTGACGGGGTCGGGAGCCGAGTAGTTCACGCCGTAGGTGGCGTAGTTGGCGTCCGGACCTGAGACCAAGGCTTCGGTCATCACCCGGCCGGTGAGCGAGCCGTTGCTGGCGAGCGGGAAGCCCAGGATCGCGGCGGCCGTCGACGCGATGTCGGCGTTGCCCACGGGGTTGGGGTCCTCGTACCCCCGCTTGAAGTCGGGGCCGATGGCGGCCATGTTGTTGAACGTATCGTGCCGGCCGATCGTGCCGTGCATGCCTTGACCTTGCTGGAGGCCGGTGTCGGCGACTTCCACGGCGGTCATCAGCGGGTTGCTCGGGTCGGTGCTGAAGGTGGCGAAGTTGACCACCACCGCCGGCTTGGGCAGGTCGGTCGAACCTTGCAGGTTGATGGCGGTCAAGGGCAGCGTGCCCGGCGGGATCGCGCCGAAGTCCTCGTTGACGAACAACCCGCTGACGTAATCCTGCTTCAGCAGCACGGCGACGACCTGCTTGAGAACGTCCGGGCTGCCCGAGGGGATGTAGACCAGGTCGGAGCCGCCGTTGGCCGCGATCGCGACCAGGGCATCGGTGGTCGCCAATGGGGTGACAAACTGACCCAAACCGCCGATCAGGCCGTTGCCGCCCCGAGGGCGCTGGCCCTGGGTCGGGTCGACGGCCGCGTAGGCGACGCCGTTGCTGGGCTGGACGGTGGCCGGCGCGTCCGGGTCGTAGAGGGGAAGGTTCAGGCCGTGGGCTAGGTCGATGGCCACAAAGCCCGCTGGGAGGAAGCCGGGATTGACGCCGGGATAGGTCTGGGTGGCCGCATAGCTGTTGGTCGGTTTCGACGAGGCGTCGACCGGCTGTTTGCTGATGGTCCCGAAGCCGTGGTCGGCGGTGACGATGATGTCGGTACTCGCCGCCAACCCGTTGGCGTTGACGGCGTTGAGGATCTGGGCCAGGTTCGTGTCCGCGTTCTGGACCGCGGCCCGGGACGTGGGACCGTTGATCCCGGGAACCAGGCTGTTTAGGCTGTCCCCCTGGTTGTGCTGGGTGCCGTCCGGGTCGCGCGACCAGTAGACCAGGACGAACGGCTTCCCGTCCTTGACGAACTTGGGAATGATCGCCTTGGTGATGGTGTCGGTAAAGTATTGCTGCTGGGTGAGGTTGGCGGCCAAGGTGCCCGGCGTCGTGTTGGTGCCCGAGGGGGCGTTGGCTCCCCGCGTTGGCGCGACGACGGCGACGTTGGCCTTGGTGAGGTAACTCAGAAAATCGGCGGCGAGCGGGATACCGCCGGTCCGGCCGGTCAGGTCGTCGATGATGATGGTCTGGGGGGGCGGAACCACCCCGTTTTGGAGGTTTCCTTGACTGACGTCCTGGATCAGCGTCGGCCCGAGCTTGCCGACCGCGGCCGTGTTGAAACCCCGGACCCGGGCGGCGGCCATGAGGCTCTCTTCGTTGAAGAAGTTGCCCCCACCGGCGAAGTGACCGTTGAGGTCGGCCAGCACGGGGTCGTTTTCGATGAACGGAGTCAGCGTCCCACTGGCCAGGTTGGTTGCTACCCCGTTGACATTCTGGCTGGCGAAGACGGGATATCCGGCGAAAATCGTGTTGCTGAAGTCGCCCGTGTCGCCGGGGAAGTGCCCGGTGGCGATCGCGGCGCCGTTGGGGGTGGTGAAGGTCGGGAAGACCGAGTGGCTGTTCGAGAAGTTGACCCCGTTGTTGCGGACCGACAGGAGCGTCGGCGCGTCGAGCGGGTTGATCGACCCTGGGCGCAGCCCGTCACCGACGAAGATGATCACGTTCCGGCCGGTCGGCGGTTGCGCGAGGACCGGTCGGGCGGCCCATCCCCCCAACGCCACAGCCGAGATCATCCAGGCCGCGCTGACGAGAACGGTCCGGGACCACCTCCGACCGACGGGTCGTCCCGACATCCGGGCGGAAAGCCCTCGACGACTGCATGGGTCTGCCATTGCCAACTCCCTTTTGGAAGGCTATCGCTTCATCGCGGATGGGAAAATTGCGATCGAGGCAAAACTCGGCTGGGGCGGCCAGCCAAGGCGCGAATCGGTCCGCCGACGGTCCTGGTATCAGCCAGCCATCCCGGCTCGCCTCTGGCGGAAGAGGACACACTATACCCCGGTCGAGGACGGCCCGGTCAACACCCAAACCAGCGTCGAGTCAGGACTTAACAAAAAAAACACATTGTGTTCGCGCCCTCTTAACCCCGCTGTCGGCCCGCGGCATCATCGCGGATCTGGCCGAGTGATCGCTCGGGGCTAAACTGGAACGCACGCGAGCCAAACCGATGAAGTGAAGGCAATGCCCGCTTGCTACAATCCGAGGGGAGGAGCGTCGAAGTTGGAGTTTCTTCCCTCCAGCGGGGTCGCCCGGACCGAGGCGAATTCCGGTTCACCCGTCAAGAAAATCGTGATGAACAAACGCGGAGCCTGGGTCCTGAAGGCATCTCGGTTCCTCCAGGATCACCTCATCCTCTTGTTGATCGTCGCTTACGCCCTGGGTGCGTTCTGGCCCGGTCCTGGTCGGCAGGCGCGCGGCCTGTCGATCGGCCATGTCACCCTGTTCCGCGAGCAGGTCAAACTTTCCCTGCCGGTGCTGACTCTGGCCTCCCTGCTGGTGAGCGCCGGCCTGGGCGTGAACCTCGTCGACTTGAGCGGGCTGGCGCGCCGTCCCGCCCCGCTGCTCGCCGGGATCGCGGCCAACAGCCTGATCCCGATCGGGTATCTCTGCGGCGTCACGGTGATCATGCGTCCCTGGCACAGCCCGGACGAGGTCCAGAACATCCTCGTTGGGCTGGCCTTGGTCGCCTCGATGCCGATCGCCGGCACCTCCACCGCCTGGTCGCAAAACGCCGACGGCGACCTGGCCCTCAGCCTCGGCCTCGTCCTGGCCTCAACCCTGCTGAGTCCGCTGACGACCCCCCTGGCGTTGCGGACCATCGGCCTGATGGCGACCGGCGATTACGCCGAGGACCTGCGCGACCTGGCGACCGGTGGCGCGGGTTTGCTGCTGGCGTTGGCCGTCATCCTCCCGACCTTGTTGGGGGTCGCCCTGCGGAAGGTCGCCGGGGAATACCGGATCGCCGCCGCCAGGCCCGCGCTCAAGCTGATCAACACCTCGGTCATGCTGTTCCTGAGCTACTCGACCGCGTCCGACTCGATCCCCCAGGCGATCACCGCTCCGGACACCGACTTCCTGATCGCGCTGCTGCTGGTCGTCGTCGGCTCCTGCGTGATCACTTTCGCCGCGGGCTGGGGGATCGCCCAATGGCTGGGCGTGGGCCGCGCCCAGCGGACCTCCCTGATGTTCGGCCTGGGGACAAACAACAACGGGACCGGGCTGGTGATGGCCTCGGTCGCCCTGGCGGACCATCCCCGGGTCATCCTGCCGATCGTTGCTTATAATTTCATCCAACAGTTGGTGGCCGGAGTCGTGAGCCGGATAACCGTCTCCGACCCCATACGCCTGGGCAACGATTGGCGAGGCCGTCAGGCGGAGGCCCGGGTCCGAAACCGGCGGTAGCCGAGGCCCGCGAGCGCCCCGATGGCCATCAGGGTGAGAGACGACGGCTCGGGGACGGCCGCCGGCACGAAGAGCAGGCCGTGCGGCGAGGCGTTGGCCGCGAACAGCCCGTCGGTGATTGACGTGGAGACGCCGGTCGTCGGGTCGATGAAGTCCACGGAGTTGGTGCTGCCGATCGAGCCGTAGGTGCCCCCCGCCTGGAACGACCCCTGCAAGGCGTAGATCGTGTTGTTGGCGGTGTCAGCGACGAGCAGCCGCTGATCGCCGCTACTGGCGAAGGCCGTGTCGTCCAGCCCGGACAGACTCGCCCCGGTGGAGCTGATCAGGCTGAGGAAGCTGACGGCCTGAGCGCCGGTACCGGGATTCCGGACGGTGGTCAGCGCCCCGTCGTCCCCAGAGGACAGGACGAGGCTCCCGTCCGGCCGGAGGCGGAGCGAATCCGGGTCGTTCGCGATGATCGTGCCCACCTGGCCCGTCGCGCTGTTCGTTCCGGTCGCGTTGAAGGGCAGCACCGAGCTAACACTGATCGTCCCGTTGCCGAGCGTCGCCTGGACGATGATCGGGTCGGCCGAGTTGACCGGGTTCGTGTAGCTCAGGTAAGTCTTGCCCCCGGTGAAGACGACGTCATCGAACCCTCGGCCCGGCGTCTGGGATGTGTACGAAAACTGGGCTGTCGCGCCGGTGGAGGCGTTGATGGTCGTCAACGCGGAGTTGGAGTCCTGGTTCTGCAAGACCCAGAGCTGGTTGGTCGAGGGGTTGTAGCGGAGCCCGTCGGCGCTCCCCGCGATGCTGTAAGTTTGCATGACCCGGCCCGCGAGGTCATACTCGGCGATGGTGGAAGAGCCGCCTGTGCCGGGGGGGAGGGTGGAGGAGGCGCCGTTGCCGTACTCGACCCAGACGTGGCTCCCGTCGGTGGTGATCGAGTCGGGTCGAGATCCGCCGACGGCCGCCCCCGTGGCGAAGACGGTGGCCGTGAACCCGGCTTGTGCCGGTCGGATGGGTGCGAGGAGGCAGGCGGCCAGGGAGGCCACAGCCAGGTTGCGAGCGATCCCGATGTGAGTCATGCTTACCTCAAGAGAAGGAGGGTCGGTCGTCGGTCGGCGAGCCAGGCTCGCCGGTTCCGGGAGCGTCTCGGAGCGAGGGGCTTCCGGGACGGTCGTCATGTCGGGGCATCGATGAGTTCACGATGACCAGCCGGGACTCCCCGATTCCGCATGGACCCGTCGCCGGGGACTTCGTCCGTCGCTCCCGGGCGCTCATTGGATCGGTCCTGCGTTCCCCTGTCCAGTGAAGATATGATGAGACCGGCCGACCGACGGGCTGGGAGCCACTCAGGCCACCCGACGCCGCAGCAGGAGCGACGCGAGGCCCCCCCCGATGACGCCGAGCATCAAGCGAGCGAAATCGGTGTCAATTAAGCGAAATCGGTGTCAATTCAAAGCAAAATCGGTGTCAATTCATTTTGAGCAAAATCGAGCAAAATCGGTGTCAATTCATTTTGAAGCGAAATCGGAGCGAAATCGGAGCGATATCCTCCGATTTCCCCGACACCGATTTCCCCCATTTCTCATGGCTCGAACCTCGGTTAAGTTGGGGCGCATTGCGTGCGAGCTGTTACTTCGACGCGAGAAGGTCCGAGCGCAGGATCGTCGGCTCGCCCTCGAACAGCTCCGGCCCCCGCTCGGCCAGGAGCTTGGGCACCGGGCCGTCGAGGTGTGCCCGGAAAGCCGCGTCGTCGGTGAAGGTGTCGAAGATCGCGTATGCGCCGGGCTTCTCACGCATCACCAGGAAGCGCGTGGTCCCGGGCTCCTTCCGGATGAGCGGAAGCGCTTCTTCGATGAGGAAGCGCTCCGCCTCGGCATACTTGCCAGGCTTGGCCGTCATGGTGGACCAGATCGCGAACTTGTCCATCGCTACCCTCGGTGCTTGGATCATGCGGCGTCGCTGCCCGCGCCGAAGCGGGTCAGGAAGTGGCGGCAGCCGGTCACGTCAAGGCCGTCGCCGCGCCAGGCGACGTAGCCGTCCGGACGAACCAGGTAAGTCGCTTGCCCGTCCTGCTCGCGCAGGCCATAGGCTTCGAACACCTCGGGCGAAGACACGAGCTCGACACGAGGATCGCGACCGACCGCCAGCCTGGCGATCAGGTGCGTCGTAACGCCGCCTCGCGCGATCGCCTCGAGCGTGTCCGCCGCAAGGCTCGCCTCAGCGCGCTCCAGTGGCTTGCGCGACAGTGCGAGCACCGTCCATCCGTAGCCCGTGGTCAGGTCGAATACGTCCCTGTGGCGGGCGATGGCGGCATTGGGGGCGCGCTGCCCAACTTGCGGTCCAAGGCTGCCGAGCTTGGGCGCCGCATCCTCACCGAAGCTTGCCGGGTAGACGATGTCGAGTTCAGACAAGGTTCGGAATGCCCTGTGCTGGACCGACTTCATGTTGGAGAGGGCGGCCACCGCGGGCTTGGCGATCCAGTCCCGCACCGTCGCCTCCCATCCCGTTTTGCCCGCGGCCGCGGAGAACATCTTGTCCGACGTCGCCACCACCTGCAGGCCGACAGGCCGGCGCTCTGTGTCGTAGGTGTCCAGCAGGCTGGGCGACGCCCCGTGCCGGAGCACCGCCGCGAGTTTCCAGGCGAGATTGGCCGCGTCCTGGAGGCCGGTGTTCATGCCCTGCCCGCCAGCCGGCGAGTGGATGTGGGCGGCGTCGCCGGCCACGAAGACCCGGCCCTTGCGGTAGGTATCGACACCGCGGTGATGCACCCGGTAGCGCGTCGTCCAGACTGGCTCCGACAATGTCGCGTCCGTGCCCGTCGCCTGACGGAAGGCGGCCTGGAGTTCTGGCAGGTCCATTTGGGAAGCGGCTGTGCCACCCTGGTCGGCCTTGCCGCTATGGTCGGTCGTCATGACGCGCGAACAGGCGGCGCCGTCCAGCGGCAGGAATAACCCGACCGACGCTCCGTGCATAAAGACGCGGAAGCGTGAATGGTCATAGGGCCACTCGACCCGGCAGTCCGCAAGCAGGAACGTCTGGGCGTACTTGGCCCCCTCGAACGTGAAACCTTGCGTACGACGGACAATGCTGTGAGCGCCGTCGCCGCCGATGACGTAGCTGCTGCGAATGGCGAACGCCGTGCCATCGGGCGTAGTCCCGGTCGCGGTGACGCCCTGCCCATCCTGCTCGAGTCCGGTGATCTCCATCCTACGCTCGACCTCGACGCCCTGCGCGGAAAGATCCTCGATCAGGATCGCCTCGGTCTGCGATTGGGGAAGGAGGAATATGAACGGATAGGGCGTGTCAGGCGATTCCGCCATATCGTAGTTCAGGCCGCCGACGTGCTTGCCGCCGACGTAGAACTCGATGCCCGGATTGATGACGCCCCTGTCGAGCAGCTTGCCGACAACGCCCAAGTGCTGGAACAGCTCCATGGTGCGCGCCTGGATGGCGAAGGCGCGCGACTCCCGCGACGCCTCGCCCCGCTCGTCCACGATCCTCACTTGCACTCCGCTTCTCTTGAGCAGGTTGGCGGCCATGAGGCCCGTAGGGCCGGCCCCCACGACGAGGATCTCACAGACGTCCGGATGATTGTCGGCGCTCGTCATGATCGGCCCTCCATAAGTGACCATTCGATCAATATACATAGGGAACAAGGTCCGTCAAGATAAAACTGACTTTCAAGTCTTTTATGCTAAGCTCGGTACATGACACGTTCCTCCATCCGGACCCAGATTCGCCGACGCGGCCCGAGAGCGAGAACCCGGCGAGAACCCGGGGCGAGAACCCGGTGTCAGTTCTGATTTCGGCGAGAACCCGGTGTAGACACTCAACTCGGCGTCTATTTTCTGCCACATTGAGCGTCTACTTCTGGACAACGAAGAGAGCATTCCGCAGTATGAAAGGGTTGTCAAGGGTCCACTGATAATAGACGCGGGATGGGCCGGTGGTAAAGACGCCCAAGCTGCTGGATCGGGTTCGCGAGGCGATGCGAACGGCGCATGACAGCTTGCGGACCGAGGAGGCTGATCTCGGCTGGATTCGCCGGTTCATCCTCTGGCAAAAGGGAATCGGAAAGAGAAGGGAATTGGGAAAGGAATTGGGAAAGGAATTGGTGTCAATTCATTTTTCCGCCGGCTAGGCAGTTCAGGTCCGGCGGAGATGACCTCTTTGGGCGATTTTGGGGGGAATTTGGCAAAATCTTGCGATCAGTGTGATCGAGCCGGCTCAAAAAAGTGATGTTATTCTCGATGCAACGGCCGCGCCGCCTGGGTGGTGCCGCGCCGATCGGTTGGGATGACTTTGACTTTTGATTGAGGGTGCTCCGATGGGTCTTTCAGCAGTACGACTGGCTGCCAATCGTGCCAACGCCTTGAAGTCGACCGGGCCGAGGACGGTCGGGGGGAAGGAGGCTTCGCGGCGCAATGCCTTGAAGCATGGGTTGACGGGGCGGGGGATCGTCATCCCGGGGGAGGATGAGAACGAGGTGGCGCTGCGGATCGAGGCGCTGGAGCCTGAGCTGGCCCCGGAGGGGGATGTCATGGCCCGGCTGCTGGTCCGGCAAGTCGCGGTCCTGACCGTCCGCCATGAGCGCGGGTTCCGCCACGAGAGCGCCGCGCTCGCCGAGCGGATGCGGCAGGCCGCCGATGTCTACGACGATGCCCGGCAGGCCGCCGCCGAGCAACTGCTCGACCGGATCGCCATCGAGCCCGCCACGTCGCACCGCCGACTCATGGCCACGCCCGAGGGGGTCGACTGCCTGCTTGGTCGGCTCCGGGCGTTGCGGGCGATCACCACGCCTCGGCCTTACATCCAGTGGTCGGCGAATGATGGGTACGAACTGAACCTCTGCATGGGGCAGAAGATCAGCGGGGCGCCGTCGACGCGGGCGTACCTCCTGACGCAAGGCATCCTGCTCGGCAACTGGGCGGGGATCGACCCGGCCGAGTTGGAGGACTTGGGCGAGAAGACGCGGCCACACTGGGGGATGGCCGAACTGCACAAGATCCTCGACGCCGAGATCGCCCGGCTGGAGGCGCACCAGGCGACGCTCAACCGGGCGGACGTCGCCCGGAGCCGCGCCGAGGCGGCCGAGCGGGTCATCGTCGACGCTGGGCCGGACGGGTTGACGCTCCGCCGGTTCCAGGCGGCCACCGAGCGGTCGATGCTCAAGATCCTCCGCGAACTCCGCGTGATGCGCTTCGAGGGCCGCTGCCGCGCCGTCGACCCGGCCGAGGTGGTCGAGGTGCTCGACGCGATGGCCGCCGAAATGCCCGAGCTGCAAGAAGTTGCGGTCGAACTGGCTTCGTTTTCCCCGGTCCCCGCGCCGCCCACCCGCTCCGGCTCGCGGTCGTCGCTCGCATCGGTCCTGACCGATCCGAACTCGTCCTACGTGCCGATCACGGCCGGTCTCGCCGCGCCCAAACTGCCCCGACCGGCCCCCTGAAGCCCCGCCGGACCCGTCCCGACGCTCGATTCCCCCGCCCTCGCCCGGCGGGACCGCTCGGGGTGCGCGCTGGGGGTCGTCGCGAAAGGGTGGAAATCGGTGTCAATTCATTTTAATGGAAATCGGTGTCAATTCATTTTAAGATTTGGCCGCTTCCCAGAGTTCATTGGGCAAGATTGCGCGACACGGTCGGAGTCTCGTCAGCCGACGAGCCAGCGGAAGAGGAGGTAGAGCGTCGCCGCCATCGTCATGCAGACGGGCAAGGTCAGCACCCAGGCGATCGCGATGTTCCGCACGGTGGACCATTCCAAGCCCGTCCCGTTGGCCGCCATCGTCCCGGCGACTCCCGAGGACAGGACATGCGTCGTGCTGACGGGCAGACCGCCGGAGTCGGCCAGGCCGATGGTGGCCATCGCCACCAGTTCGGCGGCGGCCCCTTGGGCGTAGGTCAGGTGGTCCTTGCCGATCTTCTCGCCGACGGTCACGACGATCCGCTTCCAACCGACCATCGTCCCCAGCCCCAGCGACAACGCCACCGCCACCAAGACCCAACGGGGGGCGTAGTAGACCGGCTCGCGCAGCCCTGCTCGGGCGTGGGCCAGCTTCCCGCGCTCGTCGGCCGTCAAGCGGCGGCCCAGCGTTTTGTCGAGCTTGGCCAGGGCCTCGTCGACCCGGATCAGGTCGGCCCGGAGGCCCCAGCGCTCCGCCGCGGGCACGGCCTGGAAGTCGGGCTGGGTTTGGAGGTGCCGGCGGAGGTCGGCGACCTCGGCCAGCTTCTTGACCTGGTCTTCCGCCGATTGGTCGTGGGCGCGGATCAAGCCCTCCGCCTCGTTCACGGCGGCGATGACCCGGTCCATCTGGCCGGGGTGGCGGTGGTGCCGCGAGTCGAGGGCGTAGTGGGCGGGCAAGACGCCGATCAGGATCAGCATCACCAGGCCGATCCCCTTTTGCCCGTCGTTCGACCCGTGCGCCAGGCTGACTCCGGAGCAGGTCAGCAAGAGTATCCCCCTGATCCAGAAGGGCGGCGGCTTGTCGCCATCGGGGGGCCGGTACAACTCTGGGTTGGTCACGAGTCGCTTGAGGACGACCAAGAGCGTCGCCGCGCACGCGAACCCGACCAGCGGCGAGACCAGGAGCGACAGGCCCACCTCGATCGCCTTGCTCCAGTTGACCCCCGAACCGAACTTGTGGCCGGGGAGGACCGAGTTGGCCAGGCCGACGCCGAGGATCGAGCCGATCAAGGTGTGCGAACTCGACGCGGGGATGCCCAGAGACCACGTCCCCAGGTTCCAGGCGATCGCCGAGAGCAAGAGCGCCATCACCATCGCCAGCCCCCGGGCCGAGTCGACCGAGACGATCAACTCGGTGGGCAAGAGACTAACGATCCCGAAGGCGACCGCCGTGCCGCCGATCGTCACCCCGAGGAAGTTGCAGATCCCCGACCAGACCACCGCCTTCCTCGGCCCAAGCGACTTGGTGTAGATCACCGTCGCCACGGCGTTGGCGGTGTCGTGGAACCCGTTGACGAACTCAAAGCCGAACGCCGTCAGCAACGCCAGAACCAAGACAACCTGCGTGCCCAGACTCACCGAAGGCTCGAACAGGTGGAAGCCGTCCATAAAACCCCGATCAAGGGGACAACCGGCCGGCGGGTCGGTCGGCGACGCGACCTGAGCATCGACCGGTCACGAGGAGATTCGGCACGACGGCCCATCATATTGACTCGCCCCCGGGTTGGACAGCCGGTCGCCGCGCAATAAGCTGTGGGTCTGAATCGAATAACCGCGAGTGGCCCCACGTTCGAGATGTTCCGCCGATCCATCCGCCACGCCACTCGGCTCGCCTTGCCAGGAGGCTGCCATGTCCGCTCCGATCCCCACGCCGGCGCGTCGTCGCCGGTTCACGTTCGGCATCCGGGGGTTGATGCTCCTCGTCCTGGTCGTCGCGATCTGTTGCGGGATGCTGGTCTCGGCGGTCGACCTGAAACGGCGCGAGGCGAAGATGTGGACCGAAATCATCGCCCAGCAAGTCGTCACGTTCGAGACTCTCCACATCCCCGACCCCGTGATCTCTCAGTTTTCGTCCACCCAGCCTTTGCAATTTGGCGGCTCGAACCGGCGGGATGGGCGACGATGGCAGGACAGCGACTCATCATGGGTTGATGAAAAAGAGCAGCGTCGCTATCGAACTCGGATCGCCGTTGCCGGTGGCGCTCCGGACGGCTCGACCGCCCTCGACCCGATCGTCATCGAGGACCGAGGCGGCGAACTCAACGCCCACTTCATCGCCAAGCTCGTCGCGGCCTACCAGGCGAAGGGGTGGGCCTACCGGGTCGTCACGAAGTCCAGCGTTCAGGCCCCATGAAGCCAGAAATCAGGGAAGGGGGGGAGCGGATTCGGTCCGCCCGGCCGGGGGGCGGGAGTTTGCGGTCCTCCTGGTGTGCTGGCTGACCCGCGAGCCAGCGTGGTCGCCGACGCCCGACCACCGGGAACTGGAAATCCCCCGCCGAATCATGTTATTGGCGTGAAGAAAACCCAGGTTAAACCACCCGTTCCCACCGCGAAGTTGCCAAAAAACAACATCCGGCCCACCGTTACCTCTGGTCCATCAAAATTTCCCGAGAGTCTTTTCTTCACAAAAACATGCGTCATTCTCTGGATCGTTTGCAATGTTTGTCAGTCGTCGCGACCCAAGCGAGACCATCGCAACCCCTGACTAACAGCCTTGTTAGCGTTTGAAATCGATGATTACGATTTGTTTAATAATTGTATGACGATTTAGATTTACGAATTATTGATGTTTTTTCCATGTAGGAGTCTGCGTCCATCTTCACCAAAGATCGCAAATCTTCATTAGGGAGGTTGTCGGGTTTCCCTTAGACTTCGCTCGGCCTCGCTAGAGCATGGCTTGGTCGTGAATCGACGATCTATTGACGAGGGAACTTTGATGATGCAACGTGGACTGTTTCTCGCGATCGCTGGTCTTCTCGCGGCGACGGTGGCGGGGCTTGGTCAGGCCCGGGCCGACTTCGAGTTGATCTACGAGCCGACCCCGTTCAACGGGCTGGCCGCCACGCCCGGCACGTTCGTCTACTCGGCCGCCTTTAACACCCAGCTCGACACCGGCACCGGCCAGCCGGCCGAGTCCCTCATTCCCGGGTCATTCGTCACCCTTTATGACTTTCCCGGCTTGCTGACCTCGCGGCTCAACGACGGCTTCGCCTCGATCTTCAGCCTGACTCAGCAGAATGTGGGGGTCAACCCGGCCTTCACCGCGGCCCCCGACTCGGCGACGCTCCCCAACTTCACCTTGACCTACACCGGGCCGACGCTCACCACCAACACTTTGTTCACCAACGTCTTCACGCTCACCTCGTCGCTCACCGGCACCGCCCCGGGCTCGGGTTTCTTCGGTGGGCAGGACGTCAAGGCCACCGGCCCCTCGGCGGGTTCGCCGCTCGGCTCGGTCGGCCGGATCACCCAGCCGTCGGCCGCCGTCCCTGAGCCGGCCTCGCTGGCTATGCTCACCCTCGGCCTCGCCGCCGCCGGCTTCGTCGCCCGCTCGGGCCGTCGGACCCAAGCCTAAGGTCATCCCGTGGTGGCCAGGACCGGACCTGGCCGCCCCATTGCCTTGCCGACACGCGGCCTCGGGCAACCGGGGCCGCCGCCCGTTCGAAGGCTTGAACTCAAGGACTGGTCGGCCAAGGGTTGCCCAAGCCTCAAGAGTCCGGCGATCCGGTCCGGCCACGGGATTCGATCCGCCGCGCCGGTCTGCTACAGTGGGGGCATCAACCGACCACCCACTGAGGACCGCCACCACCATGCACCCCGACGCCCGACGGCTTATCCCCGCCCTCCTGCTCGCCTCGATCGGCTCCCGCGCGTCGGCCCAGGAAGCTCCCCCGGCCCCGGCCGAACTGCCCGCCGCCCAGGTACAAGCCCTTGACCGGATCACGCCCGACTCGCTCCGGGGGCACCTGTCGTTCCTGGCGTCGGACCTCCTCGAAGGGCGCGACACGCCGTCGAAGGGGCTTGACCTCGCTGCCGAGTACATCGCCGCGCAGTTCCGCCGGGCGGGGCTGGAGGCGGTCGGCGACGATGGTTACTTTCAGACGGCCCGCTGGGAGTTAGCCGAACCCGACGTCACCAGCTTCCGGATGGACGTCTTCAGCGCCCCCGACGCCGTCTTCCGGGTCGACAAGGGGTCGGTCAGCCTCGTCCGCGCCGGCGCGATCAACCTCGACGCCACCGGCGTCTTCAAGGCGGATTTCAAGACGGATCTCGACATCCCCGCCGACCAGTTGGCCGGCCGGGTCGTCCTGGTCGAAGGCCCCGACCTCCGGCAGCTCGACGCTCCAGCCCGCCGCCCGGTCCAGATGGCCTTGAACGCATTCCGGGCCAAGCTGACCACCGCGAAGGCCGCCTGGCTCGTGGTCGTGAGCCGCGAGGCCGACGACGCCACCGGCCTCGGCGCGGGGCGCCTGATTGACCCGGTCAACCCCGAAGCGTCCGAGCGCGTCACCACTCCGGGCGGCCTGAACGCCTCCGTCATCGGCACGATCACCGTCCAGGACCCCCGGTTCGCCACCTTGTTCGACGGCCTCCGGCTCGGCCCGTCGCCGATGACCACCGTCGCCCTCCACCTCGGCGAGCCTACCCGTCGCCCCGTCTCGCTTCGGAACGTCGTCGGCCTTCTGAGAGGCTCCGACCCGACCCTGAGCGAGACCGTCGTCATGGTCACCGCGCACTACGACCACATCGGCGTCCGGGGGCCGTCGAGCACCCCCGACCGGATCTACAATGGCGCCAACGACGACGGGAGCGGCACCGTCTCCGTGATCGAGCTAGCGTCCGCGCTTGCCGCTCTCAAGCCCGCCGATCGCCCGAAGCGAAGCATCCTCTTCGCCACCTTCTTCGGCGAGGAGCACGGCCTCCTCGGCTCGCGCTACTACGGCCGGCACCCGATCATCCCGGTGAACAAGACGGTCGCGGACCTGAACCTCGAACAGGTCGGTCGGACCGACTCCTCCGAAGGCCCGCAAGTCAACACCGCCAGCCTGACCGGCTTCGGCTTCTCCGAGGTGTCCTCGATCCTGGTGCGAGCCGGCGCCCTCGAAGGGATCAAGGTTTACCGCCACCCCCAGAACAGCGACGCCTACTTCGGTGCCAGCGACAACCAGGCCCTGGCCGACCTCGGCGTCCCCGCCCACACCCTCTGCGTCGCCTACCAGTACGCCGACTACCACGGCGCCGCCGACCACTGGGACAAGCTCGACTACCCCAACATGGCCCGCGTCGACCGCGTCGTCGCCCGCGCCCTGTTGACCATCGCCGACACCCCCGCCGAACCCCGCTGGGACGAAGTCAACCCCAAAGCCGCCAAGTACCGCAAAGCCTGGGCGGACCGCCACCCCCAGCCCGACCCCGCCCAGCCCTGACCGATTCCGCCCGCCCGGACTCCGGGACCGGGACGATGACCGGTCCCATCCAGGCTCAGGCCGACCCGCCGGATCTCGCCTGGTCGCGACGGATCGCGGTGGCCACTTGCCAGCGATCCAGCAGGTCGAGCTGGTTCGATCAGGTGGCGATCGGCCCCATCTTCACAACTTCGAGGTCACGCCCCTTGACCCGGCGGAGCGTCCCCAGGGCGTCGTCATCCCACCGCAGGTCGTGGGCGCCGGAGACGAACCAATCGCCCCCGATGTCGGCCAGGATCATGCCATAGGTCTTCAAGCCTTCGAGGACGACGCGGGCCTGGGGTGGAAAACCGCTGACGTCGAAATTTCGCTTGAGCCGGACGCGCATCCCCATCGGGGGAAGGTTGGGATCGGTCGAGGGGCTCGCCCAGTGCCGGGCCGGCGCGACGTAGGCCCGCCGGACTTTGCGGCAGGTAAACCGCAAGGCGTGCGGGATGGTGCCGGCCTGGACCACCTCGTCGTGGCGCGCCAGGCCCGGGAAGATCGGTAGCCCGGCGGCGTCGGCCGAGGTCCACCCGAACGGCCGGTTCGTGCTGTTGGCCAGGTCGAAGATCGCCCCCGACGCCGCCCGCCAGCCGTTCCCCTCGCGGGAGGCCGCGAACAACTCATAGAGCTTCCACGCATCGCGATCGATGATCAGGACATGACGGTCACCGCCGACCGCGGCGTTCGGGCCGCCCTCGATCGGCGCGTCGAGGGGGATCGGATAAGGCCCTTGGTCGCTTTCCTCGGGATAGGCGTCGAACCGGACCGGAACCCGGGGCTGGTCTCCCGGGACGACCACATAACTGAGTCCGATCGGCCGGTTCCCGTAGATCGTCCCGAAATCGGCGTGCAGCGGTTGATCCAGCCCGATGCCGCGGATCAACAGGTCGGATCGGGGGTCGACCGGCAAGCCCGCCACCGGCTCGTTCCACGGGTCGGCGTCGGGAAACGGGCGGACCCCCTGAAGACTGGCGCCAACGCCGAGGGAAACCCGCGATGGAGCCGGGGGCGGAGCCGCACCGATCCCAGCGAGGATCGCGACCGAGCCGAGGCAGAACGTCCGGCGGTCGAGGTCGGGTCGATCCATTGATAGATCCGATACACTTGGATTTAAGAGTCGCTCTCGGGACAGGATAACCGGACCGAGCCGTCGAAGTAAGACTTTGTCGAAAATTCTCACCAACTGCTTCCGGTTCTGGGTGTAGCTTCCGAATTCTGGAGATTCGGATTGTAAATCGCAGGATCGCAAATCGCAAAAAATCAGGAAACCAAGGTTCTTCCAGCATCTGCGATTGGCGATCCTGCGATTTGCAATTCTTGATTCCAAAGGATCTCCAGATTCGAAAGCTACACCCGAATCCGCTCCCCTCCACCTGGGCTTTTGGGCAACGTGGTTGTCATTGGTGAGAAGCGTCTGGTAGATTGTCGCGAAGTTCGGTGGGCGACGGCGGGTGGGCCGGGTTGTTTCTCCCTCCTTGGATTGTGACCTCAACCGCGATGGACCTGACCTGACATGCCACAATCGAGGCGTCTTGCCGGTAGGCCCCGCGATGGAGTGCGGCGGGCTTTGGGCGCGACCGATGGGAGCCGCTCATGAAAGTCGTGATCTTGGCCGGTGGCCTGGGGACCCGGTTGACCGAGGAAACCGAGGCCAAGCCCAAGCCGATGATCGAGATCGGCGGCCGACCGATCCTCTGGCACATCATGAAGATTTACGCCCACCACGGGTTTAAAGACTTCCACGTCGCCCTGGGGTACAAAGGTGACGTCATCAAGCGCTACTTCCTCGACTACGCCAAGCTCAACAGCAGCTTCACCGTCAACCTCGCCTCGGGCGACATCATGCGGCGCGACGCCAGCTTCGAAGACTGGACGGTCCACCTGGCCGACACCGGCGTCGCGTCGATGACCGGCGGCCGGCTCAAGCGGCTGGCCCCGCAACTGGGCCGCGAGACGTTCATGGCCACCTACGGCGATGGCGTCACCAACGTCGACTTGACCGATGTCCTCCGGTTCCACAAGGCCCACGGCAAGCTCGCGACCATCACCGCCGTCCGACCCCCTGCCCGGTTCGGCGGGCTGGTCTTCGAAGGCGACCGGATCGTCGAATTCACCGAGAAGCCCCAGGTCGGTGAAGGGTGGATCAACGGCGGCTTCTTCGTCCTCGAACCGGGGGCGCTCGACTACATCGAGGGCGATGACACCGTCTGGGAACGCGAACCGATGGAACGCCTCGCCGCCGATGGGCAACTCATGGCGTACCGCCACGAAGATTTCTGGCAGTGCATGGACACCTTGCGCGATCTCAGGCTGCTCGAAAGTTTGTACGCGAGCGGCTCGGCACCCTGGAAGAACTGGTCATGACGGCAAGCACAGAGGGGGCGACGGACTGGTCGTCCCGGCGCGTTTTCGTCACCGGAGCCTCGGGCTTCGTCGGGTCGTGGCTCGCCAAGGAACTGGTCCGCCTCGGCGCCCATGTGGTCGTTTTGATCCGCGATCTCGACGACCGAAGCGAACTCGTCCGGAGCGGGACGATCAGCCGGGTCTCGGTCGTCAACGGCCCGCTCGAAGACTTCAACGTCCTCGAACGCGCTATCAACAAGTTCGAATGCGACACGGTGTTCCACCTCGGCGCCCAGGCCATCGTCGGCGCGGCGCTCCGGAACCCGCTGCCCACCTTCGAGGCGAACGTCCGGGGGACGTACAACCTCCTCGAAGTCTGCCGGATTCACCAAAAGCTGATCAAGGCCGTCGTCGTCGCCTCCAGCGATAAAGCCTACGGCGACCACGAGCACCTCCCCTACACCGAGGAACACGGCCTCGTCGGTCGCCACCCCTACGACGTCTCCAAGAGCTGCACCGACCTGATCGCCACGTCGTACCAGCATACTTACGGGATGCCGGTGACGATCGCCCGCTGCGGTAATATCTATGGCGGCGGCGACCTCAACTGGAGCCGGATCGTCCCCGGGACCGTCCGGAGCTACCTCCAGCGCGAGCGGCCGGTCCTCCGGAGCGACGGGACCATGATCCGCGACTATTTTTATGTCGAGGACGCCGTCGCCGCCTACCTGAAGCTGGCCGAGCAGATCGACCGTCCCGGCGTGATCGGCGAGGCGTTCAACTTCAGCACCGAGGAACCGGTGACGGTCAACCAGATCGTCCACACGATCTCCGACGTCATGGGGGTTCACGACTTGCCCCCCTTGGTCCTCGACACCGCCAAGGCCGAGATCAAGGCGCAGGCGCTCGCCGCCGGCAAGGCCCGCAACCTCCTCGGCTGGTCCGCCGCGCACGACATGACCAGTGGTCTCCGGAAAACCGTCGGATGGTATCAGGCTTATCTCCAGGACACCCGCCCATGACTGAGACTAGCTGCCGAGGGTGCGGCTCGACCGACGGATCGACCCCGGTCCCGATCCTCGACCTGGGCCTTTCCCCCCTGGCCAACCGCCTGATCGTGCCCGACCAAGTCGACGAGTACGAGCCGAAGTTCCCGCTCGACCTCGTCTTCTGCCCGAGCTGCGCCCTGCTCCAGATCACCGAGACGGTCCCGCCCGACATCCTTTTCCGCGATTACCTGTACTTCTCCAGCTTCTCCGACACCATGCTCAAGCATAGTCGGGCCAGCGCCGAGCAACTGATCGCCAAGCGCCGGCTCGGGCCGGACAGCCTGGTCGTCGAAGCGGCGAGCAACGACGGCTACATGCTCCAGTGCTTCCAGGAGCGGGGGATTCCGGTCCTCGGGATCGAGCCGGCGCGGAACGTCGCCAAAGTCGCCGTCGAGCGCGGGATCAACACGATCGCCGAGTTTTTCGGCCAGGAGATCGCCGAGCGGCTGGCGGGGGAAGGGACACGGGCCGACCTGTTCCTGGGCAACAACGTCCTGGCGCACGTCGCCGACTTGAACGGCTTCGTCCGGGGGATCAAGGCGATCTTGAAGCCCGATGGCCGGTCGGTGATCGAGGCGCCGTATGCCAAGGACATGCTCGACCACGTCGAGTTCGACACGATCTACCATGAACACCTCTGCTACTTCACCCTGACCGCGCTCGACCGCCTGTTCCGCCGCCACGGTCTGGAAGTGGTCGATGTCGAGCGCGTGGCGATCCACGGCGGGACGATCCGGTTCACCTCGGCGCACGCCGGGGCCACCCAGCCCTCCGAGGCCGTCACCGCCTTGCTCGCCGAGGAACGGGCCTGGGGGGCCGACCGGGCCGACGGGTACACGGGGTTCGCCCACCGGGTCGAGGAGTTGAAGCGGAGCCTCGTCGCCCGCCTCGCCGCGCTCAAGGGGGACGGTAAGCGGGTTGCCGCCTACGGGGCCTCGGCGAAGGGGAGCACCTTGCTCAACTACTTCGGGATCGGCCGCGAAACCCTCGACTACGTCGTCGACCGGAGCACCTACAAGCAAGGCCGACTCACCGCGGGGACGCACCTACCGATCTTCCCGCCGGAGAAGCTCCTCGAAGACCGGCCCGACTATGTCCTCCTGCTCACCTGGAACTTCGCCGACGAGATCCTCGCCCAGCAGGCCGAGTACCGCCAAGGGGGGGGGCAGTTCCTCATCCCGATCCCCGAGGTCCGGGTCGCCTGACCCCGGAGCGGCCCCGCCATGATCTTTGAAGAAACCCCCCTCGCCGGCGCCTTCGTCATCGAACCCGAGCGGATCACCGACGGCCGAGGCTATTTCGCCCGGACCTGGTGCGTCGCCGAGTTCGCCGCGCACGGCTTGTCGACCGCCCTGGTCCAGTGCAACACCTCGTTCAACACCCAGCGGGGGACCCTCCGGGGGATGCACTTTCAGATCGATCCGCACCCCGAGATCAAGCTCGTCCGCTGCACCCGAGGGGGGATCTTCGACGTGATCGTCGACCTCCGGGCCGACTCCCCGACGCGGCACCGCTGGGTCGGCGTCGAGTTGTCCGCCGAGAACGGTCGGCTGCTCTACATCCCCGCCGGGTTCGCCCACGGCTTCCAGACGCTCCACGACGCGACCGAGGTCGCCTACCAGATGTCCGAGTTCTTCCACCCCGAGTCGGCCCGAGGGGTCCGCTGGGACGACCCCAAGCTCGCCATCACCTGGCCCCTCGCCGCCGTCAACCTGTCCGAGAAGGACCGGCAATACCCCTTGCTCTGAGGCGGACTCCGCCCGCCTCGCCCACGGAGGTGAACCTTCAACCCGAGGAGTCGACGGCTTGTGGCTGCGGAACACCGGGCGAACAATTTCAACCTCATCCGACTGGTGCTGGCGTCCTCGGTGATCCTGGCCCACTCGCCTGAGATCATTGATGGCAACTGTCACCGCGAACCGGCCGCCCTGATCTTCGGCGCGTGGACCTCGCTCGGGGACCTGGCGGTGGATGGGTTCTTCATTCTGTCTGGCTACCTGATCGCCCAGAGCTGGATCAGTGGCCCGCGCCTGTTCCCCTATCTGTGGAAGCGGGCACTCCGGATTTATCCTGGTTTCCTCGCCGCGAGCCTCCTGTCCGGCCTCGTGCTGGCCCCGCTTGGAACGGAACCCCATTACTGGCAGTTCTTCAGCCGCCGGTGGTTCGCCAAAGGGTTGATCACGTTGGCGACACCGCGCGTTCCCCCCGCGTTTCCCGGGTTTCCGTACCCTTATATCAATGGACCGATCTGGACCATTCAGTACGAGTTTGCCTGCTACCTCACCTTGGGAATTCTCGGGCTACTCGGTCTGCTGGGACGTCGGTGGGTGGTCCTGGGCGGGGCTTTGATTGTCACCTCATGGGCCGCGGCGCAGTTGCTTGGGCTGGTCGCGCCGATTCCACCAGATTCCATCGTCCAACGGGAGGATGAGCAGATTCCTCGCCTGCTGTCTTGCTTCCTGGCGGGGAGCGTCTTCTTTCTGTTTCGCGACCATCTCCGGTTCAACCGCTGGATGATCCTGGGGTCGGGGGTGACTCTGGTTCTGGCGATGCTTAATTCGGTGTCGGGGACGATCTTGCTCCCCTGGCTGGGGGGTTACCTGCTGCTGGCGGCTGGCAACGCGACCGTCGTTCCCGGAACAAATTGGGTCCGCCGCGACGACATCTCCTACGGCGTTTACCTGTATGCTTGGCCGATCCAGATGCTGCTGCTCGCCCGGCTTGGTGTCCGGAATCCGTGGCTCTTGTTCGCGATCACCTTGCCAATCGCAATGCTTGCCGGTTGGATCAGTTGGCGGCTGATCGAAAAGCCTCCCTTGCGTTGGAAAAACTGGCGATGGAAGCGCTCAGGCTCAACCTCTTCCCAAAACCATGAACAACAGCTAGGTCGAGACACCCAATGAGCACAACCGAGCCGCTCACCGCACCGGATCGGCCGACCCATCAGGCGACCAAACCCGAATACCGGAGCCTGCTGGTCGTCATTCCGTCCCGTAACCGGAGCGACCTGGCGAGCCGGGCCATTGCTTCGACGCTCGACGCCCCGGCGAGCGACCACGTCACCATCCTAGTTTCCGACAATTCCACCGACGCCGCCGAGATAGCCACGTTGAGCGCCTTCTGTCAGGATCTCAAAGATGACCGGATTCACTACATCCGGCCTCCTGAACCGCTCAAGATGGCAGCGCACTGGAACTGGTTGTTCCAATTCGCCCTCGACAAGTTCGACTTCAGCCACCTTACCCTCCTGGCCGACCGGCGGATCTACCGCCGAGGTGCCCTCCATGAGTTATGCGACCTGACCCGTCGCTACCCTGATACCGCCATCACGACCCATTCCGACACTTGTTATGATGACGTCCAGCCGATCAAACTAGCGAGTAAATCCTGGTCGGGTCGCCTGCTCAAAGTCCGCTCCGAGGACATGCTAAAAGCCAACGCGCTGGCGGTCCTGGAAGTGATGGTCCTTGTCCCCGTCCCGTTCACGAGCATCATCCCTCGGCGATTGTTCGATCAAGTCCAGCAACGGTTTGGCGATTATTGCCTCTCGGTGGCGCCGGATTATTGCTTCGGTTATCGAGTGCTCGACCTAGAAGACTCCATCCTACTCTATGACAAGTCGATGAGCTTGATGCTCGGGACCGGTCGCAGCAATGGGATGTCCATGATGCGTGGAACGACGAACAAGGATAAAGCGGATTTCATCGCCACCAATGGTGGTGAGGAGTTCCGCTACGGGCTGACTCCGATCCCTGAGATGATCACCGGCATCAATGGCATCTTTCAAGAATACAACTTCATTCGCAACCAGGCGCGAAGCGGCCGGTTCCCCGAGTTGGACCTGCCCGGCTACCTGGCCAATCTGCACTCCGAGGTCACCACTTTTTTTGAGAACCCCGCGTTGAAGGAACATTATCTCGGCCTCCTGGCCGCGCGGGGCAACGACAAAAAGGCCGAGGCGACCGCGGCGGCCGTCCCAGCGGCTCCCGCCCCCCCGCCGATCTACGCGCGCGGGCAACTCTCGCCGCGGCGGATCGCCCGCAAACTCTTGCGTGCTCCGCGGCGGTTGCTGCGGAATCGTCCCACAAGCAAGGTCTGGTTTGGCCTCCATCGGGTGGCTGGTCTGCCGCTACCCGCATGGATTGAAAACCTCGGCTTCTCCACGGTCGATGAGTCGATCGAATACTTCAACGGCAAGAAGTCCCAGCTTTCGAACCAACTTGAACGGGTCTTGCGAGTGGAAGAAGTCAAAGGCTGATTATCTCGGCGCTGCTTCGGAGGCGGACCGATTATGAAGCGGGTCCTGGTGACGGGCGCGACGGGGTTTGTCGGGCGGAACAGCCTGGAACCGCTGGCGGCGGACGGGTTCGAGGTCCACGCCGTCCATGCGCAAGGGGCTCCCACCGGCCCGGCGACCTGGCACCAGGCCGACTTGCTCGACCGGGGGGCAGTCGTCCGGTTGCTCGACGAGGTCCAGCCGACCCATCTGCTCCACTTCGCCTGGTACGCCGAGCATGGCCAGTTCTGGAAGTCGCCGCGGAACCTCGCCTGGGTCGAGGCGACCTTGGGCCTCCTCCGCGAGTTCGCCGAGCGGGGCGGCCGGCGGGCCGTCCTGGCCGGGAGCTGCGCCGAGTATGACTGGCGATACGGCCAATGCGTCGAGCGGACCACGCCGACCGAGGCCGCGACCCTCTACGGCACCTGCAAAAACGCCGTCCGGACGATCGCCGAGTCGTACGCGACCGGGGCCGGCCTGAGCCTCGCCTGGGGCCGGATCTTCTTCCTGTTCGGCCCGCGCGAGGATGAGCGTCGGCTGGTCCCGTCGGTGATCCGGTCGGTCCAGAGCGGCGGCCCGGTCCGGTGCTCGCACGGCCGGCAGTACCGCGACTTCCTCCACGTCGCCGACTGCGCCGGGGCCTTCGCCCAACTTCTGGCCAGCCCGGTCGAAGGGCCGGTCAATATCGCCTCCGGGCAACCCGTCACCATCGGATCGATCGTTCAGACGATCACCGCCCTCATCCCCGGCGGCGCGAATGTCCCGATCGAGTTCGGCGCGTTTCCCACCCCGCCCGACGACCCACCCCTCCTCACCGCCGACGTCCGCCGCCTCACGCAGGAAGTCGGCTGGACCCCGCGGTTCCCCCTCGTCGACGGCCTGATCCAGACCATCCAGTCGATGGGCGTCGCGGTCGAAGCCCAGCCGGGCGAAACGTGACGCCGCTCAAGGGGTCGTGGCGGCGCTGGCGGGTCCACCTCGCCGGCCATCGAGTGGGGCCTCGCCGAGGAGCGACCCGCCGAGTTGATCCAGCGCCGCCTACTCATCCTCGGTCGCGATCCTAGGCCGCCCTTGTGCTTGCGCCAGGTCGAGGGCGGATGGCTTGAGGCGCTGACCGAGTTGTTGTTTGAGGTCCGCGATTCACCGCGGGCGTGACGCGGAATCAAGCATCGGCCCCACGGTCGGCTCGGGGTCCACCGCGAGCGTCATCTCGGAAGGTAAACCGCTGGCCATGATTCGCCCTCGACTCGGTCTGAACACCCAGTGGCGATGACTCGATCCACCGGATGATACCGCCGGACCTACCGCCCAACCTCGGTCGGGATCTTCGGTATCCGCGGTGGAGCGTGGGCCGATCGTCCGGCCCCGCCGCGAATCGTCAAGCGTTCTTCGGGATGCCTTGCTGCGCCCGGACGCGGTCGGTGACCGGCTCGGCGTCGGGGGCGGGTTGGATCTTGGAGCCGTAGCGGTCGGCGTAGACCTTGGTGAACTCGGCACCGAAGAAGAGGATCTGCGCCGAGTAGTAGATCCAGACGAGCAAGACGACCAGAGAGCCCGCCGCGCCGTAGGCCGAGCCGTAGCTGCTCCGCCCGAGGTAAGCGCCAATCCCCGCCTTGCCGACCAGGAACAGGACCGTCGTCAACCCCGCGCCGACCCAGACGTCGCGCCAGGCGATCTTGGCGTCGGGCAGGATCTTGTAGATCAAGGCGAACAAGAGGGTGACGACCACGCCGGAGGCCACGGTGTCACCAACCTGGAGCAACGGCCTCAGCCCCGGAGCGAGGTTGCCGGCGAAGCTTACCGACGCCGCGACCGTCGTGCTGAGGATCAAGGAGGCCAGCAGCAGGAAGCCGGTCAGGAGCACCATGAGGAACGAGGCCGCCCGGTCCTTGACGAAGCCGAGCACGCCCCGCCCCGCCTTGGGCTGGACCTCCCAGATGGTGTCCATCGCATCCTGAAGCTGCCCGAAAAACCCCGACGCGGCGAACAGCAAGGCCCCGAACCCGACCACGGCGGCGATCGGCCCAGCGCCCGGCTTGTGGGCGTTTTTCAGCATCTCCTGGATCGCCCCGGCCCCCTCCTTGCCGACCATCCCCTCGATCTGGCTGACGAGCTGGCCGCTCGCCGCTTGCTCGCCAAACACCAAAGCCGCCACGGCGATGGCGATCAGGAGCAACGGAGCGATCGACAGGACGCTGTAGAACGCCAAGGCCGCGCCGAGGCGCGGGACTTTGGCCTCGGACCAACCGCGGGCGGTCGTCAGGATCAGCTCCCGAAACGCCTTGGGGTCGGCCCAGGCCCAAGCTCCGCCCCGACCCGTCGCCGGTTGGTTGGTGGTCGTTGAGTCTTGCTGCCGCCGCGCCGCGGCCGACGGGTGGCCCGGCCAGTCGTGGACCGCTCCGGCCACCTGGCCCAGCGCGTCGGCGGGGAGCGCGCCGGCGAGGTCGGCCAGCGTGATGATCCCCGCGAGGTCGCCCACCGCGTCGACCACGAGGAGGCGGTGGACCTTGGCCGCGGTGAACTTCGCCCCGACCGCGTCGAGTCGGTCGGTGAGCGGGACCGTGACGACCTCGCGGGTCATCACGTCGTTGACGGGTCGGCCGGCGAGGTCGGGGTATCTGATCAGGGCCAGGGCCACGTCGCGGTCGGTGAGGATGCCGACCGGCTTACCACCGTCGAGGACGGGAACGACGCCGCAGTTCTCATCCCGGAAGATCAAGGCGGCTTCGGTGATCGTGCTGAACGGCGAACAAGTCCGGGGGGCGGCCGTCATGACGTTGCCGACGACTCGACCGTCCTCGGGGGGCTGGGCGACTGGCATTGGGCCTGCTTTCGCGACGAGTCGGTGTGAGGATCAATCCCGAAAACGCTCCGCCGGGTGGGCATCCGGCAAATCGCGAGCCGACCCGGACCCCACGAAAGCCCAAGGCCAAGAAACCCCCAAGCCGCCGACCTGGCGATGGGGACTTTACTCCCATCGCGTCACTCCGCCCAGAACCGTGGATCGTGCCCGATTGCCGAGAAAATACGCTAAGACCGGCTCAGCAATGCGATCCTAAAGCTGACCGGCGCATCGACCCGGAACTCGGTAAGCCGGTTGTGGCCGCTCCGACGTCGGCGCGGTCGGACAATGCCGATGCCTCGGGTGTTTGCCGCGCTCGGTCGATGAGCCTGCGCCCCGCTCGGAGGGAATAATAAGCCAGCAGGCCGACTGGGCCGAACAGGAACGTCCCGACCAAGCACGGAACGACCAATAAGTGTGATATTCGCTCGCGGCGGGCGTCGCGGACTTCCCAGGCACCGATGAACAGGTCGAACGCCAGGTAATGGACCCAACCCGCAAGCAAGATCCAGGGGTCGGCGAACAGTTCCCCCACGGCGGCCAGGCTCGAAAAGCCGCCGCGGTGCCCCGACCAGTGCGTCGCGATCAGACCCAGGTAGACGGCGGCCAAGAGCGAAGGGATGACGAACTTGGCGATGATCTGGGCCGACCATCGCCAACGAGGGGCGACGATCAACAGCACCCAGCCCGCCATCGCCGCTCGGCCGCACCAGGAGAAGAGCGTTTCGGCGTCCATCGAGGTCAAACTCCAACAGCGAGGGAAGGGGACAAGGTCCGCGACCGCTCCCGGACCATGACGGTCACGAACCCGGCCGACGTCAGGATCACCCAAAGACCGAAGGCTCGGAGGCTGAGCGGGTCAAGCGACAGAAGCGGCCGACCGGCCATCGCCTGCGCCGTGAGGAGAACGATCCAGGCCGAATAGCTGAGGGAGATCAGCGCGACCAGAGCGATCCGGGTTCGACTTGACCGTGGCCTCATTCCCCGGAACGCCAGCCAGGCGAGAATCGGGATCGCCTGGACCGCGTGGAGGCCGAAGAAGTGGGGGATTCGGAGGTCGCCGTGGTCGCGGCTCCAATTCATCCCAGGCAATCCGGGGCCGCCGTCGAGACCGCCGACCGTATGCCCCCCGACGATCGGGATGGTCCCCATGACCTTGGCTTGGGCCTGCTGGTGAGCCGTCGGCCTGAGCATGAACCCGCCGGTCGTCGCGCCGAGCACCGAAACCAGCATCCCCAGCCGCAACGCCCAGCCCCACGCTCGATCCGGGAACGAGGCCCGGCACAGCTCGAAGACGAACACCGCCGAAGCCACCAGCAACGCCGCGACTGACAACCCCATGACCGCGAACAGGGCACCGTCGAGCGGGGTCGCCCTGTTGAAGTGACTGGTCGTCCCCCGCGCGGCCTGCGCGGCGATGATCGCGACCTCCAAGGCCAGCATCACCCCGATGAACGCGCCCATCGCCCGGAGTAACCGCGACGGCCGCGACACGCTCGCCACCAGCCAGGCCAACGTCCCACAGTAGATCGCCGACGAGATTGCGAACTTCGCCGGCTTCAGCCAGGCCGGGCTTCCCGTGATCCGCCGAGGGTCCACCACCAAACCCACCAGCGCAAAGCCCAAGACCCCGAGCGCGATCAGCCCCACCCCGACCAGCAACGGACTCGCGGCGCGATACCGACCCAACTCAGCGGTCAACCTCGGAC
>JAABUX010002379.1_pt1 | contig 26761 bp, 31 predicted proteins | sample 5561851 | NCBI WGS metagenome assembly JAABUX01 (sample SAMN10711883, study PRJNA513361) | rock metagenome | isolation source: Antarctica rocks | place: Antarctica: Victoria Land, Richard Nunatak red sandstone | collected 2016-01-03 | reverse complement strand
CTATGATCGCCTCTGCGGTGCGGCGCGCCTGCCGTCCCTCGCTGCCCTCATCCTGCAGCAGGCTGTGCGTCCGCCTGCGTCGCTCCTCGCGGTCGCCGCCTGATCCCCGACTTTTCGGCCTGATACTGTTACTACGTGGGGGGTCTACATATCCCTCCGAAAAGGTGCAGTAGGGTTATTTGTGCCCAACCCCTCGAAAAGGTCAAAGTTCCTGCACGGAGCGGCTCGTACCCCTGATCCCGCAGATCTGGACCCGGCCGTATCACAGGGGCTCTTGCGCATGTAACGTGAAACGAGTGGAGTCGCAGGTAGACCTTGCCGGAAAAGGCAGCCATCGCAAGCCTGTCCACGGAGGAGAGGATGGCACTTATGGTCTTGTCGTTCCTTTCAGGGAATACCGATCACGTTATATGCGCAAGACCCATCACAGGTTACTTGTGTGGGAAGAAATAAACCTGCCGGACGACAGAGGAGAACGGAAGAACTCACATAATAAAGAGAAGTGAGTGACATTGATTATGCTCACTAACGAGCAAGAACATCGAGATAGTAATGAACTATCTATGCCACCGTACGAAGAATAACTTCCCACAGAGGTAACCCTTCATGGCTCTTGCGCACTTTGCGTGAAAACGGTGAAGCTGTCCCGTCGACAAGCAGGGTTCGCACCCCTCTAGGACGCATCAGTACACCTCGAAACGGTCGGGCGGAGACTATGCCGTCCAATCCCCTTCACGCAAAGTGCGGAAGAGCCCCCTTCATGATGTTGCTGGCGAATTGGGGCGGACATCCGCATAGCCGATCCGTGCCCTGGTCTAGGCCATAGGCACCGGTAGAAAGAGGTCCTCTCATCGGGCTGGTTCAGACACTTTAGCCCCGTCCATGAATTCGCCAGCAACATCCCTTCACTCGACTTTGGCCCTTTTCACTTGAGCATCGGCCCCTGTGTCCGAGTGGCACAAAGGCGTTGGATCGAATTGGCCAACTCTTGATGTGGGTCCGGATATGGCTAATTCGGTGTCCCTCCAGGGGCGCTGGTCGCTCCAGATGTGATTTTGATGACGGGTAGGCGACGTCCCGTAACAAAAAGGGCCAAAGTCGAGTCCCTTCATGTGGCCAGGTCCACCGTGTCCTCCTTGCATTGTGAGGGCGATGACAAGTGGAAAGGGCGAGGGGGCGGGGTGGTACAACGTTACCCTGCCCTTTCCACCCCTTCGTTCCTAGTTATACTCGAGGATGCCGGACCATCCGTTGCCCGAACCATCCTTAGCCGTGGCCTGTACGTGGTTACCTGCGTACGGGAACTCAGGTCGAAGCCTGGGTTGGCGCAACGGCTAGAACTCTGACCGCTAGCGCTGTTCAGCGTTACGCATGTATACCAGCTGCCAGATGGGAAGCCGTCCGCGCTAGCCCAGATGCTGTTGCGGCAGCTGTTCCGATAGATATTCAGATTGCCTATTGGCTGTCCCCCACTCGTGAATATATATGTGGTGTTCGCACGGTAAGTGCCGCATGCCGCTGCCATAGCTGCTGCCTTAGGGATGCCACCCTGAGTCGCTTGCACTGTTGCTTGCAACGCTGCTGTCGTGCCTAACAGCGTGGCCGCAAGTACTATCCGGCGGGCTAAACTAGAACTCCTGCTCATATGTCTGTTTCCTCCTAACCCTCTTGCTTGATTAGAGTCCGGTTGCCCCAACACTTCTTCGGTTACAATCCGAGACCCTAGCTGTCCAAGCCACCCGTAATAATGTTACTACGTGGGGGGTCTACATATCCCTCCGAAAAGGTGCAGTAGACACCTCGCCACGATTAGCTGGCTCTCCCGACGACTTGGTGAAGCGGGTTAAACGCGAATCTGAAGCGTCGTGTGACCGACGGTGAGACGACGTGCTCGTTGAGGCCAGTAGCTAACAACGGAGGTGCAGAAAGTGGCAAGGGTGCGTCTATATTGTCACCCGACGCTCGTGCATGAACAGACGCTGCCGGTGGCAACGTGACGTGATGCCTCCTCCTCCACGTGTCACATCCATTTGTGGCCCTTGTGCGGCCCTCGGTTTGGTCGCGCAGTATTTCGCAGGTCATGGAGCAGTTTCCCTCGATTTAGGCTTCACCAAGTTGTCGGGAGAGCCGATCGCCTTGACACATGTTTGCACCGATTGGTGAGACGGTTTCGAGGTATGGTTGGCCGGCAATGCTGCCCTTCCACGCGTGCAGACGGCTTAAGTGGTGTGTCAGGCGGCCGCTTTTCGTCTCACCGTCCATGGCACGTATGTGTCAAGCTAATCGTGGCGAGGTGTCGCACGCCGACGCCGCGCGCGAGACGAGCGCCCTCTTCGCCCGCACCTACGGCACAACTCCAGCCCGTCCCGCGCGCCTCACGCTCCGGACCCTGCCCGCGCCTCTCTCCTTCGTGGACTACGCGGACCGCCGACGCCGCCTCGACGAGCTGGCGGTCGACCTGTTCGGGTAAGACCTGGCGGGGCGGCTGCTCTGGCCGCCTCGCTCACGCTCGCCTCGACGGCGGCGCCACCGTTTACGTCGTCACTGAGGCGGATCGCACGCTCACCACCGTACTCATGAGCGACGAGTATCAAAAGTCAGGACGCCCAGAAAACAGCAATGGCCGGGAGTGATATCAGCACCCCCGGCCCGACTGAAAGGACTGCTCACTATGCCCATTCCAGCCGCTTTCACCATTGTACCCGCTTCCGCCGCTGACGTGAGCGTCGCCGTCGTCTTCTCTCCGCTCGACCCTCTCGGATCCACGAGCGTCGACATCGAGGGCCAGGACACGCTGGACCACGCCCGCTACCTCGCCCTTATCGACGAGACCGCCGCCCGTCTCACGCACTACGCCGCAAGCTACCGCGCCGCCATGCATGCTGCCCGTACGGCTCACCCTCACGCCTAACGTCTGCCCCTTGCCGGCGGTGCCGCCTGCGTCGCCGGCCCTTCCCCCTGGAGGCTCACCCCATGAGAACGCACTGCACGCCCCCGCCGCCCCGTGAGCCCCGCCCCGCGCCTGAGCTAACCCGTTCCGCCTGGCTCACCGAACGTCCCACCCCCGCCGGCCTGCTCACGTTGCTCGACCTCGACCCCGCCCTGGCCATCGGCGCCGCGGCGACCCTTGGCCGTCTCGTCGCCTTTGCAAGTCCCTGGGCCATGCGCTTGCCCTACGGCGCGTGGGTGGCGGCCTACGGGCTGCTCTGGAGTTTCGAGACGGGCGCCCTTCTTCCCGCCGACGCCGCCGCGATCCGCCGGCTTCCCGTCGGCGCCCTCTGCGTCCTCCTCTGCGACATCGCCGCCGCCTGTCCCCGCCCCACCGACGTGCCCCCTTATATCACGGCCCGCGCACCCGGCCGCTAACGCCCCCCAACACGCGAGGGGCTGGGCTGCTCTTAGCCCGGCCCTCCGTCCAGCCTTCCTCTCTTTGTTTACAATCTGTATAGATTGTGTTACAGTGAAGAGGTGAGAAGCGTCCTGCCTCTACTCATCCCTATATCAGAGGGAGTTCATGTCATGGCTACTGTTGCCGCCGACCAGCTTTCCCACGTCGATGCCTTGCTGCAACGCCTCGCTGACGAGACCGACCACGCCGCGCAGAGCGCCGAGCTGACGCGCTATCTCCAGGCCTTGAGCCGCTTCTACACCTACAGCGCGCGCAACTGTCTCCTGATCGTCGCCCAGCGCCCCGACGCCGTCCGCGTGGCCGGCTACCGCGTCTGGCAGTCCCTCGGACGCCAGGTGAAGAAGGGCAGCAAGGGCATCGCCATCTTGTGCCCCGCCCCCCTCAAGGGCAAGACTGACGCCGGCGACGACGCCGTGATTGCCCTTCGATTCCGCACAGGGTACGTCTTTGACGTGGAAGACACAGACGGTGAAGACCTTCCCGCGCTCACCGTCCACGCCGTCGAAGGCGGCCGCTACGACGACTTGCTCACCCAGCTCGTCACGCTCGCGGAGCGCGGCGGTCTCTCCGTCACGTTCAAGAAGCGCCTGATCCAGGACGCCAACGGCGTGAGCTACGGCGACGGCCGCATCGAATTGAAGGAGGGGAATCCGACGGGCAACCTCTGCAAGACACTTGTCCACGAGATCGCGCACGAACGGATGCACCGCGCCACGGAGCGCGCGACATTCATCACACAACAGGTCGAATGTCAAGCCGAGGCTGTCGCCTACTGCGTGTGCCAGGCTCTCACCATCCCCACACCGAACACGCCGACCTACCTCGCGCTCTACGGCGTGAGCCGCGACGTGCTCACCGCCAACCTCGACGCCATCCGCGCCGGAGTCACCACCCTCATGGGGGAGATTGCTCCCCCTTGCGCTACTGCGGCCACCGCCTCACGCTTCCCCTAGATCGAGCTACACGCACGCGCCCCCACCACCGTCCTTAGAGGCTATCGGGCGCCAGATAATCTGGCGCCCTCCTGTGTTTACGATCCATAAAGATTGTGTTACAATGAAGACGTGAGAGGCGTTTTGCTTCTCGCCATCCCTCTCTGAGAGGGAGTTCACGGCGGTGACGACAGCAGAGGAGCGGGCCACGCATTGCCGGCGTAGCGGCGCGTTGGGCGGCCGTGGCTACGGTACGAACACAGGGCGCATCGTGGATGAGCGAGCGCGGCGAGCGCGGCTTGGGGTCCGTGCGCGAGCGGGGCTATGGGACGTCTCGCGCCCAGACGGCGTGAGACGCGGGCTACCGGGCGACGTGCGGACGCGACCCACACGACACGCGCAACAAGGCCGGCGATGCCGCCCGCGCACAGGCTCGCCGCGCCACACTACTAGACAAAGGGCCGTGTCAGTGGCCCGCCTGTGACGCGCCGGCGACGGACCTGTACCACGTGGACGGCTGGAAGGGGAGCGACGCCACGACGGCTCTGTGCAAAGATCACCACCGCGCAGCGGAAGGGGCATGCCGCGCTGTCTACAAAGGCGCAGCAGTCCCCCTCACGAAGCGCAGCGCCACCCTCGCGCGGGGGATCAGCCTCGACGACAGCCCTCCGTTCTGAAGGACTGGTGGGGCCGGGGGAGCGTTCCCCCGGCCTCTGGGAGCGGCACGCCATGACTACCCCTTACACCAGCCACACCCACGACAGCGCCCTGCGCCCGAGGAGTGCGGCGCGGCACAACCCCCACGCAGTTGACATAAAACGAAGAGATGCATTATGAGAGGAGGCTTCTTTATGAGCGACGAGTTGATGACCGACGCGGTTGACCTGACGCTAGGCACACCTACCCCTGTCGCGGCGTGGGCTTCCGCACCGCTGTGGAGACCGTGCGCCGGCCCGCGCTCCGGAGAGACCACTTCGCCTGCGGGCAACGGAGCGGCTGTGGCGACTGCGGCGACTGCGGCGAGACCGGAACGCTCTCCCACCTCCCCACGCTGTGTACGCCTGCATGTCTCCCACGCCGGACGACCCTTGCGTACGCACCCCTTGAAGACGTGGTCCGCTGCCCGCGCTCCTCGCTTGTTCTTCGTCACGCTCGACGGAGACGACGGCGCCTGCCTCGCCTGCACGCGGGGCGCGGGCGCCCCCTCGTGCTTCTAGAGAATCCTGTGCAGACGATGCATCATGTTGACATAATACATAGACTGCCTTGTCTTTGGGTCTCACGCCAAGAGGGGGTAAAGGCGACGCCGACGTACACAACCTCATGCGTGTGTGTGCGGCGTGCGGTACCATCCGAGCAGGAGGGACCCATGCCTATCAACATCGACGGCAAAGTCTACTTCTCGACGCATGAAGCAGCGCAGTCTCTAGGCCTCACCCATCCGGGTCTTCGTAACGCCATCACACGCAAGAAGATCGCGGTCCTGCGGCGGGAGGACATCCGCCGCAACTTCATCGCCGAGGAGGAAGTGGAGCGTTATCGCCGAGAGCAGCACGGGCAGCAAGGATGGGAGGCACGGCGGGAGCCGAACTATGTCCCCGACCAGTTGGGGCGTGCCGACTACATGCGGGAGTACCGCGCACGCAAGAAGCGCGCACGTGCGGCAGCGACGCAGACCCCCGACGACGGAGAGCAAGGAAACGGCGACGACGGAGGCCCAGCGTGACTAAGGACGCCGTAGTGGTTGTGCAGGACAGCCCAACCGTGAGCGGTGCGACGCCGCGGAGCGGGCGCCCCGCGCGGACGGGAGCCATGGACGGGGCTGTGGGGCGCTGTTCGAGAGAGATTGTCGGCGCACGCGCACGAGGAGAAGACGAATGACCACGATCGCAGCCGTCGTTAACGAGAAAGGCGGCGTCTCGAAGACGTCGACGACCTTGAGCCTGGGCAGCGCCATGGCCGCACGCGGTCTGCATGTGCTGCTCGTTGACCTCGACCCCCAGCACGCCTCGCTCACTCTGGCCGCCGGGGTGACGTCGTCGAAGAAGGGCGTCGCCCTCGCCATGCAGGACTTCTTGACGAGCGATGAGGCCGCGGCCCTGGATGGGTACGTCACGGCCATCGGTCCCACCCTCGATCTGCTGCCCTCCGGCAAGGAACTCTCGAATGCTGAGACAGCCCTCCAGAACACCGAGGGCCGCGAGCATATCCTGGGAGAAGTCTTGGCCCCCGCCGACGGCGTCTACGATGTGGTGCTGATCGACTGCCCGCCGACACTGGGTGTGCTCGTCACCAACGCGCTGACGGCCGCGCACACGGTGATCATTCCCGTCGTGCCGGAGTACATGGCTGCGGCCGGCCTGCAAGGACTCCTCGATACGCTGCGGCGCATCCGGCGGCGCAAGCTCAATCCAAACCTCACCATCAGCGGCATTATCCTCGCCATGGTCGACAACCGGACTGCGCACAGCCGTGAGGTCGCCGAGGCCGTGCGCGCTGCGTTCGGTGACGAGGTTCCTGTGTTGGGGGAGGTCAAGCGGTCGATTCGCATGTCTGAGGCGGCACAGGCGGGACAGTCGATCATCGACTACGATCCCAAGGGTCCCGCCGCTCTGGCGTACCGCGCGATCGCCGACGACCTGCTGCGTCGCTGGGACATCACCGCGCCGACGCCGTCCCTGGAGGTGCCCCATGCCTAAGACACGAAAGCGCCCCATCTTCGGAAACGCCGCCGACCCGACGGGCGTCACCGATCTGGACAACGCGCGTCTTATCGACATAACTTTACTTGCACCCAATCCTTTTCAGCCCCGGAGTACATTCGACCCCGTCGCCCTCGACGAGCTGGCAGCGTCGATTCGTGAGCACGGCGTCTTGCAAGCGCTCTCTGTCCGTGAGACGCCGGGAGAGTCGGATGCCTACCAACTCATCGCGGGCGAACGGCGCAAGCGCGCCGCGGAGATCGCCGGCCTCGACGCCGTGCCCTGTCTCGTGCAGGACGTGGATGATCGCGCCATGGCCCTCTTCGCGTTGACCGAGAACGTGCAGCGCGAAGACCTGAGCCCGCTCGACCTCGCCTTTTTTTGCGACCGTCTTCGGAGCATCACCGGTCTCTCCGCACGCGCTCTCTCCGACCAACTCGGGAAGAACCACAACTACGTGGACGATCTGCTCAAGCTCATACGCTACCCGCGCGTGGCTGATCTTCTGCGCGCGGGCGCGATCACCAACCCCACTGTCGCCGCTGCGATCGCGGATATCGACGACACGGCGCGGCGCACGGAGGTGCTCGATCGTGCGGAGCGCGGCGAACGCTTGCGTGTCCGCGACATCCAGGAGGCGCGTGATCGGCCTGCAACGAGAGCCGATTCTGTCCCAGACCGACCGCCTCAACGAGTGGCGACGGGGCGCTCGACGGCGCCAGATAATCTGGCAGGCGTGGGCCGGTCGCCCACAAGTGAGAGCCGCGATGAGGCAGGGAGTCGCCGCGTCGTGCCCGCACCGACGATGCCACTGTCGTCTGATGATGCCGTCGTTCATCTTCACGATTTGCGCATCATTCAACTTCGCGAGGGCCGCGACGGCAAACCCCACCACCTCGACACCGCCGACAAGGCGACCGTGCTCCGCGTCCTGCGCGCCGACCTCGCCTGGTTGGAGGACAGCGACCGCCACGCGACAGGGGAGGCATCCGCGCATGACTGACGACACCATGCCGACGGGACTCGACATCACACAGGAGCACGGGCAAAACCGTGTGTCTGGCGCTGGGCAGACGGACGCGCCGCCCCGTCCAGGGCCGGTCAACCCGGCCCGCCCACGTTTGGGGCCGGAGGAGTGGCGCGTCATGCAGGACATCGCCGCCGCGCTCGGCGAGACGGAGCATGGCCCGCTCGGTCAGGTCGGCCGCGTCGTCGGCCAGCTCGGTGCCGATCGCGCCCGCGCGTTCCTGACGCGGACCGGGGAGATTGAGGCGGCGGGGGGGCTGCTCCTTCCCGACGGCAGCCGTCGCCGCACCCCCGGCGGCGTCTTCTTCCACCTCGTGCGCGCCGACGACACCCTCACTCGCGAGGATCGCGTCTCCATCTTCCCCCCTCAGTCCGCGCGCAACCGACGAGCGACGACGGCGGGCGCGGCGACACAGACGATGCCCGCGTCGGCAACCGAGCCCACGCCGGCAGCTACCCCCACGGCGTGGGTAGACGACGACTACCGCCGCGTCGTAGCCGCGCTACAACCAGAGAGAGGGAGGGCAACCACCGTGAAGATCACTGTCATCGGCCGGCCCGGCACCGTCGTGGAGCAGGGCCAGGCCGTCGCCCTCGCCCTCGTGAGCGAGAAGGTCCCGTCGCTGCCCCAGGGGCTGCCGGAGCCGCCCGCCGACACGCGCTACACCGTCTTCGTCGCCCGCAAGCAGTGGACGAAAGTGGCCGAGGCCCTCGCCGCTGACGCCGAGGACGCGGCCATCATCGAGGGCTACGCCGCCCTTGACCCGCGCGTGGAGGGCATCGCCGTCTACGCTGCCAGCATCACCACCAAGCGTCTTCAGGCCGCCAAGCGCGCGGCCACGGCAGCGGCGATACCATGAGAGGCGCGCGCCCAACGTGCGCCCCTGGTAACGCACGAGCCCGATGATTACGTGCCTTGGGCGCGAGGATAACATCTGTGAACTATGTTGAGTCGAGTGATTGGGATTGCCGATGATGTCAGCCGCACAGGCTCCTCGTCGCTGGCAGGGGATCGTATAATTTCGCGGGATGGACCTGCACTCATGAGAGGGGTCCTTGCGCATCTAGAAGGTGGATAGGAGACATGACCAACGACTTCGACATCGAACGGCTGTGGGTCCCCGCTGGGGAGGGCACCGGGACAGTAGGGGACAATGCGTACCTCCTCTCGATGGCCGACAGCCCGGCGACGTTTATCGAGTGGGGCGCGGACGGACGCCGGAGACGCGCGCGAAGCCTCGTCTCCTCGGGCGACATATGGGTCTGGCCACAAGGGCAAACATGGTGGACGCGCCGGGAGTCCGGCAAGACGTGCATACAGTTCTCCCTGTCCTCGGAGTGGTTCCATCAGACAATGCTCTCATCCGTCGAGTTGCGGCCCCAGGTGCAACTGCGCGATCGACTCCTCGCCCACATGCTCAGGACGCTCGCGGATGCGGCGGGGACGTTCCCGCGGAACCCGACGACCGACCTCTACCAGGAGAGCCTCGCGACCACGCTGGTCCTCCACCTCGCCACGCATCACGCGCAGACAGCCGGAGTCGGCGGGTCCGATGACGTCACGCCGCTCCCTTCCGCCCGGCTCCGGGCGATCACGGACTACATCTCCGACCACGTCTCGGACACGATCGCGCTGGCGGACTTGGCCCACCTCGCCGGGCTCAGCGCCTCGCGGTTCTCGCTGCGCTTCCGGGCCGCGACCGGGCAAACGCCCCATCAGTTCGTCACGTCCATGCGCGTGGACAGGGCGCGAGAGCTGCTCTCCGCAGGCCAGCACACCCTCACCGACGTGGCCGCCCTGACCGGCTTCGCCGATCAATCGCACCTGACGCGCCATGTCCGCCGTGCCTTTGGCGTCACGCCCAGCGCGCTCAGGAGGCGGTGAATGTCCACGGCGCGGTGGGATTGTTCCAGGACGGCGCGATTGTTCAAGAAACGCTCCCCTCCGTGGCGCTATACATACAGCAGGCCGTTTAGACAGGGTAGGAGGGCGAGGGATGTTTGATTTCGAGGGGAAGGTTGTCTTGATCACGGGCGCGACCTCCGGCATAGGTCGCGCCACGGCGCTCGCCTTCGCGCGGGCGGGCGCCGCGGTCGCGCTCGTCGGGAGGCGCGAGGCCGAGGGTGAGGCGGCGGTGGCGACCATCCGGGGCGCGGGCGGCACGGCCACCTTCCTGCGAGCCGACCTCGCGGGCGGCGAGGCGGTCGTCGCGGATGTCATCGCCCGCACGGTCGCCGCCTACGGGCGCCTCGACGCAGCGTTCAACAACGCTGGGGCGAACGCGCTCGGGCCGATCACGGAGGCGACCGAGGGGGAGTGGGATAGCGTCGTCGGCCTCAACTTGAAAAGCGTCTGGCTCGCCTGCAAGCACGAGTTCGTGCAGTTCCGGCGGCAAGGCGGGGGCGGAGTGATCGTCAACACGTCGTCCTGGCTCTCGCACGGGATGGCGGGTGGAGCGATGTGGTCCCACCAGCATCTTGCCCCTCTCACTAGATGGCTGGACCGCGCGCTAGGGCGGTATCTGAACGCAGAGCGTGCCACACTGAGGAGAGACATTGCCCTCGCCAATAGTCTGATCTCTGACCGCATGGTTCATCTCACCGGGGCAACGGATGAGGTATTTGTCCATCGTGTCGCGAACACCTGCTCCCGCGCGAAGCAGGTGGAGGCCGATCACGAGGTGACAGTTGAGGCGGCACGCTGGATCAGTTCGACCCGAGCGGTGCGCGCGAAAGAGCCATGGGCTAGTGCGCCACGTCGCGCCAGCGCGGCCTTATCCGAACTCACGCCACTGGCCATTGATGAATGCAGGACGCTCGCCGACACGTACCGCATCGGCTATCTCGGATTGGGATCGGAGGCGAGCTTAATCCGCGCGCCCCGACTTGTGACGCGACGACATCGGCAGGCGGCCGCACGCATCGCTCAGGCGCGTTTAGAGGTTTAGGGGTGAAACGGATAGTGGGGTACGCTGGGGTTATGAAACGATCTACCATCTTGCCACTCGCCGCGCTCGTGGCCATGTCTATGTCCGCTATCGTGCTCGTCGATGCCGCTCATTCGCCGCCGCCGAGCGCTGCCCCCGTCTACAGTGTCGCCACCGTCTACCGCGGTCTGACGCGCGACTCTGCTCGATGGCAGGGCCATGTGGTCTTTGTCCGCGGGAACTTGCACATTGTCGGCGGGGGTGACTTCATGCCAGAGATCGTCGCGCTCACCGACCCGGCCGAGCACTTGATGATCGGCAGTGTTGACTTGCTGCGCCTGGCCGTGGTGCGCCAAGTATTAGGGCGAGATGACGAGGGCGGCACACCCGGCCTGTTCTTCCGCCAAGCCCCCACGTCGCGGCAGCAGCTAGACCTACAGCACACAGCAACGTATCGGGTGCGCCTGTCTCGCGCGCCCTTCGGTGGCCAACTCTACGCCGTCGTGACGGCAGTATAGGTGAGAATGATGCAACGCCGTTATCTCCTCGCGGCTGTGACACTGGGCCTAACCCTGACCACTGCCGCACCAGCCTTGGGGGCGAGTCCTCCGCACACCATCCATCTGCCGTCCGATGAGGCGATGCACCCGAACGCCGCGACCGAGTGGTGGTACGTCGTCGGGCGCCTCTCCGATGACAGCGGTCACACGTACGGATTCGAGACAAGCGCCATCAAGGCGAGCGGGCTGCGGCAATACGTCCCTGTAAGTCCGGTTGACACGGCCTATCGCTCCGATGTCGCAATAACCGACGAGACGGCGGGACACTTCTACGGCGGGATGCGCTATACCGTCCCACTCCTGGGAGCCGGAGCATCCACGACACAACTCAACGTCAACGTCGGGGGCATCTCGCTGCACACAGTGGGGTCGAACGGGTATGCGCTGACGGGGACCTCGACCGACGGCCAAGTCATTGCGCTGACCCTCACGCCAGATCGCCCGGTGTTGATGGTGGGCGGCGGCTATATCTCATGGGGCAATAGCGGCTCGTATTACTACAGCTTCACGCATATGCAAGCTGCGGGGACGATCACGCTGCACGGCCGGCGCATCGCCGTCCATGGGATCGCCTGGCACGATCACCAGTGGGGGACGTGGGACCCTCGGACGGTTGGCGCCTGGACCTGGATGGGGGTGCAACTCAACGACGGGACCGACGTGGCCCTGACGGTGCGCCAGCTCGGGCGCCACCTCGATCGCGGGGCGTCGGCGCTCTTACCGGACAATACGACGGCCAACGTCGAGGGCACCACGATCACGCCCCTGGGAACATGGCACAGCGGCGCGTCGGGCCTCACCTACACCTCGGGCTGGCACGTCCGGATCGCGCGGCTGGGCCTCGACCTCACCGTCCGTCCGACGGTGCGCAGCCAGGAACTTGTCGATACTTTGAAGATCTTCGGCTACTCTCAGAGCTACTGGGAGGGGAGTTGCAGCGTGACCGGTACCCATAACGGCACGCCCGTCACTGGTCAGAGCTACACCGAACTGGTCGGAACAAAATCCGGCGGGAAGGCGCGCACGTCACGTTAGAGTGCTCGTGCGCCGTTTAGCACCTCCCGTCCGGCACATCCCGTCGCGGCGCGCACGTAGACCCGCCGCCGCCCGGGAGCGGGCACCGGTGTGTCCGCCTGGATCGTGAGGCCGGGGCCACCGTTTGCTTCAAGGTCGGGGTGCGTGCAGCGCACGCCCGCACGGAAGCGGCAGGGCACGCACAGTCCCATCGTGCCGGCGAACGGCTCATTGAACGGCAAGACATAGTAGAGGCGGGGGTGCGGCTCGATGAGGCGGGCGCCGCACGGCGGGCATAGCAAGACCGCAATGGGCGCGGGTTGATCCGCGTCGTCGCACTCCTGCCAGACATGCACGCCGCGCTCGTCGGCATCGAGCACGCGCCTGAGCCGAGCGTGACGCGCGCTAGTATCGTCCGCGGCAAGGGGGCTCATCTCCCCACCTGGATCGGCGGAAGGAAGAAGCTGGGCATTCGTGACCCCATACGATTGACAGACGCCCGGCTGCTTAGGGCCGGTCAAGCTCTCTGACAACCGCGGCCAAGGAGGGGGAGCAGCGTTCGCTGCCGCAGGCGCTGTCTCGCCTGGTTCGCCCCGCAACCCGAAAGGCGGGGACGCGTCCTGCCCGGTTTGCCTGTGCGGCTCGCGCCTCTGCCAGAGGCGTGAGAAGAAACGACCTGCCATTATCCCTCCCTCAATCGTCCCTGGGGCCCTATCGTAGCGCTCCCATTAACCAACGACAGGGCGTGCAGGGCGCACCACCCCCCATAATACGCTGTTGGGCCGCCGGGCCGCTGGAGCCGCGTGCCGCTGGTCAGGCGCTCCTTGGCCAAGACCTAAGGACGGAGGGCGTGGGCGGCGCGGCGGTCGATCAGGACGCCGAGCGAGTCGTGCGTGCGTTGCCGGCGACGCTCCTCTCCCCGGACCTCATGGGCGGGGCGATGACGACGGGCGGCCTCGTCACCCCCAGCGATCGCTCCTGAGCGTGATCACTGCCCCTCCCCCACGCCCCGTCGCTGCGCGCGGGGCCGTCCACGTGCCCGGCCTACGTGGAGCCCCACGTCCCGCCTGCGCGGGCGTCTGGCGCGACGATGGTACTAGAACGTCGCTGGTACTAGAGCTACGAGTGGTGACTACCCCAGGATAAAGAGTAGCTCCACAGTAGTACCAAAGCCCCGTTTTCCCGTGTGAATCGTGGCGCTATCGTAGCTCCATGGGTTTGGTACTAGAGCCACGGATGGTACCACGGTGTGAGGCCCGTTGGTACCACGATCCGCAGCCCGTTGGAGCCCCCCTAGTACCAAAATAGCGCCACGATCTGAGGCCCCTGGATGGGCTCGTCGCATCACGCCGGGCGGCGCTGTGGCGCTTTCAGGAGGGCTAGCGGTGGCCGTCGGGACGGGGCCGCACGACGCGCGGGACGGCGACGAGGAGCAGGGCGGCGAGGGCCACATAGCCGCCGACGAGGGCCGCGGCGAGGATCGCGGCCACGACGTGAAGGGCGGTCGAGGATGGCTGGGCGCCGGGCTGGAGCCGAGGTCATGCGCCCAGTCGTGACGAGCAGCACAGCCGCGGCTAGGAGCGAGGAGTGTGGCGCACGGTGGAACGTGTTAGGCGTGCGCTGCCGGCCGTCGCGGGATGAGTAGACCGACGGCGACGGCCGCTCCCAGGGCGGTGATCCCGCCGAGGTAGAAGGGTGCAGCGGGGCTGACACGATCCCATAGGAGTCCCGCGAGCACGCTGGACACCAGCGCCATGAGGCCTGTCGCCGCAGCGTACAGGCCCAGCGCCCCGCCGCGTTGGGTCGCCGGCACGAGGTCGGTGATGTAGGCTTTCGTGACGCCATCGGTTAGGGCGATATAGAGGCCGTACAGCGCGAAAAGCGGCCACACGATGGGTGTCCCCGTGGCCAGGCCCAGGCCACCGTAGACGACAGCGAAGATCAGGAACCCCGTGCCGAGGATGCCGCGCCGGCCAAGCCGGTCGGACAGGATGCCGGCCGGCCAGCCCGCCGCCGCGTAGACGAGGTTATAGACGGCATAGGCCAGGACCGCCGCCACGGCGCCCAGGCCCAGGTTGTGCGCGCGGAGGATGAGGAAGGTGTCCGAGGAATTGCCGAGCGCGAAAAGCAGGCCGATGCCGAGGAAGGCGCGGTAGGCGCGCGGGGCGTCCCGGTAGGTGAAGGCGGCCGGCGCCGCACCGGTCGTGAGGGACGGGGCCAGCGGGCGCGCGGGCTCACGCACGCGGCCGATGAGGCTCACCCCGATGAGGGCGGGCAGCGTCGCCAGCAGGAAGACCAGTCGGACGTTCTGCGCCGTGACGGCGAGCAGGCCGACACCGGCGAGGGGGCCGATCACCGCGCCGAGGGTGTCCATGCTGCGGTGGAAGCCGAAGGACCGCCCGCGCGTCGCCGCGTCGCTCGACGCGGCGATCAGGGCGTCGCGGGGGGTCGTGCGCGTGCCCTTGCCGATGCGATCCACGACGCGGGCGAGGAGGACGAGGGGCCAGGTGGACGCCAGGGCGAGGAGCGGCTTGCCGAGGGCGGAGAGGCCGTAGCCCGCGAAGACCCAGGCGCGCGGCTGGCCGTGGCGGTCGGTGACGCGGCCGGACACGAGCTTGAGCACGTTGGCCGTCGCCTCGGCCACGCCCTCGATCACGCCAAGCGCCGTCGCCGACGCACCCAACACGGTCGTTAGGAAGAGCGGGACGAGGGGGTAGATCATCTCGCTGGAGACGTCCGTGCAGAGGCTGACCAGCGCGAGCACGAAGACGTTGCGCGCGATGCCACGGACGGGCGAGGGGTCGTCCGGTAGGGAGGCGTCGGTCGCGCGAGGGGGCGGGGAAGACGTGCTCATACGCCTACTATAGCGGGTAGAACGCGTGGTTGAGGGTGAGGCCAAGCACGGCGGTCAGCGTCACCACACCCAGCGCATAGAGGACGGCCGTGCGGCAGCCCATGACCCGCGCGACGGGGCCAAGCGTTGACACGTTCGTGCCGACGCCGGCGACGGTCCCCTAGCAGGACCCCGTGAGCGGGGCGACGACGACGGGCGGCCTCGCCCCGCTCATCGCCCGCGATCGCTCCTGAGCGCGAACGCCTGGCCCCTACCCCGCGCCCCGTTGCTGCGCGCGGGGCCAGCCCCACGCCCGGTCTACGCGGGAGCGTGGCGCGACGATGGCGCTACAGAGACGATGGCGCTAGCGCTACGGGTAGCACCCACCCCAGGATAAAGAGTAGCGCTACGGTAGCGCCAACGCCCCGTTTTCCCGTATGAATCGTAGCGCTATCGTAGCGCCACGCCTTTAGCGCTAGCGCCACGAATAGCGCCATGTTGTGAGGGCCAATAGCGCTAAAATAGCGCTATTTTAGCGCCACGATCTGCGGCCTGTCGGAGGGCCAGGAGCGCCACGCCGAAGGGCTGCTGTGCCGCTGCCCTGCGGGCTAAGGGTGGCCGTCGAGACGGGGCTGCACGACGCGCAAGACGGCGACGAGGAGCAGGACGGCGAGGGCCACGGACGCGCCGACGAGGGCGGCGGCGAGGATTGCGGCCAGGATGGGAAGGGCGGGCGAGGAGGCAGGGGCCAGCGGGGTGAGGAGGCCGGCGAGGGGGCCGGTGAGAGCCGCGAGCACGAGGGCGTAGAGGCAGAGCGCCCAGACGCGGGCGCGGGCCTGCGCGTCGGTCATGCCGTGCCTCCTGTAGCTCGCCTGTTTCCCTCTATCATGTCATAGATTGGTCAGTAGCCCGGCACGCCTATATTAGCGCTCCATGCCTTCTATGTCTGCGGCCTCGGGTACCCAAGAGCGCGGCACGGAGTGTAGCACGGAAGGCACACTCGCGGCAAACGCCTGTGTGATCTACCGCGTAGTGAGCCGATCGAGAAGCTGATCAATGTCCTTGCGTACAAGGAGAGCGAGCGTTTGACGATCATCCACCGAGAGATCGGCCATCGTCGTATCGACGCGCACGCACCAGGCCGCGAACGCAGCATGGAGAGCCTGAGTGTCTGTGCGGGGGACAGGAGGACGCACACTCTCCGTCTGCAGCGCTGTCGAATTATTCGACACCTGGCCCTCCAAGGGGGACGTGGGTGGAGCAAGATGATCTGTCGAATTATTCGACACTTTGGGGCTGGTCTGTCGCATGGCCGACGGCGCGTCATCCTGCGCCGCCTTCGCATCCTGCACGGTTACGCGCTCACCCCGCGCGGCGCGGTCGAGCAAGGAGTCGCGTCGCGCGGGGTCTTTAACACGCGCCAACTCTTGCCCGACGGTCGGGCCGATCACCTTCTCCTGGACAGCCTGAGCGATACGGGGTTCCTCTAGAAGGCGTAAGCGCTGGGCGATGTATTCGTGGTGCTTATGCACCTCTGCCGCCAGGTCGCGCAGCGAGACTCCATAGCGGTCCATCAGGCGCCTGTACGCACGGGCCTCGTCGACGGGATCGAGGTCGGCGCGCTGGATGTTCTCCGTCAGGGCCAGGCGCTCCATCGCCGCGTCGTCGAGAACACGCTCGACTGTGGGAACGCTCTTTAGCCCGGCGCCGCAGGCAGCGCGCCAGCGGCGTTCTCCCGCGACAATTTGATAGCGTCCTTGTTCAAGAGGATGGGGGCGTACGAGGAGCGGCTGCAGGACGCCATGCGCCCTAATGTCGTCCGTCAGATCCCCCAACGCGGCGTGTGCCTCTGCATCGTCATCGTGGAATGTCCGTGGTTGGAAAGGGTTGGGATCGAGCAGATCGACCGCGATCTGCTTCGCGTTGGCCAGGTCGGCGACGCCCGTGGGCTCCTGCGGACGGAAGAAGCTCGCTAGGGCGTCACGGCGGGGTAGCTTGTTAGCGTTAGTCACGGGCGCCTCCTGCCGCGGTCTGTGCCGCGTCCGCTCCCTGCGAGGATGGACGGCCCCAGGCCGCCAGAAGCGCATCGGCGATCTCGCCGTACGCAAGCGCCGCGTCGCCGCGCGGCGCATAAGCCGTGACGGAGAGTCCCACCGCCGCAGCCTCCGCTGTCTTAGTCGAGCGTTTCACGTCGCCAAGGAGAGGGATGCGGTCGCCGAGGTTCGCACGCACGCTCTGGGCGACCTCCCGGTTGTGCGCCGTCCGGTAGTCCACCATGGTGAGGATGACGCCGGCGACGACGAGGCGCGGGTTGAGCTTACTTTTGCGTACACGCTCGATGGTGGTGAGCAGCAAGCCCAACCCCCGTGCAGCCAGATAGTCCGGCACGACGGGGATAAGCACCGCGTCGGCAGCCGTCAGCGCGTTGAGCGTAAGCAAGGACAGCGAGGGCGGGCAGTCGATGAGCACAACGTCGTACGCATCCTGGAGAGACGCCAGTACCTCGGCAAGTACGTACTCGCGGCGCACGGCACCGAGCAGCTCCATCTCCGCTGCGGCGAGGTCGATGTGTGCGGGCATCAGGTCAAGCGCGCGCGTGACGTTCTGCACCAGTGTGTCGCTCAGGGCAGCGTCGATTTCGCCTGCGGAGATGTATGCGTTGATCGCCGTGTAGACCGTGGCGTCATCGTCCGTCAGTTCGACACCGGCGGCGCTGGTGAGACTCGCCTGAGGATCGAGGTCGACGAGCAGCACACGGTAGCCCCGGTCAGCCAGCGCGGCGCCGATGGCAAGAGTGCTTGTCGTCTTGCCCACACCTCCTTTTTGGTTAGCCAGCGCGATGATGCGTGCCATAGGTTCTTCCTCTCTTTCCGTCGTTCCCAATAATCCCCGCACTGCAGGGATTATTCATCAGAGGCCGGTGCGTCCGCGTGCGGGGTGTCCATCGTCGCCGTCTCGGCGTGGGGGGCAGCGATCTTCGTCAGAGCGCGACGGCGCTGCCGCGAGGGTTGACCGACCTGCCCCCGGTGGTACGCGCGGTAGGCGTCTATGGCGGCCTGCGAGAGTAAGCGCGTTCGGGGGCCAACCAAGGTGGAGACCAGGGTGCCGCGTTGGATGGCGCTTTGTACAGCGGCCAGGCTCAGGGTCAGCATCTCTGCGGCCTGGGCGGTCGTGTACTGGGCGATCGTGTACGTGGGATCAACAGAGTCCTTCATGTCCACAGCGTACCGCGTGGAGAGGAGCGGGGGACGGGTCAACGGGGGAGGCATAAACATCTCCTACATCATAGGATTGACTCCTCGTCTCCGTGAAAAGGCGTTAGCACCCCGTTTGTGAGCGATCCTGACAGTAGGACGTAGGCGGCGATAAGCTTTGTGGTGATCCATCGGCATCCTCTCCGTGGCGACGCGAGCGCACCCCCGCGTCGCCTTTCTTCCTCGTTAATGAGTTATGTCAACATTTCAGAGTGCGGCCAGGGGAGGATTGCGCTCCCAGCGGCGTATCTCGTAAGTGTGGCGCGTGCAGCAGAGGTAACGGATTCCCTCGTCGGAGAGGTAGTAGTGGGTCGCGGGACATGCGCACTCCTCGCAAGCGCCGCCCGCGTAGGCGAGCCGCGCGGCCAGAGCCTCGGCGTCGGCCGCCTCACGCCAGCCGGTGGACAGGATATGGGGAGGCTGCTCCGTGGTTACGATGGCGTAGGCGGCCTTGTGGGCGACGACAGTGTAGGTAGTCATGACGCTCTTCTTCCTTTCCAGAGGCGGCGATCTTCCGTCGCCGCCCCCACGTCGTGCTTAAAACGGCGGGGCATCGTCCAGGGCGATGCCCAGGGAGACGGCCACAGAGCGCTTAGACACGGGGACTAGCGCGGCCTTATGTGCGGCGCGGCAGGCGGCCTTGGTGGCGCGATGATGGGCAGCGCACAGGCGGGCGACAGCATCGCTCTGCTTCCAGCCGTCTACATGGTGCAGGACGGTCACCGGAACGGTGCAGGCGGGAAACTAGCACGACCTCTTGTCCAGCTGAGCGCGGCGAGCACGGGCAGCGTCGCCAGCTTTGTTGCGCGTGTAGCGGGGGGCACAGCCGAACTTAGCGCGGTAGCTGACGCCCAGAACCGTGGTGGCGAGGTACTTCCCATAGCCCCGGTCGAGCGCGGACTGAAAGCCACGCTTGCCGATCTCACTCATCCAGGCGGCACCGTGGGTCTGGACGGTGGCGTGGCCACCCAGGGAGGCGATGCGCCGACAGTGTTCCGCGCGCGGCTTGGGCTACGGGAGACAGCGCGGGACGGGGACGTGAAGTAGATGCGGCGACGTCTGCCACCATGAACGTAGGCTTCCTGTAGGGGGCTGCTGAGGGGCAGCCCTCTTTTTTGCCCCTACATATCAAAGTATAGCACACTTTGATATGTAATACCAAGCTCAAAAGAGGTATCTTTGTGGGCTGCCGCACACCGTGGCCTGGACATTCCCCTCTCAGGCACGCCGATTGCCTCCACCCCGCGCTCAGCTCATACCCCGTCCACGGGTAGGCGTTCACCCAGCCCGTCTCAGGGTTGACCCTGTAGTCCATCGCGCAGTACCGGCCAGCGCCGTGGGCTAGGCCCCGCTGTCGCTCTACCGCCGCAGGTGTATCGTCACATGCCAACCAGCACATCGAGGACTAGAACGGTCAGACACAGATCAGACAGGCACCTGCCATGATCGTGGGGTACAGTATTGTGAGGTCATGCAGGGGGGAGAACGCAGCGCATGAGGGAACCTGTACGGGACGGACTGCTGCCCCTCCCTCGCCCTGACTTCCGGGGACACATACACGTCTTTTCCCACCCCGGCAGGGGGGGCGTTGATCCTGCCGGGGTCCCCCACCTTTCAGTGACCCGATGAGGGTGGTGGTGGTGTTAGCGTCTTCACTTGTGTGGAGCGGACGCCTCCGCCGCGATCCACGACGGCCGCGTGACCGCCCAGCGCAGCACGGCCATGGTGAGCCCGCCAAAGGTCAGGGCCGCGCCCAGCCGCGTCCGTCGGCTACGATGCGGGGCCAGGATGAGCCGCGCGAGTTCGATCTTGAAGGGCAGGACGACGAGCAGCAGGGTGAACCGCCGCGGGCGGACGCGCCGCCGCGCCCAGCCGCGCAGGCGCTCCTCCCAGGTTGCCGCGGGGCGCGCTCCTGGAGCGGGCAGCGCGCCGCTGCCCCGCAGGGCGCCGATCTCGTCGGCGTTGAGCAGCCAGCTGTGACACTCCAGGCAGCCCGCGTCGAGGTGGGCCGCGATGACGGCGGCGCGCGCGGGGGCGAGGGCGCCGGCCGCGTAGGCGCGCAGTTCGTCGATGGTGAAGTCATGGGTCAACGTCGCTCGCATAGTCTCTCGTCCCCTTTCTCTCTCGTCAGTCGTTCCTATAGAGTACGCGCAACACATGACGGGCGCGTGAGAGGCCGCGCTTGACGGACGGGTGCGTGCGGCCGAGACGGGCGGCGATCTCGCGTGTAGTGTAGCCCGCAGCGGCGAGGCGCACGAGGGGCGCCAGCGCGTCGCCAAGGGCGGAGATGTCCTCCCCAAGCGGCATAGTCGTCTCGTCCTCAGTGGAGGGGGCAGCAGGCGGTACCGCGAGGGTATCGAGCGGGACGAGAGGCCGCTGCCGGGCGATCTCGTCGAGCAGGCACCGAAACGCGATGGTGCGCAGCCAGGGCCAGACGAGGGCAGGGTTACGTAGGCGGGCAAGGCCGTCGTAAGCAGCGTCGAAGGTCTGCTGAGTCAGGTCGTCGAGGTCAAGCTCGTGCGGATCCGTGAGCTGGCTGGCCAGAAAACGGATGACCGGCGGCTGTAGGAGCGCGACCAAGTGCAGGAAGGCGGCATCGTCGCCGGCCTGCGCGGCGGCGGCGAGGGCCGCATCGGCGCAGTGGTCGTGCTCCTCGGCCATGAGACTGCCCTTCAGGCAAGCGGCGCGTATGCACTCCCACTATAGACGAGGTCATGCCGCCCCGCAAGAGCATGATGTCCCCTTTCGAGCCCATCACAGCACTTATAGATAGGGGGTGTAGAGGCCCCCGACGTGGAAAGCGTTGTTCTGGACGCTGCGTGAAAGGGGAAGAGAGAGATGCAGCCCACACCAACCTAGATAACCGCGGGTCCATTGGGTCGAGTTATAGGTGACGCAGCTGGGCTGTGTGGGCCATCCGGAAGGCGCACCAGCGCGACGAGATCGTACACCTCACAACAAAGGAGCATCTATCAGGTTCTCCGTCATGGCGACGTTCTTCGGGAGCCTGACGACGCAATCGAGACCATCTTCGCCCTGTTCGACCGAAGGCTGGTGTGCGGCCTACTGGCAGCCTTCGACACCGCCTTCGCGCTGACGACCGTTGCCCAGTCGCCCAAGCGTTGCGCAACGAAACCGTCGCCCATCACATCCTACATCGACTGTAAAGGGGTAGACCTATGCATATGCAACCCATGACAACGACAATTCTGCTCGTCAACTCGCCGCACCTGAACTGGAAACGACTACGGGCGCTGCTCGACAAGCAGCGCCACGCGCAGATCGTTGGGGAAGTCAACAAGCTCGACGAAGCCGTGGAAGTCGCTGCCACCGAGCAGCCCGACGTGATCATCGCTGGTTCGGACGTGCCGGGAGCCCCGATTATGACGCTCGCCCTTGATTTGCGCGTCGCCAGTCCAACGAGTCGGCTCGTCGTCGTGGGCAAGCTGTTGGACGCCATTGGCCACATCCAGCTCACGGACCTGGGCGTACGCGGGTTCCTCGTGTGGAAGGACGTGACCGAGGAAACTATGCGCCCGCTCTTGGAGGTCGTGCATCACGACGTGTGTGTGGGGAGCACGGCAGCAGTGGAACGATATGGCATGATGGATCGTCGGCACGGGCCGCGCATAAGCGACATCGTGGTCGAGCCCCAGGAGCGCATCGTCCTCAAAGGGTTGGGCACGGGATTGACACAGCGCGAGATCGCACATGACCTGCGTGTGAGCGGAACGACGGTCGAGCGAATCATCACGACGTTGCGAACCAAGTTCGGCGTGGCCACGACTAATGCACTGTGCGGGCAGGCGGGACGCTTGGGGTTCCTCGATTAGAGAGGCTGCTGGTGACGGATTTTTTGATGGAAACCCGTCATGAGAATGGAGTTTTTCCGTCATAGAAATGAGGGGGGAGCCTCACTTTTTAGTGGGATTTGCTCAGGAAAACCAGACGGGAACACTTGAGACAGCAGGGCGTAGAGGGGCGTAGCATAAGGACGTGCTCGTAAAACCGGGATGCTGCGGTAGGGGCATAAGGAGTGTTGCCTCAGGCGAAGCAACACTCCTAAAGAGTAAAACGATGAGGGTGCGATCGTGAGATTAGTCAAGCGCTAACTACAGGAGCAATCACGGGGGGATGTCCAATTCTGGTGTTGCTAGCGTAATGAAAAGGGTTGATTCAAGTTCAGGTTGCGTCTTTGATGCGATAGGGAGAAAGCTGTGAGCAGGCGGAAATGCACGACTCTTTCGAAAGCTACGATTTGTGCTGCTATTACATTGGGTTTATCTTTGACTGCACGGACTCCAGTGGCTCATGCTGCGACATCATGCAGTAGTGGCCTCTCATTTGCTGTGCATTTCGATACATCGCGTCCTATTTACGGAACGCAGGCCAGTATCCTCTCTCACAATCCTCTGTTGTGTACTACTGGAGACCCTGGTAGCTCTTCATCAGTTTGGGTTATGATAGCTGGGAACGGCAACGGATATGCTCAATCAGGATACGTACGATTTGCAAACTTTCCTGTTGCACGTTACTTCTATGAATACAATGGGCAAGGCGACACTCAATATGTAGATCCCAATGCTATTGGTGGCGGTGAGACTCATTTCTACAAGGCATATGTCAACAGTGGAAATGGTCAAGCAGTGATGGTTCGCGACAGCTATGTCATTGGTGTGACCCCATGGTTTGTAGGTGCCTACTGGCCTTCTCCATATCAAACGCAGATCAGTGGTGAAACTCATGATGCTGGGGATGACATGCCTGGTACAGCGGGTAACCCCACCTACTTTACGAACATCCAAGAAGAGTACGACTATAACGTAGGGTTTCAGCGTCCTACTGCTGGCTTTAACCAACTCCAGGGTCCTGGAGCTCCAAGGTATGGCTCTGCCAGCTCTGGAGATTTCTCTCAGTACGCGGTTTACACTCAGTAGGGTGGGAGCGCTGATCGAATGGGACTTGCGCCGAAATATCGCTGAGAAAGAGGAAAGGAGTGTTGGTCATGAAAAGTCGTTCTATTATTTCATCAATCGCAGTGCTTGGATTCGTCAGTCTTTCGGGTGCAGCGATCGTGTCAGCGACTGCGCACACACGTTATGCGGCTGACCCCGCGCTTCTAGTAAATGCTGCGGCAAAAGGCGCGGACTTAAGGGTACGGATACGCACGCAGATACCGGTAGTAAGCGTCACTAATATGATTGGAAGTACGGGGCCGAGCGCGCTCAACATCCGTTATGATCCGCCAACAACCTCGGTACCGGCGATCTCACAAGCTCAAGCTGTCGTCATTGCGGAAGATGCAATGGGTGTCATGATGAATCAAGCAACGGGGATCAAAATCCAGCTTGTCAAGTGGAGCAAGGACGACTACTACAGCCTTGGTACTCAAGAGCAGAAGCAGTACGTCTATCAAAATATTAATGCATGGGTCGTCGTCTTCGAGGGTGCTGCTTTCCCCAGTCAAGGACCAAGCGGGACTCGACCCTCAGGCAACCAGGAGGAGAACGTCGCCGTTGATGCGACAAGCGGCAAGCTGCTGGGTTTTTATACCTATCAGTAGAAACATGGTGGTCTCAGGAGGGTACTGTCACGTTAGCGGGTGGCGAGAGGGCTCTGATCGTCTCAGCCCATGCTCTCCCGCAGTGGTCCATTCGCGTGCGTTATGCAGCGACACCCGTCGCCTCGTGCCACGTCGCAAATCGGTCAGTAAGGATGGCGCGGTAACAGCCGGCTGACAGACGATGCCGACCAGGACAGAAGTGGTCCCGGATCGGACCAAACGGCTCCAGGAAACGCTGCGCTTGTTCCGGTGACTTGAACTTGCGCAGCGCTCGTTCCCGTTGCCGTGTTGGTTGGTGCGAGTTTTCCACCCGGTTGTTCAGCCCCTTGTGTTTACGGTGCTCTGTCCGGGGCAATATCTTCTTGACAGCCGGCCCATAGCGGGCCAGCTTGTCCGTCACCACGACCCGCGGCTCCTGGGGATAGCCGTCCACCACACGCCGCAGGAACGTCTCCGCCGCCTCCTGGTTGCGGCGCTCCTGCACCAAGAGGTCCAGCACCATCCCGTCCGTATCCACCGCCCGCCACAAGTAAGTAGGTCTTCCCGTTCATCTTAATGTGCATCTCATCGCGGCGCCACGTATCCTTGGGCTGGGGCCGACGTCGGCGTAGGCCTGCGGCAATGACCGGTCCACACTTGAGACACCAGCGGCGGATGGTCTCGTAGGAGACAACCACACCGCGCTCGAACATCAACTCTTCCACGCCGCGATAACTGAGGGGGAAGCGGTAGTACAGGCGCACGCAGTGGGCGCTGACCTCAGCGGGATAACGATGCTGGCGGTAGGATGGAAAAGGCGTGTCCATGGGCGGCTCCTCTCTCACTCGTCCCCATCGTACCGGGTTTCACCGCTAACGTGACAATACCGTCAGAAAGCTTGAGGAGCCTGCTGGAGCGGTTGCGGGTGGCGAATCACTACCAGGAGCGGCGGTGGCTGACAGGGTTGCTGGGGCGCCATCCCGAGCGGCCGGAGGTGCTGCGGCGGGCGCGGGAGTTCCAGATCCTAGAGACCTTGACGGGCCTGGAGCGCGCGACGCTGGTGGGGCTGACGCTGCACCGGTTCGCGCCGTGGTACGGGGTCGATCGGCGGCGAGGGCGGCCGCTGCCGGCCGCGGTGGCGTACCTGTCCGCGCCGCTGTGGCCCGACATCGGGACGCAGGGGAACACGCGGGAGGAGGCGGCAGTGTGCCCGGCGTGCTGGGGGGAGCGGGCGGTGATCTTGGTGCCGTGGTGGCTGCGAAAGTGGTCACGCAGGGTTCGCCAGCAGCAGCATCAAAAGATGCTGCTGCTGGCGAACCTCAATGGAGCCTCACCGGCAGGTTGGTGGCACGCGTGACCACACGCCGTTTGACGCACCTGAAACTCGTAACGTAGGGTTCGCCAGCAGCAGCATCAAAAGTGGCACTTACATCAGTCAGCGGGCGACAGGGCGGCTAGCGGGAGCCGGGCCGGCGGGCCGCGAACTCCGCGGCGTAGTGATCGAAGCGGTGATAGGACTGCTGGTCCAGGATGCCGTTGAGGCGCTTGGGCGGATCGTAGCTGAACGTGAGATCGTAGTGGCCGTCCGCCTCGATCAGCAGGTCGAAGCTGTGCCACGCCTCGCCCCGCGCTCTCATGGCCGTGCGCAACGCGTAGACCGTATCACGCCCGGAGCGGTCCAGGTCGAACTCGCGATCGACATAGCCGCCGCCGTCGAGGACGACGGCGAAGGCGAGGCAATCGGTGCGATAGCCCGTCCCGTCCTCCTCCAGCTCCAGATTGACCACGATCTGCTCCCAGGGGTCGGGGGCGAGTTGGGCGAACGCGCGCACGACGTCGGCCTGCGCGGTCAGGATGGCCCTGTCCATACGGTCGTCTCCGGAGTCACCCTCAGCCGGACCCGCCACGCGCGAGTGGCCGGCCCGTCCGCGCTCACAAGGGGATGCGCGCGTCTCACAGGGGAAGATACACCCTGGTCTGGTGGCCGTCAAGTCCTTGCGGCCTCCCTGAGGACGTGCGGCCACCGGGGGTGTGCCCGAGAGTGTCGGTGTCGCCTGCCCGTGACAGGGCAGGGCAGGGGACAGACCCCGCAGTGTAAGATCCCAGAGTTTTTGAGCCGCGTCTGGGCGTGGACAGGGGCGCACCTCCCAGAGTTTCTGAGCCAGACATCCCAGAGGTCGTGCGCCACCCTGCACAAAATCCCAGAGGTCGTGCGCCGATGCGTCCGCCCGGTTCCCTGGGGACGGGGCGTTTCACACAGGCGGAGGGGACCTCTGTAGGAGGGCTCACAAACTGGGGAATTTTGGGCGCAGGAACGGGGGGACAGGGCGCAAAAACTAGGGGGTCTTACACGTGGTGGTGGCGGGGGGCCGCGCCGGCGCAGCGGTGGTGCTCTACGTCTGTGAGCCGCACGCCTTTTCGGCTTGGTGTGGGGGGCAGGGCACGTCCGCGTACGAGCAGAAGACGCAGCAGTCGCCGGGGCGTGGCTTGAGACGCGCTGTACAGTGGGGGCAGGTGTAGAAGAAGCGGCAGGCGTCTGTCGGCATTGGTTCGCTGGTGGTG
>JAABUX010002377.1_pt1 | contig 26767 bp, 39 predicted proteins | sample 5561851 | NCBI WGS metagenome assembly JAABUX01 (sample SAMN10711883, study PRJNA513361) | rock metagenome | isolation source: Antarctica rocks | place: Antarctica: Victoria Land, Richard Nunatak red sandstone | collected 2016-01-03 | reverse complement strand
GGTCTCAAGGTCACTGATGACGAACTGGTGGGCCTTAATCTTTCCAGGCATTCCTTTCACGGTGAATGGAACTACACCATCAAGCCTCAAGAACCTTAATCATTTTATTTGCGGAAGTGCCCTAAGCTGTTCCGCATGAGTTAATTCGTGATGTCTCGTCGAATACTCACCCACAGTGAGAGTGCAAGAAATACGACGAGATATCCAAGCAGCACAAGCAATGCATGCAGGTTTGACCCTACCAGGGGTGGGTTGCCAGTAAAGTAGGGATCACTAGTGAAGTAGTACGTCTGGTTGTGGAGCAATGTAGTGATGTTGTTACTGATAAAGTAGTCTGGTACGGCCTTCAAGAAATTCCCAACGGGACTAGGAGCGAGAAGGTTAAGTACTCCTGACAGGACGCTTTCGAGGACAAACCAGATCAACGCTCCTGCGACACCTACCGCTGTCGCACGTCCCAGGGTTGATAGGAAGAGGGCGAGCATAGTACAGACGAACAAGCCAAACAGTGCTACAAGCGGATAGAGCAAGACATGAACCCAGCCACCATGCTGCAAAAAATCTAGGGAAGTTACTATTCCTGAAGGGAGGGTGAGCAGTGCTCCCACTACAAGCCCTGTCAATATCATCATAAAGAAGCCCAGGACGACACAGAGGAGCAGTGCGCCTATCTTACTGAGAAGAAACTGCGTGCGGGTCGGCCCACGCGTCAACACGAAACGCACAGTTCCACCGCTATATTCACCCCCAACAATGGTTCCTGCAAGAATAACGAGTAGAATCGTTCCCACGATCATCATGATACTGATAGCATTGAAGAGCGAATCAGGAAGATGGAGTGGCGCGAAGTCGTACAGAAGTACAGCTTGCTTAAACTTTTGGGCTTGCGCTCGTTCCTGTTGCGTTGACAGATACTGGGTGCAAGTTTGACCCGATGTCAGGCCTTGTTGCCCCTGCGTGTTATGTTTCATTGGGCATTGCTGGCTTACGTGGTACGTCATATTCAAAGCACCAAAACCGCTCATCGAGAGAACTAAGAAAACAGCTATCATGACAAACAGACCGATACTGCCGAGTGCTTTTGACAGCACACGCCGCCGCATTTTGTACATCTCTACACCAATGAGTCGGAGCAGGACGCGAACAAAGCCTTGTTTTCCCATGATGACAGTGTTGGTACGCGTTGGTGCTGAAACTGGGACGGACTGCTGCCCCTGTGGTGTGTGTGGAACTGTACTCATCTCTGACCTCGCTTTCTTGTGGAAGATACTGTTACATCAGCCTGTTGTGTGACGGGAAGTACCGTTGACGTTGGTGGTGCTGTCAACTGGAGAAAAACCTCTTCCAGGCTTCCCTCGCGCGGGTGTAGTTCTGCTACCAGGAAGTTTTGCCGTGCAAGCACTGCATTGATTTCTGCTGATCGTGCAACGGGCGCATCGATCACGAGCAGAAGCTGTTTCTGACGATTGCGCTCTACACTGACATGTTGTATCCAGTTGGCTTCGTGGGACTGCATCTGCTGAAGAACTTTTTGAGCGGCAAGCGTCTCATCTTCCCGCATCAGGCGAATCTCGATCTGCTCGCTCTTCCGCAGCAGGTCGCCGACATTGCCTTGCATGACAAGATTTCCTTTTTGTACAATAGCCACGCGGTTACAGACGTGCTGTATTTCGTATAAAATGTGACTTGAAATGAAAATGGTTTTTCCAAGCGCGGAAAGGCGTTGAATAATTTGACGCATTTCAACCACTCCTGCTGGATCAAGCCCGTTAGTTGGTTCATCGAGCAGTACCAGCTCTGGGTCGGTTAGAAGTGCGGCTGCGATTCCTAGACGCTGCTTCATGCCAAGCGAATACTTGCGATAAGCGAGCTTTGCAGAGGATTGTAAATCAACAATCTCTAAAACTTCAGCGAGGCGATGGTTGTTGACGCGACCAGGGGCCATGCCAGAAGTCGAGGCAATTACACGCAGATTATCCACGCCAGAGAGATACGTATAGAAAATGGGCGTTTCCACAATCGCTCCGAGCCGTTGCAGAATGGCAGGAAGGTGGGATGCATTGTCCATGCCGAATAGCGTTGCACGTCCTGTTGTTGGGCGCATCAAACCGAGCAGCATCCGAATAGTGGTGGTTTTCCCTGACCCGTTGGGGCCAAGAAAACCGAACACGTCGCCGCGCATCACCTGTAAATCCAGGTTGTTGACGACAACAGATTTCCCAAACGCCTTTGTCAGTTTGCTGGTACTGATGATGGTAGAACCATCGTCCTGGGGAGAGGTTTCGTTCACTATGATTTCCTTCTTTTTACGCTTTGGTGGAATCAGCCCTGTACAAACTTTTTATTCTCTCGAATAATATGTTATTGATGCCTTTGCATCCTTTGTATATGCATCCCGCTGCCCATCATTGATCCGAACTACCTACCATCTCTGGCTGCTTTCCGTGAGATTGTAAGGCAAAAGATCGGCACTGACCATTTGTTCGCGCAACCTGCCCACTTGTTCGGTCATGACCTGTGCCATCGTCCCTTGTTGCGCCTTGGCAATCCAGCGCATCTTTGAGGAGACGAAGAGTTCTTTCAGATAGGCAAACGAGAAGCCTTCAGTCAGGTCACTGATCGTGTTGCTCTCTTCCTCTGTGAGACGCAGCGCAGGTTTGAGTGCCTCATTCCAGAGGGCAACATATGCCTTGCGCTCAGTTCGCTCTGGAAGGCCAAAGGGATATTTGCGATCAAAACGGCTTGGACGCTCAAGAATGGCAGGGTCAAGCCTCTCTGGGTGATTCGTTGTGGCAAGCGTCATGATGCCAATATTGGCCGCGAACCCATCTAACTCGTTCAGGAAAAACGACCGATTCTGTGGGGTGATGAGCGAGTCGAGATCTTCCAGCACGAGGACACACGGCGTACTTCTGCGTGCGCGATCAAAGACCTGACGGATATTGAGTTCGTCAGCACTTGAGCTACGAGGGTCGCGAAAGTTCTTTACATACAGGCAGGGATACTCAAGCGTGTTGATGAGTGCCTTGAGCGTGTGCGTCTTTCCATTGCCAGCAGGACCGACAAAGAGCAGGCCACGTTTCCAGGGAATGTCGTGTTCGTCATAGAGGTCACGCGACTGAAAAAACTGCTCCACATCCTCGCGAATTTCCTGTTTAAGAGTACCCTGCAAGATGAGGTTCTCAAACGTAGAGTTTTTAATATCTTGAAAGAGATGCTGGTCTTTGTGCCAATGTCCATTGTCGAAGACCAGCACCTCGGAGCGCACCTCCATATTCCACGAGCAGACGGCGGCGAAGAAGTTTCGTGCAATTGTTTCTGTCTCGGCGAGGAGCCAGAAGTGATTTTTGTTCACTCCATAGCCTTCAATGCTGAGAATGAGTGCATCAAGGGTATGGCCTTGCCATTCTACGTCAAACCACACTTTATTCATTACATCTCCCGTTGAACCTTCTGTGTCTTGCTGTGCCATCGGAAACCGATCAACCGCAACCCCATTCATGGTAGTGAATCCATAGCGCATCCTCATCATCTTCTGATGAGGATGCATCCTCATCTCTGGCTCTGGCCCTTGCCAGTATGTTGACATTTGATTATAGAGAAATGTCTTGCGTGTGAGGGTACAATGTCCCGCCGCCGCATAGCCATCAAAGTTGAACATTTCCATCTCCCCTTCGACTAATGCCCTGTCGGGGAAGAGGGTGAGAAGGTGTTGGCTCATATGGTAATCAATGGCAGTGGCAGGAAGCAGTAACATTTCGCTAATAAGCTGTTCTTTATTCACGTATACTCCTGAGTGTCTCGCTTATCGTAGAACATCCAATTGTGCAGGTTACAAGGACGATTTAAGATGACCATCGAAATGTTTATAGTGCCGATACTGCGAACATTTCATCTTCTATTCTATGAGTATAGTTCTTCTCATTACACCGCGCTACGTCTGTTTTGCCACTGTCATTTACGACAGTGGCGGAAACGACAGTACCAAGTCGAGCGGAAGAAATGGTATACTTGCAAGAAACCACGAAGGAATGCTGATGGAAGGAAGAAACTATGAAATATGTGCGCCGCGTTCATCCGCTCTGCTGGTTCTTGCTTGTATTATTTGGCTTTATGATCTTTTCTTTAAATTATTTGGAATCACAGAATGTCTTTCCATCAAGAGAAGATTTCTTCGTATCAAGAGGGCTTATAATATGGGTAGATTTCTCGCTACTTATTAACACTCTTTTGATAGTGCATCTAGCTATTTACTTAATGGGTCTATGCGTAAAGACAGGGAAAGGTTTTTACTGGTTTTCCCTCTTTGTCCAGCTAGGACTCATTTTGGAGCTTTCACAGCTCACATCGTTTCTTCCAATTACTTGGGTTCTGCTTCCGGTGTTACTTATCCATACTACTATTATGCTGAGGCGAATACGCGCATTCCCTATAGCTTTAGGCAGCTATCTAGCTTGCTTACTACAGCAAGAGCAAGGGTCGCATGAACATACCAAAGCCCTCTTACAAAAACTCGATATTGCACATGCTCAATTGGCTACGTATGCTCTACATGTTGAAGAACTAACGATGATCACTGAGCGGCAACGGATTGCGCGTGATTTACATGATACGCTGGTACAAGGGGTCGCAGGTCTTGTGATGCAGATGAATGTTGTACAGGCGCACTTGCAGCACCAGAGAGCGGAACGAGCGCAGGAGCTTCTGGAACAGGTGATGGAGTCCGCGCGTGATACCTTGGCGGATGCGCGTTGTGCAATTGGAGAACTGCGTACCGCGTGTATTCGTCCTGATGATCTGATCGAGGTCGTGCAAGAGGAAATCAACCGTTTTTATGCGACAACACAGATTGCTTGTAGTGCTGATCTTGCCTTGCTTGCGAGGACACCTGCCCCGTTTTGCGAACATGTGTTACGTGCTATCACGGAAGGATTGACCAATGTCGCGCGTCACGCCCACGCTCATACGGTACAGATACACGTAACGCAGTGTGGTGAAGTCCTTACCGTGGAGGTATGCGATGATGGCATCGGTTTTGATCCTGCACTCACCGAAACGCAGATTGGACAGTATGGATTGCTTGGGATGCGCGAACGTGCGAAGCTAATTGAAGGTTATTTAGAAATTGAGAGTGCAAAAAATGTAGGGACAACCCTGCGAGTACACATACCAGTCCCTTCGGTACAACAGCGGGAAGGAGCAAGCGCATGTCTCAGCCCATTCGGGTCGTCATCGCCGATGACCATTTGATGGTTCGCAAGGGGCTGAGGCTGATGCTCGAAGAGGCAGGGGAGGACATCGAACTTCTTGGTGATGCTGCTGATGGAACTACTGCTATTGCCCTGGTAGAACAACTCCAACCAGATGTGGTAGTGATGGATATCCGCATGCCCGGCATGGATGGTATCGCAGCACTCAAACATATTCATACGACGTGGCCGCACATTGCCGTCCTTCTGCTGACCACTTACGACGAAGACGAGCTGATGTTGCAAGGACTTCAAGCTGGAGCATGTGGCTACATGCTCAAAGATATGCCCTTGGAGACGCTGCTCAGTGCCATTCGCGCTGCTGCACGAGGAGAGATGCTGATACAACCTGAAATCATGGCTCGTCTCCTCGCGCATACGACCTCAGAATCTTCACCTTCCTCTCCCTCCTCTCCTCATCTCTCCGGCCCTCTGGAATTGACCAAGCGTGAACGGGAAGTTTTAACGGGTGTCGCACGAGGGGAACGGAGCAAGGAAATCGCGCTACGACTTGGTATCACAGAACGCACAGTTCGAGCCTACTTGACGAATATCTATACGAAGTTAGACGTTGATTCTCGCTCATCAGCGGTCGCAGTTGCTGTTGCTCGTGGTCTCTTATCATGACGATGCGAAGAGTAATGAAGAGGAAGCATTAAAACTTGGTATTATCTTCGTTCCGTTATTACTCAAGGGCTTGTACTTGTCTCTAAGTTGCTACACTTCACCCTCATCTTCTGCAATCCCTAGTACCCCTGAGTTTCTGTAGAATGCCGCGAATGACACACGTATACCTAAGCTGGTTAGTTCTATCTCATCGCCTGGTGTATAGGCTTGATACATCCAAAGATGCGGTTGTGACGTGCGACGAAAAACTTCGACAGATTGATACTTTGTAGCAACAAGCACGTATTCCTGAACGGATGAACACGCTTGATAATAAGCAAACTTTTTGCCTCTATCATATGCTTCAGTAGAGTCTGAGAGTACCTCAACAATAATACGCGGAAATTGTAGCTCGGTCCTTCCTGTCGGCCTGTCTTGTTCATCGCATGTCACAGTTGTATCGGGATAGGTGTAGCGTTGCGACGAAAGCCGCATCCGAGTTGTACACATAGCACTCTTTATTAGCTTCTGTAAGGGCACTTTCAAGAGCAAAGCAAGCATTCAGGCTGATACGAGAATGGTTGGTGCTATCGCCGGACATCGCATAGACGCGTCCATCTATATACTCATGCTTCACGTCATGGCTCGTTCGTTCCAGTTCTCGCCATTCGTCTACACTCATATGCTGTGGTGCTGGTTGCGCTATCACTGCTCTGCCCGCTTTCTGCTACAGCGTTTCTTCGTCTCACATCTTAGTATACCGCAAAATATGATGAAGCGGAATATGATGCTATATCTAGCATCGTATTCCGCTTCGTTTGTATGGGACTCCCAAAGACACAAGAACAGTTAGCGTTTCGTGTACTGTGGAGCCTTACGCGCACGCTTCAAGCCTGGTTTCTTACGTTCCTTCATACGTGGGTCGCGTGTGAGGTAGCCAGCACGTCGTAGAGATTGTTTGAACTCTGGGTTCATGCGTAGCAAGGCACGCGAGAGGGCATGCCGAATGGCTCCGGCCTGTCCAGCGGTGCCGCCGCCAAGTACGCGAATTGTCATATTGTAGGTGTTATCGACATCGACAGCGCGAAATGGAGCGACGACGACAGCTAAAAGTGCGTCGCGCTGCCCAAAATACGCTGTGGCAGTTTTGCCATTGACTTCGATGCTGCCATCGCCATTTGGGAAGAGACGCACACGAGCCACAGCCGTTTTGCGTCTTCCCATGCCGTAGTAATACTCACCTTTGATGGTATCGGCCAACGGAGTTTCTCCTCTTCTTTACTTCGCCTCGGTCGTTTCAACCGCTGGCTTCTTCAACAATGCCTCTGGCCCTGTCCACAGCACAGGTTTCTGTGCGGCATGTGGATGCTCTGAGCCTGCATAGACCTTCAAGCGTTTCATGATATCTGCGCCGAGGCGATTGTGCATCACCATACCGCGCACGGCATGAATGACCGCACGCTCTGGGAACCTACCCTCGAGAGTCTGACGTAGCGTTGTCTTCTTCAAGCCGCCAGGATACTGACTATGGCGATAATAGATTTTCTGCTCCATACGGTTGCCTGTTACGGCAATCTTGTCGGCATTGATGACAATCACGAAATCGCCCGTTGGCAGATTAGGTGTAAATGTTGGTTTGTGCTTTCCACGCAGAATCTGTGCGATCTGCGTAGCAACACGACCAAGAATCTGACCCTCAGCGTCGATAATATACCACTGAGGATTCATATCACCTGCTGTTGCAGTGTATGTCTTCATCATGTGTTTGTCACTCCAAATTCTTCGGGATACTCGACCCGTACCAGACATAGCCCGTGTGGTGGGGCAGCCGGACCAGGGTGCGTTTTTTGTGCCCGTTGCACAATACTCGCAAATTCTTCAAGACAGAGACGCCCCTGCCCAACTAGTAAAAGCGTTCCAACCATCCTACGTACCATTCCGGTTAAGAAACCGTCCGCAGTAAAATCATAATAGATACACGCTTGTTCTGCCTGCCGAAAGCAACGCGCCTCGCTCATAGTACGAACACAGGAATGTGGTCCTGGTCGTAGGGGATTTGTTTCACTGGGACTGTGCCCGAACGCTCCAAAATCCTTACGACCCAGCAAGAATTGACATGCCTCTTGCATCTGTACAACATCTAGCATCTGTGAACGATAATAGCTATAACGTGTTAACAACGGCGTAGGTGCAGAATCATTCCAGACCGTATAGCGATACGAACGGCTCTTCGCACTGAAACGTGCATGAAAGCGGTCTGTCACCTCTTTTGTCCAGCGCACCGCTATAGACTTTGGCAGCACGGCATTGAGTGCTCTTTGCCATACTTGAGGAGTTAATGCCGAGTGAGTACGAAAGTGAACAACTTGCCCACTTGCATGTACACCAGCATCTGTGCGACCAGCCCCATGTATAACCGCCATCTCACCCGAAATCTGCTTCACCGCCGACTCCAACACTCCCTGGATAGTTAAGCCGTGTGCATCCGGTTGGCGTTGAAAGCCATGATAGTCGGTGCCATCGTACTCGATACCACACGCAATGTTCATGCTACGCTCCCTGTATCGCGTCCTCTCGGCGGCACCGAATAAAAGGGCGTGATAAATCAGGCCCCTACACGAGCGCGATCTGGGCGATATCAGCGGCATCACCTTTGCGTTTGCCCAATTTTGTGATACGAGTATAGCCACCGGGACGGTTGACATAGCGCGGTGCTAGCTCGTCGAACATCTTCTTCACAACCAGTTCGTCTGGCAACGCGCTCAGAATGATGCGGCGTGCATGCAACTCAATCACCATCGCGCGATAAGCAGCCTGCAAAGCCTTCTCTGCATCGTCCTCATTAGAGATGATACGCAGCAACTCATCGCGGCGTGCCTTCTGCTTGTCCTCCAGGAACTTACGTCCCTTATCGGTAAGAGGTGCCTTTTCGTGCTGTAAACGTTCTTCGTTCGTGGCGACCTTCACTTTGAGTGAGAAGCGACCACGGCGGGCGAAGGCAAGGACTCTCTCAGCTTTGTCATCATCAGGAACAATAGACTTTAGATGTGCCTGAGCCGCAATATGGCCCTTCACCGCAGTATCGATCAACTTCTCGACCTCAGCGCGAATGGCGCGAGCGCGAGCTTCAGTAGTCTCGATGCGATCATAACGAATAAGGCCAGCCATCAAGTTACGACGTGCGGAACGACGGCGTGGCTCTGGCATACTCAAGCGGTTGCCAGCGATTCGATGCCTCAACTTAATCCTCCAATTCGTGGTTGCCGTCCATATCGGCTCCGACAGTGCTTTTGCCTGGGCTGGGTAAGAAGTTGCGCTGATGCAGCCGATCTTGTAGCTCTTGCAAACTCTTCTCGCCAAAGTTTCGCACACCCAGCAGGTCATCTTCGTTCATCGAAAGCACCTGACCAACCTTTGTGATATTACTGCGTTTGAGGCAGTTATAAGCACGCACTGAAAGGTCAAGCTCCTCGATAGGTGTATCATAAATCTTTGGTGGAATCGGCAAGCTACTCAAAGGAGCTTTCTCCACCTCTTGCACAGTAGCGCGATAGTTGGCGAGCAACGTGAAGTGCCGTACCAGGATATCCGCACTTTGACGTAACGCCTCGTCTGGTGGAATGGTGCCATCGGTCGTCACATCTAAAACAACTTTATCAAAATTTGTCATTTGCCCAACACGCGTATGCTCGACCGTGTAATTGGCCTTTTGTACGGGTGTATAGATAGCATCGACTGGAATAACTCCAATGGGTTGATCGTCTTTTGAGTCAGCAGGGACATACCCTCTGCCCGTCTCGACGACTAACTCCATCTCGAGTCGCGCATTCTCGTTATCCAATGTAGCAATATGGAGTTCGGGATTCACGATCTCCACAGTGCTAGGCGCAACGATGTCTGCGGCAGTCACTTCGCGCTCCCCAGTTACTTCCAGGCGCATCGACACAGGATGGTCTGAAAAGCAGCGGAGGCGCAGTCTTTTTACGTTCAACACGATATCAGTCACATCCTCAAGTACATTAGGAATGTCCTGAAACTCGTGTTGTACGCCCTCGATCCGAATAGAAGTCACGGCGGCACCGGGAAGTGACGAAAGCAATACACGTCGCAACGAATTGCCGAGCGTCATTCCGTACCCCGCCTCTAACGGCTCGATATCATAGCTCGCATAATTCCCCTGTGTTTTTGTGTTCTTAATGCGAGGCAGAGCAATATCTAGCAAGGTTCTAACCCGCCTTTCTTTTTCTACCGCTTTCTATCTCTACTAATAATGTATATAGGGGTCCGCTTTATCGCACCCAGGAGAAACGCTGGTAGTCCAAGAGTTTTCGCTTACTATCAGCAAATTTATCGCTGGTAGAATTCAACCACCATCTGCTCATCAAAGGGCAGTTCGAGTTCCGTGCGTGATGGTACCGTGATAACACGACCGCTCATCGCGTTGATGTCCAGGCTAAGCCATGTGGGAACGCCCTTCTGCGCCAGCAGCAAGGCACGGGTCTTAAAGTATTCGAGACCCTTGCTACGCTCACGAACCGTGATTACATCATTGGGTTTGGCGATAAAAGAAGGAATGTCTGTTTTGCGGCCATTCACGGCAAAGTGTCCATGATTGACAATCTGGCGAGCCTGTGCGCGTGAGTCTGCAAAACCCATGCGATACACCAGGTTATCCAGTCGCATCTCCAGGAGCTGTAGCAAGTTCTCACTGGTCTTACCAGGGCGACGGGCAGCAGTACCAAAATGTTTGCGGAACTGACGCTCCAGCACACCATAGGTACGACGCACACGCTGCTTCTCACGTAACTGCTTTGCATAGCCAGACTCTTTACGCGCACGGCTTGCACCATGCTGTCCAGGCTTTGTATTACGACGCTCAAGTGTACACTTCGTCAAACACTTGTCGCCTTTTAGAAAAAGTTTAACCCCCTCGCGTCTGCACAACTTGCAAACGGGGCCGGTATAACGCGCCATCTAGTTGAATCCTCCTCACACGCAACGCGGCGTGCAACACAATGCATGGTTATACACGTCGTCTCTTGGGCGGGCGGCAACCATTGTGTGGAATAGGTGTAACATCAGTAATTGAGGTAACGGCCAAACCAGAGGTCTGCAAAGAGCGGATCGCGGCCTCACGACCAGAGCCAGGTCCCTTGACGTATACGTCTACCTGACGCAAGCCATGCTCCATTGCCTTTCGTGCCGCCACTTCTGCTGTGACCTGCGCTGCATAAGGAGTACTCTTACGTGACCCTTTGAATCCTTGACCGCCAGCACTGCCCCAGGAAAGTACATTTCCGTTGGGATCGGTGAGAGTCACAATCGTATTGTTAAATGTTGCCTGAATATGGGCATGCCCACGCGGAACATTCTTGCGTTCACGCCGCCTTACCTTGCCCGCGCCCGTTGGCTTCTTCTTGTCTGCCATGTTTACAAATCCTCTCCGGCGTTACTTCTTCGCTGCCGCCTTCTTCTTACCAGCAACCGTTCGTTTTGGTCCACGACGTGTCCGTGCGTTTGTGCGGGTTCTCTGTCCGCGCAATGGCAGGTTACGACGGTGACGCATACCACGATAACAGCCAATCTCGATGAGTCGCTTGATGTTCAAGTCTACTTCACGCCGCAGATCACCCTCAACTCTATGTTCGCGGTCAATGACCTCACGAAGACGGTTGACCTCTTCCTCAGTCAGGTTCTTCACCCTGATGTCAGGGCTAATGCGTGTTCGCTCCAAGATTTTACGGCTCGTAGTCAGCCCAATCCCGAAAATGTAGCACAGCGAAATCTCCACACGCTTGTCGTTTGGAATGTCAACGCCGGCAATTCTAGCCATCTTTTCCTCCAGCTTTCAATCCTGTAGGGCAATGAAAACGCCCTACCCTTGTTTCTGCTTATGCTTTGGGTCCTTGCTACAGATCACCATCACAACACGGTTGCGACGAATTACCTTGCAGCCATCACATCGTGGTTTCACTGAGGCTCGCACTTTCATAGCTTGCCCTCCTCTTGCACAGTTATACTGGTCACGTAGATCGTTGTAAATTACAATAAATTATAGCGATCAAAGAGACAAAACGAATAAAAGTCAAACAAATCAATAGCAGGGAAAGCATTCTCTGTGGCAATGCCTTCCTTTTTATTTACGGTCTATTTCCAGTCAACGGATGCTCACTCGTTCGGAGAAAAGGAATAGAGAAGGATGATCTACTTGCTCACTGCCTCACAATCTCACGGACGTTAAGATCGTGGACGGTAGGTGATACGGCCTCGTGTCAGATCATAGGGGGACAGCACGACCCGCACCTTGTCACCTGGCACAATACGTATAAAGTTCATACGCATTTTTCCTGAGAGGATCGCGAGAACTTCATGCTCTTCATCAATTTGAACTTTAAACATAGCATTGGGGAGGGCTTCAATCACTTTACCCTCTACCTCAATCTCATCCTTCTTTGCCATAGCATCCTTTCCCAAATAGCGGGATCAACAGAAAGTACAAAATGGCAGCAGTTGACACTGCTGCTGCCAACTATGAATTATAGCATACTTTCTTATAGAAGTCGAGAGGGAAAATAGTACTGTATATTTTCCCCCTACTCCCTCTATTGTGTCAAGATATCAGCATCACCATCAGTAATGGCTACCGTATGCTCAAAGTGCGCTGCAAAGGTTTTATCAGCCGCGATAACGGTCCAGTCATCAGCAAGAACCTGCGTCTTCTTATTGCCCATGATAACCATTGGCTCGATAGCAATCACCATTCCTGATTTCAGAACGGAGTTTGGATAGCCCGCCTCAACATAGTTGAGTACCTGTGGGTCTTCATGCATACTACGACCTACACCATGCCCCCCATAGTTACGGACAACCGAAAAGCCTGCTGCCTCAACAAATTGTTGCACCGCTCGCCCAATATCATGGAGACGGTTGCCTGCACGAGCCGCTGCGATTCCTTGACAGAGTGCGTCCTCTGTTACTTTGAGCAGACGTTGCACATCCGGTGCTACCTGACCCACTGGAACAGTGATCGCAGAATCTGCATGCCAGCCGTTATAGTTTGCGGCGAAATCTAGCGTGATAACGTCGCCTTCTTCCAGCACTCGTTTTCCAGGGATACCGTGTACAACTTCTTCATTTACAGACGTACAAAGCGATGCAGGATAACCATGATAGCCCAATGCGCTAGACTTAGCTCCATATCGCTTCAGTAACGCCGCCCCAAGCACGTCAATTTCCTGGGTTGTGATACCTGGACGGACCGCATTTCGCAGTTCTGCAAGCATTTTCGCTACAATGTGTCCAGTCGCTCGAATCTTTTCGCGCTCTTCTTTTGATTTTATAATTACAGCCATGATATGTTCTCTCGTTATTTATTGCCGTGATTTCGTACAGCATGCACGAGGTCTTGCTGTACCTGCTCTATACCCTGGTTGCCATCAACCTCTGCCAGCTTTTGCTGGGGCCGGTAGTAGTCGAGCAAGCGGATTGTTTCATTGAAAAATATGTCTAGTCGCTTTTGCACCGCCTCTCCCTTATCATCAGAGCGTTGGTACAGGTCGCTACCATCTATATCACACTTACCCATAACTTTAGGTGGGTTTGTGTTTACATTGTAAACGTGTTGACGCTCCCGACAAATGTATCTACCAGAAAGTCTGCTTAACAGAACGTCGCGCGGAACGTCCAGGTAGACAGCGACATCAATATGCCGCCCGTTCGCGGCTAATCCCTCATCTAGTGCATGGGCCTGTGCAATTGTGCGCGGAAAGCCGTCTAGCAGCACTCCTGGCTCACAATCGGCTTCTTTGATACGATCTAAGACCATTTTGACCGTAAGATCATCGGGAACCAGTTTGCCATGATCTATATAATCTTTGGCCTTGCGTCCTAACTCGGACTCTGCTTTAATCGCGTCACGGAACAGGTCCCCACTAGCAACATGAGGAATACCTAAAGCTTGCGCGAGTTTGTCAGCTTGTGTTCCTTTACCCGACCCTTGTGCGCCAAACAGGATAATGTTCACGTTTTTTCTCCGGTAGACTATCGTGGGAGCGCGCCATTGCACTCATGCGATCCTTGCAAGGTTGCCACAATGAACACCCCCCAGAGGATAAAGCGTAGGGCGCGAAACCTCGCGCCCATAGTTATGACAAAAAGCCAGAATAGTTACGCATGACCATCTGCGCTTCAAGCTGCCGAATCGTGTCCAATACCACACCGACAGCGATGAGGATTGAGGCACTACCCAACAACTGGTTCGCGCCAATACGCGAGACGAACGGCAGGATAGCAATAATTCCCAGGAACAATGCACCTGCCAACGTAATACGATTCAGAATAGCATACAGATATTTGCTGGTCGGTTCGCCAGGACGATAGCCTGGAATAAACGCGCCCTGCTTCTGCAAACTCTCTGGGATATTCTGTTGCTGCCATACCACGTATGCATAAAAGTAGGTAAAGGCTACCACCAGACCGAAGTAGATGAGCCAGTACCACCATGTACTTGTGTTGACAATATACGTCGAGATGAACGAGGCGGCTCCACTCAGCCATGGTGTTGAACTCGCGGTGAGATACTTTGAGAGTACAGCAGGGAAGATGAGCATCGACTGTGCAAAGATGAGCGGGATCATACCCGCGCTATTCACCTGCATGGGAATGTATGTTGTCTGGGCTGAACCAACCAACATACCACGTCCCACCTGCCGCTTTGTTGGGTATTGCACTGGAATACGTCGCTGTCCCTGGTAAATGTAGACAACACCAAGAATAGTGATCAAACCAATTATCAGGAAGACAGCAATGCTGACAACACCACCACCTGTACCACCACTCGATGTGGAGGCTAGATAGCCCTGTTGCACAAATTGCGGTAGACGACTGACGATACCAGCAAAGATAATAATAGAGATACCATTACCGATACCCTTCTCTGTAATCAACTCACCAATCCACACCAGAATCATCGTTCCAGTGGTCAAGGCAATCAGAATAGAGAATGTTTCGAGCGCGTACTTTGGATCGACAAGGCTGAAATGCTGCAGCACACCAGCCTGTTCGAAGATCGCACACTGACCCAATGCCTGCAATAAAGCAAGTGGTACAGTGATAATACGCGTAATCTGACTAAAACGTAAACGCCCAGCCTCACCCTGTGTCGAAAGATTTTGTAATGCAGGGATAATCGGTTGTAGCAGTTGCATCACAATAGTCGCGGTAATGTAAGGATAGACTCCGAACGCGACAATCGAGAACGTCTGCAACGACCCGCCTGAAAAGACATCTAATAAGCCGAGTAACTGACCGAGGTCTTTGTTCTTACTATTGCTTGTAAAGAGACCGAGTAATGTGCTCTTCTCCGCTGATGTTAACGGAACAGTAATGTGTGCAAGAATGCGAAACACCAGTAGCATCGCTAACGTGAAGAGAATCTTATTGCGTAGATCAGGAACGGTCCAGATACTTCGCAGTCGTTCCCACATAGAAGACTCCTCCTACAATTGCTTTAACATATTTCTTCAATCTTTACCCAACTCTGAATGTGTACGATAGAGACGAAGACACACAGGAACAAATAGAGAGACAACTTACAGGAGTGAATATAACACATACTATACGAGAAAAGTGTCAGGGAGTTCCACTCCCTGACCTCTTGGCTATGTATCAGCTCACCTGCTCAGGAACTGTTGCCACCTCAGTTGCTTGAACAGGAGTTTTCTCTACTTTTTTGCGTTTGGTTTGCTCATATGTGTGTACTGGAATGATCTCAATTTTACCACCGGCGGCCTCGATCTTTTCACGAGCACCTGCGGAAACCTTATGTGCATGAATAGTGAGAGCGTGATCGATTTCGCCATTGCCGAGAATCTTCACCAGTCCGCGTCCCTGTGCAAGTGTCATCAAACCTGCTTCTGCCATATTTGTGGGCTTGATCTCAGCATTAGCCTCGAACGACTCAAGGTCGGCGATATTCACAATCGCATAGTTGTCGCGGAAGGCGGTGTTACTGTTACCAAGACCACGCCTGAAACCTAAACGTTTAGAAAGACGTGTCTGACCACCATTGAATGCGCGATGAACTTTACCACCTGTACGCGCCTTCTGGCCTTTTGTGCCGCGCCCCGCTGTTTTGCCGCGACCAGAGCCGTGTCCACGTCCGACGCGTTTCTCGTCCACGCGTGAACCGGGAGCGGGTCGTAAATCAGAGAGTTTCACTGACGATCTCCTCTACCTGTACCAGATGAACGACCTTGCGAATCATACCACGTATTGCGGGATTATCCTCATGTTCAACGGTACGCTGAAGCTTACGTAAGCCCAAAGATTTTATTGTTTCTTTTTGATCTTTTGGGTAGCCAATAGAGCTTCTTACCCATTTTATACGTAATTTTGCCATTGCCTACTCCTTATCGACGGCGTTCGCCACCACCGCCACCGCGACGGTCGCCACGGTCGTTACTGCCGCCGCCACGACGGTCTGATCCACCAGAGTTCCCACCGCGACGGTCGCCGCGATCACCGCGCTCGTTACCACGACGGTTCGAGGTTGCTCTGGTCTCACGTGCCTCTTCTTCGCGTGCAGCACGTAGGGCGGCGGCTTGCTCGGCGGCGTTGGCAGTTGCGACGGCGATACGTTCTGCCTGTTTCTTGCCAACAATATCCACAACAGTCTTGCCACGACGTGCTGCCTCAGTCTCTGGTGAGCGCAACTCGCGTAATGCCTTGAGACATGCCTGCACGGTATTAGCCTTATTGGTGCTACCTAATGTCTTTGTAAGAATATCTCTAACACCTGCAGACTCCATAACCGCGCGCACAGCACCACCAGCGATAACGCCAGTACCAGGGGCTGCTGGCTTGAGCAGAACTTCGGATGCACCGAAGTTTGTCTTCACCATAAACGGAATTGTGGTACCTGCCAGAGGCACCTGCATAAGATGCTTTTTAGCATCCTCAACACCTTTACGGATAGCCTCAGTGTACTCGCTTGCCTTGCCAAAACCAAAGCCAACATAGCCATTGTGATCACCAACGACTACCAGAGCACGAATGCTGAAGCGGCGACCACCTTTGACCACTTTGGAGACGCGGCTGACTTCAACCACTGTCTCTTCCAGATTTAGTTTTGTAGCATCTATTCTTGCCATGAATTCTTTTTCCTTTTGCAGTCCTAGAAGTCCAGGCCCGCTTCACGGGCACCTTCAGCTAGCGCGGCGATACGACCATGATAGGCATAGCCGCCACGATCAAAGACAACACGACTGACGCCCTGCTCTTTTGCACGTTGCGCTACCAGTTTCCCTACCTCGCGTGCGAGTGCCACTTTTCTGTTGTTTGAGATGGCGGCAAGTGCCTCGACGGGTGTTTTAGCAACACCTTTTTGAGCTGCTGGCAGATTCACTTTTGGTGCAGCCTGTCCGCCAGCTTTGCCGCCTTTTTGTGGTGCAGCCTTTGTCGGTGTCTTCTCACTTCTAGCACTTCTTGGCTTCACACCAGGGATTACTTCTGCCGCTGCATCAGCGATAGCCTGAACAGCATTGCTCGCCCGCTCTAGCAGAGTAGGGTCTTTTGTCTCTTCTTGTTGTGACGATGCAGGCTTGAAGGAGCGAAGCTTCTCTTCGAGCGATGATGCCGCAACGAGAGTTTTGCCAGTAGTATCGTCGATGACCTGGGCATAGATATGCTGACCACTACGGAAGACGTTCAAACGAGGTCGTTCTTGTGAACCTTCCACATGATTTCGCATACGCTGGTGCCGCCGCAGCCTTGCTTGGTTTGCATGAAATCGTTTAATCATAGTGTAAGAAGCGGAAACGTTCTCTGTCATAAGAAGTTCCGCAACTCCCCTTTCGTTTACTGTACGCTTGAGGAAGGAGAATTGAGATACGTGGTCGGCACTACGTCTCTCTGAACCTTCCTCTATTCTTTATTTCTTTTTACCGCCGACTTTACCAGCTTTGCCAGCCTTACGACGGATGACTTCGCCTGCATAGCGCACACCTTTGCCTTTATAAGGTTCAGGCTTACGCACGCTGTGAATAAGTGCAGCAACCTGTCCAACAAGTTGCTTGTCAATGCCACTCACACTTACCTTTGTGGCTTTTGTTGCAGCATCAACTCCATCAACGGCGAGCGAGATACCAGCGGGTGGCTGCACCTCGATTGGGTGAGAATAGCCAACCTGGATAACCAGGTTTTCACCCACCTTGGCGGCACGATAGCCTACACCATGAATTTCTAGTTGCTTGGTAAAACCCGTTGTCACACCGATGATCATATTATTGACCAATGTGCGGTACAAGCCGTGTTTTGCCTTATGTTCTTTACTATCCGATGGTCGAGTTACTGAAAGTGTGCCATCATCGAGCTTTAAAGTCAGAGCGGGATCGACCTGCTGTGAAAGCTCGCCTTTGGGTCCCTTCACCGTGACCAAGTTGCCTTCGGTCCAGTTGACCTGCACCTTTGCCGGCACTTGAATAGGAGCGCGTCCAATACGAGACATGGCAATCCCTCCTGTCTACCAAACGTAGCAAACGACTTCTCCGCCGAGACCCTGGTGATAGGCACTGCTACCAGTCATGAGTCCCTTTGGCGTCGATACAATGGATATCCCCAGACCACCACGGACGCGTGGGATATCAACGCGCTTCGAGTAGACACGTAAACCAGGCTTACTGACACGTTTCACGTTTGTCAGGACTGGTTTTTTCTCTACATAGCGCAACGTAATACGAATTGTCCCCTGTGGGTTATCCTTCAGGATTTCGATATCCTTGATATAGCCTTCTTCTTTGAGCACACGCGCGATAGCCAGCTTCATTTTTGATGCTGGAATCAGTACGCGGGTATGCCGTGCTGTGACCGCGTTGCGAATGCGCGTAAGCATATCCGCAATTGGATCAGTCATGTTCATGGATGTTCCTCCATTGCCCTTTCAGCTTCGTACTTACCAGCTTGACTTTGTGACACCTGGTAGCTCGCCGCGTAACGCACGCTCACGGAAACAAATGCGGCAGAGACCAAACTTACGCATATACGCGCGAGGTCGTCCACATATATGGCAGCGATTATGCTGCTGTACCTTGAACTTGGGCTTGCGCTCAGACTTTACAATCATTGATGTTTTTGCCATTATCGCCCTCCAGCGTTACTTCTTAAAGGGCATGCCCATCAACCTGAGCAGCCGCCGTCCCTCTTCATCAGTGTGAGCCGTTGTCACGATACTCACTTCCATGCCGCGTACCTTATCGATCCTGTCGTACTCGATTTCGGGAAAGACCAGTTGCTCACGCAAGCCCAATGTGTAGTTACCACGACCATCGAATGCCTCGGCTGAGACACCCTGGAAGTCGCGAATACGTGGTAGAGCCGAATTGATCAGTTTGTCGAGGAACTGGTACATGCGCTCTCCGCGCAATGTTACCATGCACCCAATCTGCATACCTTCACGTAGTTTGAAGGTCGCGACTGACCGCTTCGCACGCGTAATAACCGGACGCTGACCTGTGATCAGTGAAAGGTCTCCAACGGCGGCATCCATCGCCTTAGCGTTCTGGATAACCTCGCCCATACCGATATTTATGACTACCTTGTGAACGGTGGGTACCTGCATCGGGTTCGCGTAGTTAAAGTCCTTTTGCAGAGCAGGCACGACCTCTTGTCGATATTTCTCTTTTAATCGTGATGCCATGTCGCTTAACTACTCCTCGTCCGATCCTGGATGATCTTTTCACATTTCTTGCATACACGCACCGTGCGGAGTTTCTGATCGGTGCCAAGTGGGCGGCGATCATGGCCGACGCGTGTAGGCTCTCCACATTCAGTGCATTTGAGCATGACGTTCGAGACATGGATCGGCATTGCCTTCTCGATCACGCCGCCCTGACGGGTCTGGCCTTGCGGACGAATGTGCTTCTTCACCACATTCAAGCCTTCAACAATTACCTTGTTGGCCTGTGGCATCGCCCGCGAGACGGTTCCTTCCTTCCCTCTATCCTTGCCCGTGATAATCAAAACGGTATCGCCCTTTTTGATATTCAGCTTGGCTAAGTGAAGAGGTTTCTTCTCTTTTTGTTTTACTGCCATTTTTTTCCTCTATGGTATGGAGTTCAGTGAACTCCACCATCGCTAGAGCACTTCAGGCGCGAGCGAAATGAGGCGTGAGAAGTTCTTCTCTCTCAGTTCGCGTGCTACGGGTCCAAAGATACGTGTGCCTCGTGGATTGTTACCTGCGGCAAGAATGACGGCGGCGTTCTCGTCGAAACGAATGTGTGAGCCATCGGGACGCGCATACTCTTTCGAGACACGAACCACAACGGCGTCTACCACGTCGCCCTTCTTGACCTGTCCATTTGGCGATGCCTGCTTGACCGAAGCTTTAATAATATCTCCCACCGTTGCATAGCGTTTGGAAGAGCCACTCAGGACACGAATGCACATGATCTCTTTTGCGCCTGTGTTGTCAGCAACCTTCAGGCGGCTTTCTTGCTGGATCATTGGACGTTCTCCTTATTCTGCTTCTTCATCAGAAGGATTCGCCAGAGCGGGATCAACGTCTGCCAATACCTCTTCGACGGGAACGATACCGCTACCGCGCCTGATGACTTCGACGAGACGCCAGCGTTTCAACTTGCTGACAGGAGCACACTCTTCGATACGGACGGTATCGCCAATGCCGCAGGTGTTCTCTTCGTCATGCACATAAAAACGTTTTGTCTGCTTATATGTACGCTTGTAAATGCGATGCTTCTTCAGGGACTCGACGATAACAACAATCGTCTTATGCATTTTACTGCTTACGACACGCCCAACTTTTTGCTGATGACGGACAACCGTCTGTGGCGTCTGTACTGCTTGCTCTGTCATTCTTCATTCTCCAATTGCGTCAGGCGATGCATCAAGCGAGCAATATCCTTACGCGTTTGCGTAAACATACGGTTGTTCTTCACTTCGCCGCGCTGCTGTTGTAAGCGGAGGTTGAACAGTCTAAGCCGATGGTCTTTGAGTTCCTTCTGCACCTGGGCTTCGTTATATTCCAGAATCTGCTTGCGGCGCTCATTAGCTTTCGACACTTTCTGCCTCCCCTCTTGTAATAAAGCGCGTTTTCACAGGTAGTTTATGCCCTGCGAGACGGACGGCTTCCTTAGCAATCTCTTCACTAACGCCGCCGATCTCAAAGATGATACGACCGGGCTTTACGACCGCGACATAGTGATCGACAGCACCTTTACCGCTACCCATGCGGGTTTCGGCAGGCTTAGCGGAAACTGGTTTGTCAGGGAACACACGAATCCACACCTTACCACCACGCTTCATGAAGCGGGTAAGCGCAATACGTGCAGACTCGATTTGACGAGCCTCCATCCACACAGGCTCAAGGGCCTGTAAGCCGAAATCACCGAAGGCTAGGGTGTTGCCACGATGGGCCTCACCCTTCATGCGCCCACGATGTTGTCGGCGGTATTTTGTACGTGACGGTGCCAATAACATGAATTGAAACTCCTCTACTCGCTCTGAGTAGCACTAGCATCCTGCGCTGGTGCGGCGGGTGGCGGTGTCGGTGCAGTTGGCGATGTGACAGGAGCCTCGTCCGCAGGTGTCTGGTTCACAGGTACCTGTTCAGGACGTGGTTGACGGTCGCCTTGAGGACGTGGGCCACGATCACCCATTGGGCGTGCGGGTCGGTCCCCTTGCGGACGCGGACCGCGATCACCCTGTGGCCTATCTCCCTGTGGTCGGTCTCCTTGCGGACGCGGACCACGATCACCTGCTGGACGCGGAGGTCGGTCGCCAAATGGACGTTGGGGTCTATCACCCTGTGGGCGTGGACCTCGGTCGCCACTACGTGGCCTATCTCCCTGTGGTCGGTCTCCTTGCGGACGCGGACCACGATCACCACGCGGTGCGCCACCATCATTAGGACGGCGGTCTCCACTTCGACGGTCTCCACCTCGTCCGCCATCTCTCGGTGGGAACGCAGGTTGCTGCTGCACTGACTCCTGCTGGATATCGCCAAGTTCTCGACGTTTGCTGGGCAGGATATCGCCTCGATAAATCCAGACCTTGATACCGATAACGCCAAAGGTTGTATGTGCCTCAACCAGCCCATAGTCAATATCGGCGCGCAGAGTATGTAAGGGAACTTTTCCCTCAACCTCTTTTTCGGTACGCGCAATTTCTGCACCACCGAGTCGCCCACCAACAATTACTTTGATACCCTTTGCATTGGCACGCATTGACTTCTGTACTGCCTGTTTCATAGCACGACGGAACGAGACACGCTTCTCTAGCTGCTCCGCGATACCACGACCAACCAAATATGCATCAAGTTCGGGTTGACGAATCTCAATGATATCCAGGCGAACACGCTTCTTAGTCTTGCTTTCCAACGACGCCTTTAACTTCTCGACCTTTTCACCACTCTTACCAATGACGATACCAGGCTTAGCTGTATGAATCTTCACCAGCACCTGATTAGCAGCGGCACGCTCGATCTCGATACGAGAAACGGCGGCGTTGAACAGGTCTTTGTTGATTGCATTACGAATTAAAAAGTCCTCAGCCAGAACGTCCTTGTAATCACGCTCTGCATACCAGCGCGACTGCCAACCTTTCACGACGCCAAGCCGGAACCCCGTTGGGTTTACTTTATGTCCCAAAAGTGTTCTCCTTCCTAACGAGCGGTTCGGTCAGCCGGATCATCCGAAACAATCACCGTGACATGGCAGAAGCGACGCAAGATACGAGCCGCTCGTCCATGAGATCGTGGTTTCACACGCTTAATCCGAAATGAGTCATCCGCCATAATATTGAGAATATAGAGTCTATCTGGATTGAGATTATAGTTATTCTCCGCATTTGCCGCCGCCGATGCAACCACCTTGCTTACGGGTGTCGCGCCTGCTTGTGGCATGAACTGAAGAATAGCCAGAGCCTCATTTACCCGAAGCCCTTTCACCGCGTTCGTGACCAGACGCATCTTGCGCGGCGGAATGCCAATATCTTTTGCAATAGCCCTGACTTGCATTTTATACCTCTAAGAGGGCGTGATACATCAAGCCCTTACTATGTGGGCGTGATAAATCAGGCCCCTACAATGGGTGTATACATCATACCCTTAGAATGGGCGTGATACATCAAGCCCCTAGCGTACTGATGTAGTTTTCTCGTTTTTGCCGCCTGCGTGACCGCGAAAATGGCGCGTCGGCGAGAACTCACCTAATTTATGACCAACCATATTCTCACTGACGTACACCGGTACATGAATCTTGCCATTGTGTACTCCAATGGTCATACCAACCATCTCTGGGAAAATCATCGAGGCACGGGACCAAGTCTTGATAAGACGACGGTCGCCACTGCGCTTCATGACCAAGATTTTCTTTCTGAGCGAAGGATGAATATATGGTCCTTTTTTTCTGGAACGAGACATTACTTCCTCCTACCTGCATTGCGTCGTCGGACAATGAAGTGGTCAGTTCTCTTGTTGTTACGTGTCTTAAAGCCAAGAGCAGGTTTGCCCCAGGGTGTTTGTGGTTGTCCACCAATAGGAGCGCGACCCTCACCACCACCATGTGGGTGATCGTTCGGGTTCATAGCCGAGCCGCGAACCGTTGGGCGACGACCCATATGGCGCGAACGGCCTGCCTTACCAATACTCTGGTTTTCATGATCGACGTTGCCAACCTGTCCGATGGTCGCCATACACAGAATATGGACGTTGCGTTGCTCTCCTGAAGGCAGGCGAATAAGTGCATAGTCGCCCTCTTTTGCCATCAGTTGCGCCCCTACGCCAGCACTGCGGACCATCTGACCACCACGCCCCTTTTCCAACTCAATGTTGTGAATGGTTGTGCCAGTCGGAATGTTCTTCAATGGTAGCGCATTGCCAACACGGATATCTGCGTCAGGACCTGCCTGCACACGATCTCCAACTTTCAACCCTACGGGAGCTAGAATATACCGCTTCTCGCCGTCCACATAGTGGAGTAATGCAATACGCGAAGTACGATTGGGATCATACTCGATAGCAGCTACTCTTGCTGGTACGTCCAGTTTGTTGCGTTTGAAGTCAATAATGCGGTATGCACGCTTCTCACCACCACCACGATGACGAGTTGTAATCTTACCCTGGTTATTGCGTCCAGCATGTTTATTCAGCTTGACGGTCAGAGATTTCTCTGGTTTTGTCTTTGTGATCTCCTCGAATGTCGAAACAGACATGCCGCGACGCCCAGGAGACGTTGGTCGATACAGTCTAATTGGCATAGCTCAATCCCTTACCTTACGCCTTCAATGCGTCGATTGTCTGCCCCTCTCGGAGAGTCACAATCGCCTTCTTCCACTCACGCGGCTCTACAGGCCGGGGAGCAGAGCCTTTTCGTCGGATCATCTTTGCCTTACCCGGCATACGAATGATGTTGACAGAGACAACCCTCACCTTGAAAATCGTCTCAACAGCGCGACGCACATCAATTTTGTTGGCATGCAACGCTACTTTGAAGGTATATTTATTCTGCTCTTGCAACCGCACCGTTTTTTCAGTGACGATACCTTGACGCAGGATTTCTGTAATCTCCACGATCTTCTCCTCTATGCTTCGCTATCAGTGAATGGCGGGGCAGGTGTCTCTTCATCATTGGACGTAGGGACAATCGGCAACGTCTCACCCTGTGCGGGGGCAATAAGTGGCTCTGCTATCAAAGGCTCGCTACTCGTCGTCGCGCTTGCCGTATTTTCAGTTGTGGCAGCTTCATCAAAGACTCGCCGTGTTGCCTCGTCCGCACTCAAGCCTTCACCAAAGACGAATTCCAGCCAACGGACAGTCTTTACTGGCATAATGACATAATCATGCTTCAATAATTCAATCACGTTGATTGAAGCGACGTGCTGTACCTTTGCAAGAGGGATATTCCGTGTTGACAGCACCACATTTTCGTCGCGCTGTGGCAACATCATGAGAACACGCTTTCCGGCACTGGGTAACTGTGCTAAAAGCTTTATCATACCCTTTGTACTCGGTGTTTCCAGACCAAGCTCGTTCACCACGATCAAGCTCTCGTTCGCCAGTTTGTCTGACAGAGCAGAACGAATTGCAAGACGACGCATCTTCTTAGGTACATCGTGATGATATGGATGAGGTCTTGGCCCCCACACAACACCACCATGACGATATTGAGGAGCGCGGGTGCTACCTTGACGGGCATTACCTGTTCCCTTTTGCTTATACGGTTTTCTACCGCCACCCGATACTTCACTGCGAGTCTTGGTCGAAGCATTGCCCTGGCGACGGTTCACCAGTTGTGCAGTGACAACCTGGTGCAAAACCGGCACGTTAGGGGTAACTCCGAACACCTGCTCGCTGAGTTCGAGTTCTTCTATGGCCTCACCAGCCATGTTATATACTTTAGTCGAGGGCATTTCGGTTTACCTCATCACATGCTTCTTAACCGTGAGCAAACTGCCATTGGCACCAGGGACGGAACCCTTTACCACAAGCAAGTTACGCTCAGGGTCTGCCTGAACCACTTGTAATTTCTTCGCGGTGACACGCACGTTGCCCATATGACCAGCCATACGCGTTCCTTTGAGTACACGACCTGGTGTTGTACCTGACCCGATTGAGCCTGGTGCGCGGTGACGATCTGATTGACCATGCGTCTTAGGACCACCACTGAAACCATGTCGCTTGACACCACCCTGGAAACCTTTACCTTTTGTGGTTCCGACAACATCAACCGTCTCACCAATTGTAAAGAGACCAGCGTCGAATTGTGCGCCTAGTTCGATCTTCTCAGGTACCGTGCCGCTCTGTAAGCCAACCTCGCGTATTACCTTGAACGGTCCGAGTTCTGGACCCGGGCGACGCTGGCGGTTTGCCTGTATTTTCAACAGACGTTGAATCTGCTTGCTGGCCTTCTCCGTTGTTGTTCCCGAGGAGTTCTCAGTACCTGTTCCTTCCTCAGTAGCAGCGGCAGTCGCTTTTGTGCGTTCGCTTTGCTGATGTGTCTGCAAGGCTCTGCGTTGTTCCTTCAACAATGGAAGGCTATGTCCCAGATGGCCCAATTCAGGGCGTGTCGAGTGTTTATTTGTTGTTTGCTCGAAGCCAATCTGAACGGCTTCGTATCCGTCGTTCGTGACGGTTTTGATTTGTGTCACAAAACAAGGGCCGATCTCGATGATTGTCACAGGTACCACCGTTCCGTTAGGTCCAAATACCTGGGTCATACCAATCTTTCTGCCCAATAATGCATCCAGCATATCTTCTCCTCTCTTCAACTGCGCGAGGGGTGCGAACATTCTCACACCATGTAGGGGCTTGATATTCTTTGTAATCATTCAGAAACGAGGCTACCGCCTCTACCCTTAGGGTTATCTGAATGCAAGGTAGTATCACGCCCTACATTTCTCTTACAGTTTGATTTCGATATCTACGCCTGCGGGCAGATTCAAACGTGTCAGGGCCTCAACGGTTCGATTTGTCGGGTCAATGATGTCAATCAGACGCTTGTGTGTACGGATCTCGAATTGTTCGCGAGAATCCTTGTGGACGAACGGTGATTGCATAACTGTAAATTTGTCAATCTCTGTAGGCAGAGGTACTGGACCTGAGACGCGTGCGCCTGTCTGCTGAGCGGTATCCACAATTTGCAGTGCCGACTGATCAAGAATACGATGATCGTATGCCTTGAGTCGAATGCGGATACGTTGCTTCGTTCCTGTCGCCATTTTTTTCTCCTGATACGGGTGTGGGGCCACAACATCGTGTGGCCCCAATAAAACCTTAGCTTTCGATCTTGGTACAGATACCCGCACCAACAGTACGACCACCCTCACGAATGGCGAACTTGACGCCCTCTTCCATCGCCACCGGCTGGATTAACTCCACCGTCATCTCGATGTTGTCCCCC
>JAABUX010002376.1_pt1 | contig 26775 bp, 20 predicted proteins | sample 5561851 | NCBI WGS metagenome assembly JAABUX01 (sample SAMN10711883, study PRJNA513361) | rock metagenome | isolation source: Antarctica rocks | place: Antarctica: Victoria Land, Richard Nunatak red sandstone | collected 2016-01-03 | reverse complement strand
CGCCGACGCCACCTGAGATGCCGTCCAAATGTACGATCGTGGGGCAGCGTCGCCGTCGGAAGACGATTACTGTGAAGGCGGGTTGCCCGTATGCGACAGTTGAGATCCTCGCGAACCGATCCTTGGGATACACGCTGCGCAGCGGAGATCGAGACATTGCATCGTATCCGACGCGCTGGGACGCGCAATTCAACGTCCCTTCGCCGGGTGCGGAACTCGTCAATCCGCTGCTTGCACGAATGCGCGTCTTCGAGTGGCTCCAATACGGGGCATGGATTGTCTCCGCGGCAACCGGCATTGCCCTTGCATTGCGAGTCGCCGCGTCGCTACGGCGGAGACGCGTGGTGCAAGGGAGCATTCGCACGGTCCAAAGCGACGCTTGAAACTCCGATGCGCCGACGGTTCTTGAACCAGATTGCGGCGCCGATAGAAAGTGCAGTTAATGCCGCGATGGAGACCCCTAGCGGGAACGCGCGATCCGGCGTAAAGCGCGCAGTCAGCGTATGACCCGACGTCCGCCCGAAAAGCAATCCGTACCCGTATGATGATCCAAGCGACGGCGTCGCGCTCGCCCATAACGGTGGATCGGCGATTCGCACCGCGACATAGCGGTACGCGCCACCAGTCGCAACAGAGAAGGATCCATTGTCGTGTTTGAATCGGAGCGTGTTGCCATCCAACCGTGCTCGGGCAACGGCGGCGGGGTGCCAAACCGCAATGCCGTCAGCAAAGAGGTTTCCGTTAGCCGTGACAACTGAGAACCGGCCGTTGCGCAACTGGATGCGACACTGCCGGATGGAATCGACTTTGCGAAATGTTAGTGAGCATGTCGATGCCGCTTCAATGCGCACGCGAGTTGTAGGACGGTCCCAACGCCCACGAATCGCGATGCTCCACGAGCCGTCGGGAATGGAAGTACGGAAAGTCAGGTGAGCGGCTTTTCTGCCGCCGAAGAAGACGCGGAGCCCATCAATGGAACCGTCTCCCGGCATGATGGGATAAGCGTGTCCGAGCGACCAGCTCTGCGCGTTGACTAAGCTCCCAACGTAAGCCGAAGCCTGCGGCAATGGCGCATCCGGCGCCGTGAAGCGCAGCGCGCCCACGCATAGGTGACTCCCATGGCCGCTGATCGTCAACGAGGCATGGAGTTCGTTCGCATGTGCGCGCCCCATTCGGTACCACGTAAAGCCATCGAGCGCTAGCGAAGTTGGAACGTCGACCCTTAGGCGTCCGCCGAGGCCGTCGAGCGAGTACGAGCTAGGCGAGTCGCCATTAACGACCTGGACCCACACGTCGAAGTCATGCCGAGGAAGAAGAACTTGGGCAGTACCACTGACGTTGCCGAAGCCGACGAGCGGCGGTAGCGGGGTGCGAACGGCGTTCAAATTGAGTTCGGCCCACGCAACGGTACCGAAGATCCAATGTGGGCCGTAGTCGGCGATACCGAATCGCTGTAAATCGACATCGAACCCTTGCGGCGCAGCCGACAGGTTCGAAATCGCAAGCGCCGAGATAGCTGGGTGGCATTGTGAGACGAAGCACCAGATCGAGTTTTCAGGCATAAGCCCGAGTGATCGCGCCGCCAGAACCGTACCTCGATCGCCGTCCACGGTCGCCATTCCATTGCTGCCGATTGCGATGCCAACGTGCATCGTGCGGAAGACCGCGCCCCCTTCGTCGACCAGGTCCCGTTGATGCTTCAGGGGCGGTTTCGGTAACGGCGTCAGCATCTTGGCTTCGATCGGCAGGTCGTATTGAGCTGGAAGGTCACGAACTGCTATACGGGCGACGCCGAGATCACTGAGTAGGGACCCACCGACGTCCGTGCGTCCGCTGTCGATAGTCGCTAAGGCCCATCGCACAGCGAGCGACGACGTTTCGAAATCATACGCAACTGGGATGCGGACATCGGGCGCCGTCGGAAATAAGATGAATGGATCGTATACAAACGCTGGGCTCCCAGCATACTGAACGCGTACGCCCGGGGGAAACATGGTGAAGCGCGCATCGGTCTGGCGAGCTTCGCGTTCAGCCCGTCCAACCGCGGTGACGACAGCCCGGTTCTGCGCCGGATCGAAGGCGCTTACCGTCGCGAAATCCCAGACGAGAAACGGGATGAGGTAGAACGCTGCGGCGCAGCCGATAGACACGGGCGCTCCGATGTCGCGCACAAGACCGACGAGGGGAGCGTCTGCAAAATCTCGTAGCCGATGATACCGCCACTTAGGCAGTCGGACACTGCCAAGAACGAGGGCGTACGCAACGACCTGTAAGACGTAAAACTTCGACGGGTCACGGAACAGATCGCCGTAGAGCGGTATGTAGCGGTGCAAGGCGGCGTTCATGGGTCCAAACGGGGAATTTTGTCCCGAGCCGAAGATAATGCCCGTTGCCGCGACGGCTATAAGCATCGTTTTAAAGCCGCGGTCCCGGACGCGGCCCAGCGCCCGGAGCGCGACTACGAACAGCAGACCGTACGACACCGCCCAGACGTATATGAGGCGATCGCCGAGGTGGCCAAGCTGGCCGATAGCGTTGTAATTGGGGCGTACAAGGGAGAAGGATGCCCACAGCGATGTAAAAGCCGAATAGTAGCCGAGCGACGATGACGCGGGGGCATTGCCGGCCCGCAGCGCTTGCAGCATGCCGATATACGGAAGCGCGATGAATGCCAGAAGCAGCGGAGCGGCGGCCAACGCAGCACAGCGCCATACTATTTCTCGAAGACCGAGAATCCGTGCGCGCGTCAGTGTACCGATCACTGCTACGAAATATAGGAGCGCGGCGAAGCGGAAGTCGATCGCGACGACGTACGCGACGGTGAGAAATCCGAGTACCGAATCGCCGCTATTCCAACGGCGCCCTTGCACGAAAAGTACAAAAATGAGAGGGACGGCCCAAGCGCTCATGAGGAGATAGATGTGCCCTTGCGCGATTTCATCGAAATACCAGGGATTGACGATCAAGAATGTCGCACCGGCAGCCGCTCCGAGCCATGAACCGCCCAGGCGCCGGATCGCAATGAGACCTCCGCAATACGTCGATAGCACCATCACGTAAAGCAGAATCTTGCTCGCCGGATCCGAGCCGGCAATAAACTGCAGAACGAGGTACGGTATCAGCAGCGTTTGCTCCGATAGAAATGATGCGTTTGGCCGACCCATGTTGGCGTACCAATCCCAAGCCGCGCTGAACCGGTGTAGGCTTGCCAGCGTCGCCGAAATATCGGAAGGGAGGTTCGTATCGACGTAGTCGATCATGCCGGGCTGTTGCCAGATGGAGCCGAGAAGGAGAAATGAAACGAAGATGCCCCAACCGAGCGCGAACAGCGGGGTCCGGTGACGATGAACGAAGCTGGGCCCGAAGGGCCTCGGCTGATCAGTCATGAGACGCGGGCATAGACGGCTTCGTAATCTTCGATGATATGCGGCCACGAAAATGAACGGCTCCGCGCTAGCCCGCCGTCAACGAGTCGGCGGCGCAGGCTTGAATCTCGATGGACTCGTTCGATTGCAGCGGATACCTGCGCTGGGTCGTCCGGTTGACACATGAGCGCGTCGCGTCCGTCGGTAGCGAGATCGGTGATGCCCCCGACGCGGGAAAGAATGCACGGACTTCCAAGCGACATAGCCTCCAGCGGCGTCGCGGGGAACGCCTCAGTTCGCGACGTAACGACCGTCGCGAACGCGCGTTGAAAGATTGGCGGGAGTGCTGCATGGTCGACGAATCCGACGAACGAAACAGCATTGCTCAAGTCAAGCCGCTCGACGAGTTCGCGCAGGTCTGCAAGCGCTCCGTTATCCCGGCCGACGATGACTAGGCGTAACTCGATTCCCCGAGCGCGAATAAGCGCGAGTGCTCGGATTGCGATATCGAAGCCTTTGAGCATCTCCAGCCGGCCGACGCACAGAATGTATGGGCCACGTTGCAGTTGGGCCTCAATCTCGTCGTTTAGCGCGGCAGGGTCGTTAAACGGAATGAATCCGTTGTTGATAACCAGTGTATCGGGTCTCCCACGTTCGGCCGCCTCGGCAGCGACGGCTCGTGAAACCGCCGTTACGTAACGGCTCTTGCGAAAGATCGGTTGCCCGAACGCAGCATCGTAGCCGCGATACGTAGTCGCTAGTATGCCGCCCTTCTTCGGGATCGTATACAGAAACCCGTGGAGGGTGTAGACGATTTTATGATACGGTACGCAGAACATTGCCACCAGATCGACGAGCGGGTGGCCGTGGCCATGAGCATTGATAACGTCGCATCCGCGTAATGCTGCCCGGGCTCGATGCAATTCGAGTGGGAACGGCGGCATGTACGTGCGATAGGCGGGGGCAGGATGAGGGAACTCGCGTAATCGCACGACAGCGAACGGATACGCGTTTTCTCCCACGGCGGCGCCGTGCGTATGCGACGTAACGACGGAGACTCTATGTCCTCGCTCGCATAGAGCTTGCGCCAGTGCTTCGAAGACGGCACCACCACCGCCGATCGTGTCGGGAGGCATCTCCGGCACCAGGAGGCCGATGTTCATCGCACCAGCTCGGCAAAGACGTCGTTACGGATCGTTTTTCCCATCGATGTCCACGAGTACTTGTGCATCGATTGCGCCATTGCTTGCCGTTCTGATCTCGGCGCGGCGCGCGCCTTACGAATCGCCGCTACGAGCGACGGTAGCGTATCGCCGTCCCATACCGCACACCCCGCAAACGTTGCGACGATCGATGCTGCACCGGCTCGTCGGCTACAGACAACTGACGTTCCCGATGCCATAGCCTCGAAGCAGACGAGCCCGAAGCCCTCCTGTGTCGTCGGCGACGGCAGAACGAGGGCGCGCGCACTATGGTACAGCGACGGAAGCTCGTCGTCGTCGACGAATCCACGAAACGATACGAGCCGCGAGAGGCCGAGTGACTCCGCCATACGTCTGAAGTGCTCGAGACGATTGCCGTGTCCCACGACCGTGAGCCGGACTACTTCTGTGCCGTCGTTTAAAGATGCTAGAGCGCGAAAGAGCAGGTCGAGGCGCTTGTAATCGTGATATTCGTCGAGAGCTCCGACGAAGAGCAGGTCGATCGCTTCCCGATCGGGGCCCACATCAAAAAACTGGCTATCGACTCCCGGAGCGATAGTCAACACCTTAAAGGCTGACAGGCCGCGTGCTCGGAGCCGTTCCGCGTTCGCGGTATTGGTCGTCATAATTCGGTGAGATGCCTGCAAGACGGTACGGTTGTGCACTTGCGTCGCTACAAACCCGACTCCGCGGTTGTTCTTTAAATCGGCATGATACACCGTTATCAACGGCAGACGTCTTGCAAGAGCGTACGCCATCACCAAAAAGTCATGTGCTGCTGGGGCGAACGTCTGCAAGACGTTACACTGTGAATCCACAGCAAAACGGTGGATCGTCGAGAGGTTGAAAACCGGAAAACCCGCGAAGCGCGATGCCTGCCGGTAGTGCACGCGGATACCGTGGAGCTCGCGGTCGCCCGTGATACCGTCGACTGTCGTTACGACGTCAACGCTCGCGCCCGCCTCAACGAGGCTCGACAAGTATCTACTCGCATATTTTTCACCGCCGCCGACACGAGGCTCGAAACTAGCCGCAAACGCAAGGATGCGGATGCCGTTGGTGTTCATTGCGGCGCGGCGCCTAGAGCTTCGTATAATCGTCGCGTTCGTGCCGCGGAATCGTCGCTCGACCGAGCCGCCCCAAACTCTCCACTCTCCGCCGCGACGACCGAGCGGAATTTAGCGTCGTTGAAGAAGCGCTTGAGCGCCAGCGCGATGCCTTCACGCGTTGGTTCGAAACTGCCGGCGTTGAGGTGAGCAAGGGCTGCGGCGATGACGGTGGAGACCAGCAACGGTATGCCATGGTCCGCTGCCTGAAGCAACGGGCCACTCATGCCTTGAAATTCGACGTACGGGAAGACGCAGGCGTCGGAAGCTGCGATGTAATCGTCTAGGGTTTCGTCGGAGATGAAGCCGACGAAGCGCACGTTAGAAAGCTGGGTGGCTCGCGTGGCGATCCATTGGTAATAGCGATCGTAATCCGCATTGTCGTGCTTCTTCGGGTGATGCCCGGCACCCAGTATCAACTGTACCGTACCGTGCAGCTCGTTACCGAGTGCTTCCATGGCGTCCAGTAGCGCCTCGATGCCCTTATACCCAGTCGCGAAGCCGAAGTACAGTACGACGTTAGCGGACGAACTAATATGCAGTCGTCTCCGTGCATCATCACGGCTTCGGTGCTCAGAGGCAATTGATGAAAGAGGGATCGTCGCGACTTTGAACGCGGGAATGCCGTAGTCTTTGATGAGGATATCCCTCAGCGAAGCGTGATGCACGATGAGGCGCTTCGCGGAAATGCCCATGAAGCGGAAGACTGTGCGTAATCCTAGCCGCACTACGCTCACCGGAAAGCGGTAACGATTAAGTCGAATATACTCCGGAGTGATGCGCGTGATCGAGGGAACATCGTGACACGTAATGACGAGCTTGACGCGAAGCAGCCATGTTCCGATAAGGAACAGTAGCGTCGAAAACTCGCCGCTGGCTTTGGGACCAAGGGAGAACATCGAGTGCTGAAGATGGACGATACGTGGACGCCGCGCTCGGATCGCCGTAATGAGGTCGAGCCAAGCTACGAACCCCGGCCTCCAGACTCGGCTGATCGGTACGATTTGCGAGACGAACCGTGCAGGAATGCGCTTGGCCCATATTTCGATTAGCAAGCCCGAGCGTTGCAGCCCCGAGGCAAGCGCCAAGGCGTAATACGCGCTGCCTTCCTCGGAAGCATCTGCAAGCGGGACGCCCTGGATCATGGCGACGTCCGCCACTTTTCGAGCGCCGGGCATTGCGACGAGCATTCGTGCTTCGGCGCAACGGTGCCCTCCCGCAAAGCCCCGCCCGTACGTATAGGCCGAGCAAGGTCTTCGTGGCTTGCGCGACGTTTACGAGCGTGCGTTGCCGTACTACCCTGCGGTTGACTGCTGTCCGTCCGAAGACCACGACTGTTGTAGGCGCGCCGTCGAGGAATCCTTTCCGTGCGCTATCGCGAGAAAAAAGCGGCCGAAGCCGACCCTTGCGGTCCTCGGCCTCGTCGGGGCCGTCAATGCGTTTGCCCTCGCCGTTCGGCGATGCCCGTGACGCAGGTGCCAAGGATGATTGTCGCGTTCGTGCTTGCAGATCGCGAAAGATTTGACGGCAGAGCTGTCGCATTTTGATTCACGTGGGCACGATAAATGTTTATGGAAACGATCAAGGCGTGGGGTTTGAGACACTCCGACATTGCCGATTCTGCGGCGCGCCGCGAGCCGCAATGGTCGTCTTCCTTTCAAACGTCATGGATCTCGACTGTTTCGAAGATCACTATTCTCTGCTTCAATGTCGGTCGTGTGATCTGATTCACTCAGATCCTTACCCAACGGAAGCGATGATCGGAAAGCTTTACGCTGAAGGAAAATCAACTGATTACGAATTCCCTGAGCGGGGTCTTATAGGCCGACTGAAGGACCTAGTCGCGCAAAGGCAAGTCCGAAGGATCGGTCGACTAGCGAAAATTCGACCAAGGAAGATTCTGGATTTTGGAACGGGAGCTGGGCGATTCGCGGCAGCAGCCACAGGAGCATATCGGACGGCAGAGGTCGTTGGGGCCGACTTTGCAGCGAGTCCGCCGCTTGGTTCATATTACGAACGCGGTCTCGCCGGCCTACGCTATCTGGACTATAATACACTTCGAAACAGCGGAGATCGTTTTGACCTTATCTTAGCCCGACATGTCCTGGAGCATACGCACGATCCCGTCGGGATGGCTCGTTCTTGGCTCAATCTGCTCGCCCCGAACGGCGTGCTCTATGTGGAGGTGCCTAATGCGAATTCCCGCACCGCGAGGATACTCCCAAAGAGGTGGCCTCTCTGGTACGTCCCCAAGCATTTGACTCACTTTACGCGCCGTACGCTCCCGATGATTCTTGAGGCCGCCGGCGGCCAAATCGACGTGGGGCGCTGCGAATTGCCGATGATGGGCAATGTGCTGGCGCTATTGGCGGGACGCTCGCGTTTCGATGGCCTCTTCAAGCTGCCTGGGATCCTTTTGCACCCCCTTCAACTTGCGCTCGAAGGGATCGGCGGCGAGAGCACCTGTCTGTATGCGATCGTACGTTGCTCTAACGCCGAGGGATTAAAGCAAGCGAGCAGTTCCTTAGCGACAGCATAGTCGACAATACGTCGATGAGTCGGCCCGCTGCGGCAGTACGCCCGCTTGGTTAAGTTCACGCCCGAGCTTAGGATCGTGCTATTGAGGGATGTCGAGTAAAAAAGGTCAACTAGTTCGATCGATGCCACAACGCAAGGGAGTAAGAACGAGCGCTGAAGCCTTGGCGCGACAACTGAGCAGGGCGGGATACAACGTCTCGAAATTTCAGGTTTCGAGTGAGGGGGACTATGCTGTCGCGGATGCTGATTGGAACTATAAAGACGTTCCCCATCTAAACGTCGTGCACACGAGAGTGCAAAGCATCGTCGCCTCAATGGATGATGATGTCATCAGCGCTATAAATCTACAGCAAGTGTTCGGTATCCCGTTCCCTGTTGCCATCGTAAATTACGCTACCTCCGAGACGGCTCAAACGTACTTCACGACCCTCGGGCCCTACATTCTCGTTGTCAACACAGAATACGTTGCACTTGAGCCCAACCGTACGAAGGTGACGACAACCTACCACATGGCAGCGCGTGGGCTCGCGCGGTTTGCTTTCCCGCTTCTTCGAAGAATCGTCAAGAGCAACTATCGCACGTTAATGTCGGAAGATATCCCCATGCGGACGCGAAGAGGAAAACTTCGCTCGCGTGGGTTTTCGTTTCGCTCCGATGGGCATCCGCGGACGTTTCCCGATACCGTCAATGTGTTGACCGACAACGTCGTCCTTCCTGAACGGGCTTCGGTTGCTATAGAGACGGTGTCAAGGGATAGACTCGAGGCGCAAGGGGATACCGTTCTCATCGGTAGCGACGACGACAGAGGCGTTCGCCTCATACGTGCCGATTCGGAGATATTCGTGTACCCGCGTCTATGCAGGCATGAGGGCGCAAATCTCGATTGCTCGCAACCTCGAAAAGGACGGCTTTCCTGCCCGTGGCATGGAAAGGCCATCGGGCCTCTCATGCGCCTACCCGTTGAAATGGGCGCGACGGCGGAATTCGAAAGCTATCGGATTACCTTAGAACCTTCCGGTTTCACGGTGACGGTTCCGAAGGGCCGCGATGCCGTCGGCGCTGACGGGCCGGCCGCGGGCAGCGCGACTGGTCTCGGACCGGAAAAAGCAGGCTCGATCGTCGACCGCTGAACTGCTGCACATTCTCGATGCGCCGGTTTACGATAGCGCTTTGGAGACCCGACATCGAGTTGCATGTGATGGTCGCGACGGCTGTCATGGCGCTGATCGTCGCTGCGGTCAGCATCGCGGCCGTACGGTCTCTGTGCCCGCCCAGCGTTGCAGTGCTCTTCGAAACGCTCCGCCGGCTGCCTTCCGTCGGACATAGGAGTGCGGCAATAGACCAAATTTCGATACAGGGCAACGTAGTGCGCCATGAAAAGAGGATGCCGCTCGAGCTCCGGCCTTTACAATCGTTCGAAATACGGGGTTACGCGTTCGATCAACGCGCGACTCTCCCGGCGGCGGGCGTATTTTTCGTGTTCGATGACGGACGTACCATCCGGGCGCTCTATGGCGACGATCGTAGCGGTGAAGTCCCCGCCTTTCACTCCGTAACGCTTGCACGCACCGGGTTCCATGTGGTCGTTACAACGCAAATGCTGGCACCCGGCATCCATGTTCTCCACATGCGCGTCGTCGCTGCCGACCTTTCCGGATATTCTGAGCCTATCGCGCCTTTGGTCATCCTCGTCCGGTGACGGATGACCGCGTGACGACGCTCGAGCGAGTATGCCGCCTCGCGTCAATCGCCGGCGTAGTCGTCGCGGCGCTTTCACTTGCGATCCTTTGGGTCTTTCTTGTCCCGATCTTCGAGGCGTCGGACGAAAGCGACCACTTCGACTACGTCATCTCCGTTGCGCGCGCGGGTCATCTGCTCGCTGCACAGAACCCTCCGGGCTTTCCTGCTGCTGACCTCGAGACGGATTTCCTAGAAACGTACACGGACTTCCCGAGAATTAATTTAAACCTCAACGAACGCGTGGCCGGCGACTACGGAACGTACGACTACTTCAACAGAATCAACCGCCGCTCCGAAGAGCAACTCCCGGACATGCACGCTTATTTCCAAGCGCTGGATCATCCGAACCCGACGCTCGTTCCGTTCTACCCGTTCGGCTACTACGCAGCGAACGCGGCGTGGTTATGGCTGTATTCACGATTCGATCATCGTCTGGCGGCAATGTTCTTCGCTGCCAGGCTCTTTTCCGTGGCATTGCTGGCGTTGACGCTTGCCGCGTGCTACGGCATTGCACGAGAGCTAGGCGTACGGCGAAGGGTGTCAATCGGACTGACTGCGATCGTCGGCATGTTCCCGTTGACGACATTCGTGGCATCCTACGTTCAACCGGATAATCTGACTCTAGCGCTGGAGTCGTCGGTCCTGTACCTCGCGTTGCGGTTTAAGCGAGCGCGCGGGCGACGTACCCTGGCCCTCCTCGGCGTTGCATTGGGCTACCTTGCGGTTACCAAATACCAGAACTATCTCTGCACGGTCATTGCCGTCGCTCCGCTAGTGCTGCTCTTGATCGCTAGCAGGTCTGCTTCGCTGTACCGAAGAGCGGCTGACGGTGCGGCGTTCGTATTGCCTAGCGTTATCTTTTTTACGGTGCAGTACACCATCGTGGGAACGAGGCGCGAGTTCGCCAACCAAGAGAGTTCGCATTTCTACGCTTTTACGGGGCTTGCGAACTTTCCGGCCGAGCTTGCGCTATTCATCGTTCGATTAGGCCAAGGCATTTGGTATCTTTTCATCGGGAACATCGAGCAGCCGCTAACTTCGGACAAACGTTTCGCCGCATCCGTGGGGTATTGGGGCAACTTCGGCTGGCTCGACGCCCCCTTGACGTTCGGCAATGCCATGGTGGACCTCATCGTTCATCGCCTGATCCAAAGCCTGACGGCTTTGGTCATCGTTCTGACGCTCGTCTGGCTCTCTCGAACCGCGACGAGGCTCGCGCGGCTCGTAAGGCTATCGCGTTACAAGACTGCTTTGCGTCTCGCGCTCAACAACGTGCTGCTCAATACCTATTTCGTATTCGTCCTCTTCATGATTATCTTCTACGCTTTGACGAACAACGCGTGGCATATGTCGGGCCGAAATTGGCATCCCCTTATCATTTCGGCGATGTTGCTCGCGTTTCATTACGCGCCGCGCGGGATTAGGAAAAGGAGGATCCGACGACGTGTCGGTGCAGGCATCTTCTCGTTGCTTGCGCTGTATGTCGCCTTCGGCTCAGTCTATGCAGTGAGGACCGTTCAGCAACGCTACTATGGGCCCGAACGCGTTCCACTATTGAGCTCACTTAAGAGGGGCCCGAACGGCGACATTACCGTCGAACAGGTCGACTCTCAGGGAATCGGCGCCAACGGTCTCTTCGTGGCGGCGCTTCCCCACGAACCATGCAACGATCTGATTATTCTGTGTCAGCATGTGCAGATTAACGGCTGGGCGACAGACGTCGTCAAGAAGACGGCTGCAGGCGGTGTCGTCGCTTTCATAGACGGGCGAGACGAGATTGTAGGAAGTTACGGCTATGCAAAGGAGTTCGTGGCGAAGGCACTCCGGCGCAACTCGTACTTCTGGTCCGGCTTTGAGGTTTCGATACCGACCAGCCAACTTGGGTTTGGCTTGCACCACATTTCCTTCGACATCGTTTCTCACGACTTCACGACGTATTACCCGACGCATCGAATCGTGAACGTTCTCATCGTGCCGGCGCCGGAGCGACAACCGGTGCCATTCCTTGGAAGCTCAAAGCTCACCGGTTACCTCGACTGGGTAGGCTCTGCTCGGCATTCCGCTGACGAACCCTCGTCGAACGACCCAGTCTGGCTGGACAACGAAGACCGGCTCTTCCTCCGTGGCTGGGGCTTCGATCCCGTACTTCGCGCGAGATTAGCAAGGGTAGACATTTGGATCGACGGGCACCGTGCAAGCGTGGCCACGCTCAACCGTCAGCGAGATGATGTGAGTCGAGCTTTTCCTGCGCTTCCATTGTTGATGGTGACCTTCAGCGGCTTTAGCGCAACAGTTCCTTTGCGGACCCTGGGGACCGGCCCCCATAGTTTGACGCTGACTGGAACGAGTGCCGGTGCGAGCCATCCGCTCGTGCTCATCCGGAATTTCCCATTTTCAACGTACGCGGTTGGCAAATTACCTAAAGTGGTGGTCCCCTCTCAAACTCCGCTTCCAGTCATCGATTCTCGTCCCAAGACGGTAAAGCCGCAACCCGCTTTGCTCAGACCCCCAGCGCTGCCAATGCGATTTCGGCGTGCGCCGCGCGTGTCGGGTTACCTCGAACAGGTTCGACCGATGTCCGACGCCTACGGGATGAGCTGGAAAAAGGAGCCGATACGGCTCCCAAGCTATGAGTCACTGTTCATGCGAGGGTGGGCTCTCAACGTCGCCGATGCCGCGTCGTCAGGGCAGCTTTACGTCGTCGTTGACGGCACGAGTCGTTTCGCAGCGCACACGGGGCAGGTCCGGCCCGATGTGGCGGAGCGATTTCCGACGCTTCCGGGGGCCCTGGCTGCAGAGGTCGGCTTTACCGTTGTCGTCCCGATGCGAAGCGTCGGAACCGGTTCGCATCGTTTCGATCTGCGATACGTCAACCCGACGACGGGGCACGAATCGACGCTTGTTTATAATTTCCCGTTCGAGGTCTTTTGAAAAACAAAACACTTGTTCTCGGCCTCGTACTAATCGTAGTTCTTTCAGCCTTCGACCTTGTCGCAGCTGCGCGGACGCGTTGCGTGCGTGCAGGGCATGATCGTCGAGTCATAACCCTCAGCGATCTGGATGTTCTCTGGGATACGACGCTCTTTAACATCGACAACGTCCAAACGCGGAGAAATCAGTCAACGCCTCAAGGCCCAATTGTTCTGCGCTCCCCCTCTTCTCTAATGATTCGGGGGTGGGCGGTTGATCGCGAACAGCGAGGGCCGGCGATCGGAGTGTTCGCAGTCGTTGACGGGATCGCGACGTTTCGAGCGCGGTATGGCATCGAGCGACCCGAGGTTGCCCGGCGTACCGGAAACCCTCGCTATTTGCAATCTGGATTCGAAGTCGCAATCCCGGCTAACGTGTTGGCCCCGGGCGAGCATGCCGTGCGCTTCGAAGTCGTTGCAGGCGACCTAACGGGCTATTACGCTCCGCACGCATACGTCAGCGTTGACGTCCGATAACACTTAGCTCAATGTGGTGAAGCCATCGTTATCAGATTGCCGAGACGCAACGGAATGGTGAATCGTTCGAGACTCGGCAGAGCCAAACTTGCGCCCGAGATGGCAAACGCGAGATGCTTGATAAGATACGTCATCGGGAAGTAGTTAACGGACTTCACTGAGCGCACCACTGTATACCCGGCGTCGTTTAGCATCCGTTGGATCGATTTTGGCTTAAACAGGTGTGGGTGCTGCAAGCAGTATGCGGGCCAACGCGTTCCGATGGCACGCGCAAGTAACGAACTTTCATCATGAGTCACGATGAGTACGATGGCGTCGGCAGCGAGCTTTGTACGAACCTGCCTCAAGAACTCGACCGGCTCAATAAGATGGTCCAGAACGTGCACCATCGCAACGACGTCTATGGATCGGCCGGGCACGTTGGATAAGTCCAGCAAATCCGTTGAAATCTCTCGGTCGATCGAACCGAGCCGTGACACAAGTTGTGCATGCGCCGTAACGTTCGGTTCGAAGAGCCAAAGCTTTGAAAAGTCACCGAGTCGAGCGCAATATTGCGTTAGAAGCCCAACATCAGGACCGACTTCAAGAAATTGCCCTCTTAACGGCGAGAGCTGACGGAGTTCTCGGAAATAACCATACTGCGTCCGTGCCAGTATCCCACCTGCCACGTCGGACATGTTGTTGGGCATTGAGCGGTAGAGCTCAGCGAGCTGAGCGCTCGTGAAATATACGGGAGCGTACAGGAGATCACAAGTCACGCAACGTGCATACGAGAAGAAGGACTTATCTTTGAAAAATCCGGACCATTGATCACGCAATAGCTGAAACGAGGTACGTTCCGCAGGCAGCTTTGATGCAACCACTGTCGGCCGCTGCGTGGACGTCAAGCACGATGGACAGCTCCTGCGTTGATAGCGGCTATTCTCGCCCCGGATCGACTCAGCGGCCGTCATCGCTTGCGCTCCTTCCGTTTGGACGGACTTGTCCAGGCGTCACCGGACAGCCTGTGACGGTCGCGATTCAATAGTGAAGGGGCACTACCTTTAGACTGCCAACCCCAATGTGATGTTGTCATCCTATGATTGCGCTCACGCAAGCAGGCGGGTTGGCACGTGAAGGTCGTCATCCTCGCCGGGGGGTTCGGTACACGGCTTTCGGAAGAGACGACGTTGCGGCCTAAGCCGATGGTCGAAGTTGGTGGAAAGCCGATGCTCTGGCATTTGCTGCACATTTACTCCGCGGCAGGTTTCGATGAATTCGTCATCGCGCTTGGATACAAGCAAGAGATCGTTAAGGAGTATTTTCATTCGTTTTACTCTGTGAATAACGATCTGTCGGTCGACCTCGCTACGGGCGAGACGACGATACGCCATCGCACGCCTGAGCGTTGGAAAGTGCATTTGATCGACACGGGACTGAGTACGCAGACAGGCGGAAGGATCAAGCGCCTGCAAGAGGTTATAGGCGACGAGACGTTTATGTGTACGTACGGCGACGGCGTAGCGTCAATTGATGTCGGTGAACTGTTAAGGTTCCATCAAGAGCAAGGGCGCGAGGCGACTTTGACGGCCGTCCGTCCGCCGGCTCGCTTTGGAGCGCTCGACATTCGCGACGGGCGAGTTCACGAATTCATCGAGAAACCACAAGCGAGCGAAGGTTGGATCAATGGCGGCTTCTTCGTTTTCGAGCCATCGCTTTTCGATCGCATCAGGGGTGATGAAACGCTACTCGAGCACGAACCGCTTGCAAGTCTCGCAAGGGACGGGCAGCTCTCCTGCTTTAAGCACGACGGCTTCTGGCAACCGATGGATACAGCGCGGGACCGCCGGCTGCTCGAAGATATGTGGGCGTCAGGCTCGTCGCCATGGATGACGCCTCGTGTTTGACTGGCGTGAACGTCACGTCCTTGTTACCGGGGCGACCGGAATCGTTGGTGGTCACCTGTGTCGGACGCTGCTGCGTCGTGGTGCGTATGTCGTTGCCTTCGTACGCGACGATGATTCGCAGTCAGCCTTCTATCGTGACGGTACCGCTCGTTCGTGCTCGATCGTCCGTGGAGAATTGCAGCGCTTCGAAGACTGCATACGCGCGGTCAATGCGCAAGATATTGAAGTCGTTTTTCATCTGGGAGCGCAGACGCTCGTCGGAACTGCGTTGCGCGATCCCGTTGAAACGTTTGAGAGCAATCTTCGTGGCTCATACAATCTTCTTGAAGCCGCACGGCGCTTGCCCGAGCTCGTGAAGGCGTTTATCGTCGCCTCCAGCGATAAAGCGTACGGCGATTCTTCGGTGCTGCCGTATACCGAGGATATGCCTCTAGCCGGTAGACATCCGTACGATGTGTCGAAGAGCTGCACCGATCTCTTGGCGACTTGCTATGGCGTCAGCTATGATTTGCCCGTGGCGATCGCACGTTGCGGTAACATCTATGGGGCCGGTGATCTTAATTGGAGCCGGATTGTTCCTGGGACGATCCGGAGTCTGCTAGCCGGAGAACGGCCGGTCTTGCGTAGCGATGGGCGCAATATTCGCGACTATATATATGTCAGCGACGTCGTCGACGCGTACCTTGCGCTCGCCGAACGGCTCAACGAACCGGAGATACGCGGCGAGGCCTTCAATTTCAGTCTAGAAACGCGCATTAGCGTTCTAGAAATCGTGCGCACGATCACATCGCTCATCGGCTCGCAGCTCGAGCCCGTCGTTCTGGGTACCGCCACGCACGAGATCAAAGAACAGACGTTAGACGCGTCCAAGGCTCGCAAACTGCTCCGTTGGCGCCCGCAATGGTCGCTCGAAGCGGGGCTTGCCGAGACGATCCCTTGGTACCGTTCCTTACTTTCCGAAGGAATGCTCGCCACCGATGCTGTTCGATAGAAGCGATTCGCCGGAAGCTCAGGCACTTCGGCGCGAGGTGCTCGCGAAAACGCGCGATTATTTCGCCGCGGCATATGATGAGCGTGATTTCGTTCCCGGAAAGGACGTGGCACCCGTGTCGGGCAGAGTCTTCGATGAGCGGGACATGGAAACGCTCGTCGACTCGGCACTGGATTTCTGGTTAACCACAGGCCGATTCGCCGAGCGCTTCGAGCGCGAGTTCGCTCGCTGGTACGGCGTCCGTGAGTGCATGCTGGTTAATTCTGGTTCCAGTGCGAACTTGGTCGCACTTGCGATGCTCACGTCGCACGAACTTGGCGAGCGCCGCCTTCAACCCGGCGATGAAATCATTACGGCGGCAGCCGGCTTTCCTACCACGGTGAACCCGATCGTGCAGCTCGGTGCAGTGCCCGCCTTCATCGATAGCGAGCTGACGACGTATAACGCGGATCTAACACTCCTCGAGCGCGCGCTCAGTCCGAAGACTAAAGCCGTCATCCTCGCGCATACCCTGGGAAACCCCTACGATTCGGAACGCGTGCGTGATTTCTGCCGAACGAACGATCTTTGGATGATCGAAGATACCTGCGATGCCGTCGGTGCCACGTGGAAGGGAACGCAGGTCGGCACATTCGGCAGTGCCTCGACGGTCAGTTTTTATCCCGCTCATCACATGACGATGGGCGAGGGCGGCGCCATCATGATGCGCTCCCCGAAGATGCGAAAGATCGCGGAATCGTTCCGCGACTGGGGACGCGACTGTTGGTGCCAGCCCGGCAAAGAGAATACGTGCGGCAAGCGCTTCGAATGGCAACTCGGTGACTTACCACACGGCTACGATCATAAGTACACTTACAGCCATATCGGCTACAACCTTAAACTGACGGACATGCAAGCAGCGATCGGCGTCGCCCAGCTGGAGAAACTGGACGGCTTCATCGCACGCCGTCGCCACAACGCGGAGATGCTGGCGTCGTTGCTGGCAGATGTTCCGTGGCTCGTGCTTCCGCGTGAGCTTGATGGAGGCCGCAGTTCGTGGTTCGGCTTTCCGATTCGCGTCGCGCCGGACGCACCGCTCGGACGGAACGAGCTGACGCAAGACCTCAACGAACGCAAGATCGGAACCCGACTCGTATTTGCGGGAAATCTCGTGCGGCAGCCGGCATATCGCGACATCAATTACCGAGTCATCGGGACGTTGACGAACGCGGATACGATCATGAATGACGTCTTCTGGGTCGGAACGTACCCTGGTCTGGATGACGCTCAGATAAGCTATATCGCACAGTCGATACGCGAGATCGGACAAGCTGCGGAGAGAGCGACTCCGCATGCGGTTTCGGTCTCCTGATCGTGGAGCGCCCGGCGCTCTTCTTCGATCTCGATGGGGTCCTCGTGGATTCTCGACCCGGCATCGCGACGTGCATCAACGCGACGCTCGCAGAGCTAAACCTAAAACTGGCCACAAATGAGGAACTTGACGCTGCAATCGGGCCGCCGCTTCACGAGGGTTTTGGTCGCATGCTTGCAGCGCGCGGTTGTGAGGCGGCGTCCGTGCCGAGTTGCGTGCGCCGGTATCGCGAACTTTACGTCGATGCGGTCATCGACGGCACTACCCTGCAGCCTGGCATCGCGGAGGCGTTACGGGCCCTTGCTAAGCGCGCCGAACTTGCTGTAGCTTCCTCGAAGCCGTTGCGCTTTACGGAACCTATTTTGGCAGTGCTTGGGATTCGTGACTTTTTTTCCATCGTTACTGCGCCGACGCCCGCGACTGACGGCGAGTCGAAGCAAGCGACATTGCGGCGTGCGGTCACGAAGCTCGGTAAGCGAGTGGGTGGCTCCGTTGACACCTCGCGCTCCACGATGATCGGCGATCGCGCCCACGACATCTTCGCCGCGCGCGCCATCGGAATTCATGCCATCGGCGTACTCTGGGGCTACGGCAGCGAGGTTGAATTGCGGGCTGCAGGAGCCGAACGCCTCCTGCGCCGTTCGGACGAACTCGTCAATTTGTGCGATTCCCGCGCGGCGCGGCGGTGAAGGTGGAAGAATCTTCGCATCCTTTAGCGCGCGATCTCGATGAGATACTCGAGCGCGGCATCGATGATTTTATCGCTTTGCGGGGAGCCCGCATCTTTATTACGGGCGGTACCGGCTTCGTAGGGACTTGGCTCTTGGAATCTTTTGCTTGGGCGAACCGACGGCTTCACTTGGAAGCGAAGTTGGATGCGTTGACGCGAGACCCCTCAGTAGTCGCTGTGGCGAAGCCTCATCTCGCACGTGACAAAGCGATCTCCTTCATTCGGGGTGACGTTCTCACGCTGGAAAATCACGGCGACTTGTACGACGCGATCATACACGCCGCGACGCCCGCGAGTGCCAAGCTGAACGCGAACGAACCGCTCATCGTAATCGATACGGTGGTGAAGGGCACGCGTAACGCGTTGGAAGTCGCTCGCTCGAACGGTAATATACCTTTTCTGTTCACTAGTTCCGGCGCTGTCTATGGTCGGCAACCCCCCGAACTCGCGCTGATCGACGAAACGTTTGGCGGCGGTCCGGATCCCCTCAATCCCAATTTCGCGTATCACGAATCAAAGCGACTTGCAGAACAGCTCTGCGCGATCTATGGAACGACTACCGAGGTACGGCCAAAAATTGGTCGCTTATTCGCCTTCATCGGCCCGCATCTGCCGCTTGATCGACACTTCGCGATCGGCAATTTTATCGGCGATGTCCTGGCCCGGCGATCGATCGTCATTAGCGGAGACGGGACACCGGTACGAACCTATTTGTACGCAGCCGACATGGCATCGTGGCTCTGGCGGCTGCTTATTCGCGGCGAGGCGAGCCGGGCTTACAACGTCGGTTCTGAGTACACCGTCTCAATCGAAGATGCCGCGGTCAGCGTCGCTGCGCTTGCCGATGGTGGAGTGCGGGTCGAGCGGCGCGAAACGCCCGTCGCCGGAAAGACCCCGGAACGATACGCTTGTGCAACGCTCCGCGCTCGGGCGGAACTCCAGCTCAATGAATGGACTCCATTGGATGAGGGTATTCGCCGCACGCTCGCTTGGCACCAAGCGTGCGGCGCCTTATCGGATGTTAGGTGAGCTTTCGGGAGCCGTGACGCTAGCGCCGTTTACTGTAACGGCGCCTTTGGTTGCTATTATTCTTGCACCAAGGCGGCCATCGTGTTTCTCGATAAGCCGCCGCGCGAGCGCGAGTTGTTCGCCATCGACGATTGGCTCCAGACCGTGCGTTTCTCGGACGACGAAGGTCGGCCGGCCGCGCACTTCTTCGTACACCATCCCAACGTATTCGCTAATCAATCCCAACAGAAGAAACAAAAATCCGAAGAGCAGTAAATTGAGAGAAACGAGCGTCCCGAAGCCGGCGAAGGGTACGCCGAAGAAGACCGCTCGCGCGGCGTATACCGCAAGAGCGATAAATGACACGAAGCCGAGGGCGCCCCCCACCAGCGGAATCACCTTGAGCGGCATGTAGGAACTTGAAAGAATTCCTCGGATGGCGAAACTGGCCGTACGAAGGCTGTTGAAGGTCGACACGCCCCCAAAACGCGGCGGTCGCTCGTGTTCGATCCCGATCGACCGTCCCCCAACCCACGTCCACATCGCACGCACCATGCGATTGCGCTCCGGCATGGCATTGAACGTTTCGCAGAGCCGCCGGTCGACGAGGCGAAAATCGCTAGCGTTGCGCGGTACCGGGCGATCGCTGATCTTGTGGATCAGCCAGTAAAACGTTTGGGCGGCGACGCGGCGGAACAGGCTGTTGTCGGCACGGCTTGTGACGATCTGATAGACGTTATCGTAGCCGTCTTCCCATTTTGTGATGAATTCAGGGATGAGCTCCGGCGGGTCTTGCAGATCGCCGGCCATGATGACGCACGCATCACCCGATGCATGCGCAAGGCCGGCACACATTCCACCTTCCATGTCGAAGTTTCGTTGTAGGCGCACGATCTTAAAGCGTGGGTCACCTGCATGGATAGCCAGCAACTTGACGTACGTATCGTCGTTCGAACCGTTTTCTACGATGATCACTTCGAAGTCGTATCGGCCTGCAAACTGCACAAATACGAGTTGTAAACGACGCGCGAGTTCGTCGACGCAAGCCCCTTCGTTATAGGCGGGAACGACGATCGAGATGAGCCGCTTCCCTGTCATCGTCACGATTGCGCGCGTACGGGCCGCAAGTATCGAAGTACGTCGTTGGCCACGTCGGGATCAAGGTCGGGCGTCATCGAGTGCAGTGGGTTCGACTCCATGCTACCCGTTGCCGTCACCCGGCTCGTGATCTTCGGAAAATACATCTGTTCGGGATCAACCGGCACGATAAAACCCACAGGACCCCGTGTTTCCATCGCTTCGGTAAAGGGAGCGCTTTGCATTCCCCCCGGGGCGAGATCCATTACCGGAATTGCGAACGCCTTGAAAAGCTTCTTCCAGTCGGGAAATCCGAGCCCCGTCTTTGTATCGCATCCCACGTACGCGCCGCCGAAGTAGTTCTTCTGTGTCGTCCGGATCGACGCATAACCTTCGTTCGCAAAAATGAAGATCTTTAGGTTAAGGGCGTTGACGGCAACCGTTCCGAGCTCCTGCGCGTTTTGAATGAAACCGCCGTCGCCTTCAATTAAGATGGTACGCCGCTCCGGCCATGCAAGCGCAGCACCGATTGCACCCGATAGCCCGTATCCCATAGCTGCCAACCCCTTGTCGGTAACTATTAACTGACCCATCTGCTGTTCGATCGTCTGCAATGCCGTCGAGTTAGCGCCGCCGCTGCTGCACGGAATCAATATGTCTCTTTCATTCGCGTAGCGCGACAGCGCGGTGTAAAATGTGAACGGATTGATGTAGCCCTCGCGCACGGCGTTTGCCGGATCGTCGAGCGGAAGCTGCCGCTTCACGTGCGCGCAAAAAAAGCGCCAGTCGTCAAACTTCGGATAGTCTCGTGTTACAAGCTCGCGCAAGAACGTGTTGGCATCGGCCTGGATCGGGAGGTCAACGTGCGGATGGCCTTTCTGCAGTTCGGATGCGTCGATGTCGACCTGCACGACTTTCCCAATAGGCGCAAATTGCTGCCAGTTGAAGCCGGTCTGCTGAAGTCCAAGCCGCGTCCCGAGAGCGATGACGAGATCGGCTTGCTGCAAAAGCACATTCGCGAAGCGCTGGCCCCACGTATTCGGGCGACCGGCGTAAATCGCTTCGTCAGCCCCAATACGATCAATGCCATTCCAGGTCGTTTGTATCGGCGCACCTATGCGGCGTAGATCGTTGAGAACCAAGCGCGCAGTCTCGCGCGAAACTCCTGCGCCGAGCAGGATGATTGGACGTTCGGCCGCCGCGAATAACTCAGCGACTTCACCGACCCTCAGCCGCGCCTCCGCTTCGAACGGCGCCATCTGATTCGGAGGCTTGAGTTCCTCGGGCGACGGCTCAGGAGCAGGGGCTAGTGGTGCGCCTTGTGCGTCCAGGCAGAATTCAAGGAAAACGGGGCCTTTGCGGAGCGTGCGCCCCCGCTGGACCGCGGCGGTGAAAGCCTTCTTGCCGATGGGCCGCTCGATACGCTGCGCCAATACGCAGACAGGTGCGGCCATCGCGACGCCGTCCACCTCTTGGATACCGCGTTGGCGCAAGTTGTCGCCGGCAAGATCGGTGCTCTTAACCTGACCGCCGATGATCAGTAATTCACGGCTCTCCAGATACGCACCGGCCGCTGCAGTCAGGATGTTCGTGAGACCCGGTCCCGCAGTCACGAGCGCAAATGCACTCCCGTTGCCTTCGATGGCGTTAAAGTACTCCGCGGCGATGCCGGCGGCGACCTCATGAACGAACGGTACGCATGCAAAGCGTAATCGTGCCGCATTGAGGAAGTGCATGATATTGCCGCCGGCAACGAAAAAACAATGCGTGTAGCCGAGTTCGCTCAACCACTCCATCACCTCGTCGGCATGGCGCGCCAGAGGACGCGGGCTAGCGGTCCCGTTCGAGGTCAAGAGACGCTGACCGTGCTCTTCCCGTTGTCACTCGTCGCAATCCCGCGTCGCTCGATTCGTGCCCGCATCTGGGCATTGCGGGCATACGGTGTATCGACCCCGTCAAGCATAAGTGGAGCGCCGCTGGCGAGCGGCTTCGAGAGCACTTCGCCTTCGATCAACTCGCGGCACGAAAGCTGGCCCTGCAAGAGCGGGATCGCCATGAAATAGTCGCCGTCTTTGAGCTTGCGGCCTACCTCGAGATCCCGCGCGGCATACACGCCACGTACGAGGGCGTCGAGGTACTCGATTTCTGCGTGTCCGGGAATTCGCTTTTGGCTTCCGGCGGCTCCGCACATTTCCTTAGTTTTGTTAAAAGCGCGGAACCACGTGTCGCACTGTTCGGGAAGTGTGCAGTACGGCGAAACCGGCACACCGTTATCTTCGATATCGATATGGCGCTCAAACGTGCGCGCGCCTTTGGCGTAAGCAATCGTCACGGACGAGGTCCAGTCTTCGTGTTCGTGGGTCGAAAGGCCGACCGTCACGCCGGGGTAACGGCGCTTCAGAAAGTCAATCTGGTTGAGTTCGAGATCGTTGTCTTCTGAAGGATACAACGAAACGCAATGGTTCAGCGCCAGCGGAATGCTGCGGTTTTCGAAGAACGTGACGAGGTCATCCATATCCTTGAGTGAGGAGCCGCCAGTCGACGCGATGACTGGTTTCTTAGTCTTGGCGATTTTCTCGATCAAGACCCAATCGTTGATGTCCGAACTTGCGATCTTGATGATAGGGAGGTTGAGCTCTTGACAAAAATCCACGGACTCTTCGTCGAACGGCGTTGCCATTGCGATGCAATTGGACTGCCGAATGTGATCGACGAGATTCGAAAGTTGTTCGCGCGAAAGGCGCGTCTCCATCGTCTTCTTGATGTATCGGACGTCGGTCCGCGTCCGAGCGCTCGGGTGGATGAAGCTGTCGATGTCGCGGAACTGCAGCTTGATGGCGGCACGCACGTTGTTGTAGCGCACGACGCGAGAGAAGTCGGTTACAATCTTGCGGCCTCGCTCAAGGCTACCCCAGTGATTATTCGCCAGTTCGAGGACGAATAGTTCCTCGAAGATGTCTCGGTTGATGGCCACGATTAATCAATGTCCCTTATGGAAGACTGTATGGAAAGAAGTGCTCGCGGAGCGATGGGCCGTGTCTAGACTCAGTTGTCGGCCTCGACGTTCCTTTTGCCCAGAAGGCCGAGGCAGCGTCGAGACCTCTTCAGCAGCATTGTGCGCTGAGGCTACCAGTAAACTGCGACTGTGGCTTCCCGCCGTACTTGGACTGTTCGTCGCCTTCGCGGTGTTTCACGACGGGTTGCCGGCTCTCCGGCACGATTGGAGGGTCCCATTCGCGGCCGATGCGGAAATTCCATGGTTGAACTCCCTTTTCGAAGGCTGGGTCCCAGACGGCATTGGCGCGGCCCAACCATATCCGACGTTCTACTTGGTAGGATTTGTGCTTTGGCTCGCGCATTTTCCATTGGACGCCTACGGCTTGATGGTCAGCGTCGTGGTTTTCTCAGTGGCTCTTGCCGCGTCAAGCGCCGCAAAGATCACCGTTGACCGCGGCGGCGGCCCTGCGTTACAGAGCTCGGTAGCGGCTTTCGCTGCCCTCAACCCGTGGGTCTACAGCGAATGTGTAGCAGGGCACATGCTAATGGTTTTTTCCTATGCCGTAATGTTCGCGCTAGTGGCCGAAACGGGAAGCCCGCGGCCACGGCGCTGGGCGCTGACCGTCTACGGGGCTCTGGCGGTTTCGCAGATCGAGTTCTTGGCTCTAGCGATCGTTCCATTATTGTGGTGGCTAGGACGGCGACGTGAATGGGTTGCGGCGGTAGTTGTTCTTTTTAGTATTGCTCCCATCGCGTATGGAATCGCGGCGTCTTTTTCGGAGATCAAGGCAACGCCGCTGAATCTTGTCTGGCAGGAATCTCAATCGGTCGCCCCATCGGCGGCGGTACTGCTCAACGGCTATGCATTCAACTACGCGCGTGCCTTTGTGAATTTCAATCCCGTGGCGTTGCTGTTCGTGGTCGCCGCTGTTGCGGGTGTCCCGAATGCCGTCCGAACACGTCGAGGACAATTTTTCTTCTGCGCGGCCGTCACCGTACTAATCTTCGCAATGGGAACGAAAGGCGCCGCTGGAGCCTGGTACGACTGGCTCGTTGTCCATGTGCCGGAGATCGGCTTATTTCGCGAGCTCTACGACCTTTTGGCCCTTGTCGCGATCGCGTATGTTGTTTTGCTCTCAGAAGGGTTCGCTCGGAGACGGTCGATCAGCTTCGTACTTGCCGCAGCCGCTTTCGGCTGGATGGTCCCCTGGGTTGTTCTTCCGCCAACTACGTTCTTCGTCAGTGCAGGGACAATACCGGCCGCTGCTGATCCAACTGATCCGTTCGGGCGCGTGGCTTACTTACCGGCCTTTCAACCTTTGACGTACGAGGGCCGCGGTTCCGGCGTGGACCCCGACGCCTACGTTAGAGTAGGGCGGGCGACTCCGCTGAACGATTCGTTTCCTGAGTATCCGGTTAATGCTGCACTCGGGTACCTCGAGCGCGGCGATGCCCGATACGCATCGTCGCTTGGTGTAACTGCCGTAGTCCGACGATCGTATCTTCACTCCGATCTGGGCTCGTTGCGCCATGTATTAGCCGAGGTTCCGCGACGACAAGGGCACCGAGTGGATTATGAGGCCCATTTTTTTCCGTTATTGAGCGTAGTCCACGGGGCACCGCTCGCGGCTTCCCTTGCTGATGATCCCGATGACTTCGCAGTTTTCTTTGGAGATCGCTACCCTGTTCGCATAGCAGGCTTTTTGCCTTCGCGACTGACGAACGACCCGCGCCTTACGTGGGTTGATGCGCGGCTTGCTGTGCCGGCTCGCCCAGAACTCGGCAGTTCTTTCGGGGGCGTCGTTACGGCCAGTGCGGTGCCACTGAACTTACCGCGAGGGCGAAACTGGAACGCAGTACTCGCGCAGACCTCGAGTGCTCTCGTCGACGATTCCGGGCGTACCGTGGCGCGTTCGAACTCACGTCTGAGATGGTGGCCTTTAAGGTCCGAGGTGCGACGACTTGCGTGTCGCGGCGCGTGCGCCGTCATTCTCGTTGCTGATTTGCCGGCGGGGCTTCCGGATCACGTGGCGCTTGGTCCCGTCCAACGTGCCGAGATGCGTTTTCTACTTCCTTGGGTCGGCATCGCAGTATTACCGGCCCAGGCCCTAGGTTCGCTGAGGTTCGCGGTGCGCTATGATCGAAGTTGGACGGCCGTTGAAGATGGCCGCGTCCTGCCGCATGAACGCTTGGCGACCACCCTGAACGTCTGGCGGCTTCCGTTGCACGGCACGTCGAGAAGGGTTTATCTCATTGAGCTAGTCGCCGCTTTCCAGTTTTTGTTGGAGCTCCTAGCGGCCGGGGTGCTATTGGGGGTTCTCGCGAGTGAGGCATATCCAACGGCACGCCGCCTCGTTGCGGTGATGTTGCCGCGCCGCTCTCAGTAGTATTCCAAAACGTGCTGCTTGCAACATTTTCCGGCGATCGATATTGCTTGCACGCTGGCTCAGCGGTCGCATAGCGTTGCCTTCTCAAGCTTGTAACGTCTAGTCCGTATCGGGGGGCCGCATCGACGAATGTTCGTTCAAAAAGTCCTGCTCGGTGTGCCGGACGGCGAACGACTGAAAGTTCCGGTTCGGCGCCGAGAGTTCGAAGCAGTCGCCGAGATCATTTGCGCGGGCATCGCTCGCCGCGAGCGCATTTAGGCCGAACTGTGTTTCGATGAAGTGTAACACACTACCGCTCTCGTATTGAACGTGCGAAACGTAACCGTGCTTCGCAAAAGGCGATATCACAAGAAGCGGCGTTCGTATACCAAGGCCATGTACGTCGAGCTGCGGCGGGGCGACGTGGTCATACCAGCCGCCCCAGTCGTCCCAAAGGATCACGATCGCAGTCGATGACCAGAATGGGCTCTTCCCGACCGCGTTGACGATGGCGCTAACCCACTCGGGTCCGGTCGCCGACTGCGACGCCGCGTGATCGGAATTTGCCACATCCGGTACGACCCACGTAACGGAGGCGAGATCCCCCGATGCGACGTCACTCAGGACGCGAGTTTCCGGCGAAAGAACGTTCTGCTGCCAATCCACGCCATAGCGAACGTGGCGAATGGCTTCATATGCGGACCAAATTGAAAGGCCGTTGATCGGCGGCGCGTAGTAGTGCCAGGATAACCGAGCGGCATCGAGTTCATCGCCGAGAGTAGGGTAGTCGAAGCATGGAAATATACCTGGACCCTGGGTTCTGTCGGAATTGAGGGTCGGGACGATGGTCGACGACAATTATCGTGGCCGGTCGACGACAACTATCTTGGCCGGTTGAGGGCCTGAGCCGGAAGGTCTGGTAGCGGGGCCGCTTGCGATCGGCATAAGTCGAAGCAAGCGCGATGCCCGGAA
>JAABUX010002373.1_pt1 | contig 26787 bp, 22 predicted proteins | sample 5561851 | NCBI WGS metagenome assembly JAABUX01 (sample SAMN10711883, study PRJNA513361) | rock metagenome | isolation source: Antarctica rocks | place: Antarctica: Victoria Land, Richard Nunatak red sandstone | collected 2016-01-03 | reverse complement strand
GATCCACGCTCGGATTGGCGGTCGTGGCCCGGCCGTCGTGCTGCTGCATGGTTTCGGCGTGACCGGCGACTCCTGGGCACCCCTGGCGGCAACGCTGGCCGATACCCATACGGTCATCGTGCCGGACCTGCGGGGGTTCGGGCTTTCGTCCAAGCCAGCGGGCGGTTACGACAAGAAGACCCAGGCCGATGACGTGGCGGGCCTCCTCGACGTGCTGGGGAGCGGGCAAGCGGCTCTGGTCACACATGACATGGGCAGCCTGGTCGGGTTCGCGTTCGCCGGCCGGCATCGTGACCGCGTGACCCGCTGGGTGGCGATGGAGGCACCGCTCCCCGGAATCGGTCCTTGGGATCAAATCCTCAGCAATCCGAGGGCCTGGCACTTCGGCTTCGGCGGCCCCGATATGGAGCGGTTGGTGGCAGGCCGCGAGCGGATCTACCTCGATCGCTTCTGGAACGAATTCACCATCGACCCGGCTGACTTCGGCGAGGCGATGCGAGAGCATTACGCGCGGCTCTATGGGCTGCCGGGCGGGATGCGGGCGGCCTTCGCCCAGTTCGCCGCCTTTGCTCAGGATGCCATCGATAACAAGGGCCTTCTCGAAGGTGGAAAACTCGGCTTCCCGGTCCTCGCCGTCGGCGGTGAATCGTCCATCGGGGCAAGATTGCAACCCCTGCTGCAAATCGTCGCCGATCAGGTGGAGGGAGCCGTAGTTCCGGCTTCGGCTCATTGGTTGATGGAGGAAAACCCGGAAGCGACCTTGGCCATCGTTCGGAACTTTCTCGCGTAAGTTCAAGATTCTCGAAACGGTCGGTTTCGCAGCCGACGATCCGCTCTCTCGGGTATTTATGCCCGACCGCTCGTAATCTCAGGCCGCTCCATCTTCCACATCAATCCCAGGCAAGCTCAATGCAAACCGAAACGATGCGTTCCGTTTGGACCCGCTATGTGAACGGTTGGATGAACGTCCGTGCCGAGGAGAGGCAGCGGATTCTCCAGGAAAGCGTTGCCCCCTCCTGCGTTTACGTCGACCCGGGCGGCCAGGATCAGGGTCATGCCGGGCTTACCGGCCGGATGGAGCAGTTCCAGCGCACCTTCCCAAAAGCGACGATCGAGATCGAAAAGTTCGCCGGCCACCACAACTACGCCCTGATTCACTGGCGAGCCCTGGACGCATCCGGTGTGGTCCTGCTCCCCGGGGTTGACGCCGTGAGCTTCAACGAGGACGGCCTCCTGTCGCAGATCACTGTCTGGCCCGAGACCACGAGCCGCTGAGGTTGCATAACCGGCTTAGCTCCTGATGAATTCCGGGGTGGTGGCGGATTCGGCCTTGGGGCGACGCCTGGGGCCGCCGCTCATCAGGTTGAACGCGGCCCCTTCGGGGTGGTTCCAACCATCCGCCCGCCGGGCCGGTCCAAGGCTGTTCGAGTTGGGCAAGCCATCACCCCGGAATCCATCATGAGCCTACTCCGGGAACACGGGATTGACCGCTCGATCGGCCCTCGACCAGGCAAAGACCCGGTCAACCAGCAGGTCCGCGATCGAGCCATCCTCGGGTCCAAGAGTCTCGACAACCTGATCGGGCCGGACCAAGTGGATCGTGTGTTGGCCGGCTTGAACGGTGGCGAGGTCGTTGGCGACGGTCAGATCGGCGCGGTTGGCGCGGCCCGCCTCGGTTGCCTGGCGGATCAGTTCGGCAGTTGGGACATGCGACAAGAGCTTGAAGCCGACCAGATAGAGCGCAGGGGCGAGGTCGCGGGCGGTGGCGATCAGCTTCGGGAGGCGGCGGCAGCGGATGACCAGCTCGTCGGCGGTCGAGGTGAGTTTGCCAGGGGTCGGATCGGGGGCGTAGTCGGCGGCGGCCATCGCCAGAAAGGCGACGTCGAAGGGTTGACTGGTCAAAAGGGTCCGAAACCGCTCGGCGTATTCGGGCATCGTCCCGGTTGGGAGCGAGACGAGGCGCAGTCGGTCGCGGACGGCGTGCCAATCTTCATGGAGTCGGGCCAGGCGGGCGAACTCGGCGGCGGGGTCAGCGGATTCGAGGTCGAACCGGGCGGAGCGGTCGATCGGGCGCAGGGCGCTGGGGGTGTGGAGGTACCAAACGTGGGCGCCTCGGGCGAGGGCGGCCTCGGCAATCGTCGCCCCAAATCGGCCGGTCGAGACGTTGCGGATCTGGCGGACGTCGTCGATGGGGGCGATCGTGCCGCCCGATGTGACCAGGACGTTCATCCCTCGGACCCCTTGCAACCCAACCCGCCGACCGATAGCCTGCGAGGGATGGCCTCCGCCCGGTTGGTCGAGCCACGCCCCAGACCACCCACGACACGAGACGATGGCACCGACCCGACCGCACGACCCCGCCGCCCGCGAGTTGTTCGACGAGATCAGCCGCTGGCCGATCTTCGACCCGCACTCGCACATCAACCCCCGAGCCTCGGCGAGCCGGAATCTCGACGAGATCCTCGGCTACCACTATTATACCGAACTTGCCCATTCGAGCGGGATGCCCGCCGATCGGGTCGACCCAACGCTCGCGCCCCGCGATCGGGTCCGGAACCTCGCCCGCCACCTCGACCGGATCGACAACACGATTCAGTATTCCTGGCTCGTCGAGATCGCGCGGACGTTTTTCGACTTCGACGGGGACCGGATCACCCCGGCCGTGATCGATGGGCTTGCCGACCGCGCCGAGACCGAGGGGAAGCAGGGGGCAAGTTGGGACCGCGCGGTTTGGGACCGGTCGAACCTGGAAGCGGTCGTCCTGACCAACGACTTCGACGACTCGCTCGACGGGTGGGACACGAGCAAGTTCATCCCCTGCCTCCGGACCGACGACCTCGTCCTGAAGCTCCACGAGCCTCATGTCGTCCAACGGCTGCGGTCATCGACCGGGGTCGAGGTCATGGATTACCCGTCGCTCCGCGCGGCGATCGGCGTCCTGTTTGAGCGGTTCACCAAACGCGGGGCGCGGGCCTGCGCGATCAGCCTGCCCCCCGACTTCGCGCCGGCGCGCGGGACCCCGAAGCGCGCGGTCACGCCGATCCGCCGAGCCTTGCACGGGTTGGACTTGCGCCCCGACGAGCACGACGCGGTCCGCCAGATCGTCTTCTGGACGATCGCCGAGTTTTGCTCGGAGTTCCGCCTCCCGTTTGACCTCATGATCGGGCCGATCCGCGGGATCTACCCGGCGGGGGTGGCCGGGGGCCGCGACCTGTTCGACCGCCGGGTCAGCCTGCGGGACTACAGCGCGTTGTTCAGTCACTTCGCCGACGTGACGTTCCCGGTCTCGACCTTGTCGCCCGACGCCGGTGGGGAGTTGGTCGCTTATTCGTGGATCTTTCCCAACGTGGTCCCGCTCGGGCATTGGTGGTACTCGAACATCCCGACGTATATCGCCGCCGACCTCCGCGCTCGGCTACAAGCCGTCCCGAAGACCAAGCCGGTGGGGTATTATTCCGACGCCTACAAGCTGGAGTTCGTCCTGCCGAAGTTCAATATGTACCGCAAGGTCCTCGCCGAGACGCTGGCCGAGGAGGTGATCCGGGGCCAAGGTTGGTCGGCCGAACGAGCTTTGGACCTGGCGCGACACCTGTTGATCGAGAACCCGAAGCGGATCTTCGGCGGGGCCATGCCACGCTGATCTCCCGGGGAAATCCGGCCCGAGATCAAGCGATCGGCGGACGGTGGTCGATATCAACCCCGATGTCTGGATGGACCCCACGGGGCAAAGACCCCGCACGCCGCTTGGGAGGCTGGAATGAGTCGGCTGTTGTTTTCGGTCGTGGCGAGCTTGGTGGCGGTCGTGTCCCTGGCCGGGTCGTCGGCGCAGGCTCAGAACTGGCCCGACACCTTGTTCACCGAGAAGTCGTTCGACTTCGGCCCGGTCCCACGGGGCGGGGTCGTCCGGCACCCGTTCGTGCTGACGAACCGCCTGGCCGTCCCGATCTCGATCGTCAACCTCCGCGTCTCGTGCGGCTGCACGAGCGGGACGGCGAGCGCCTCGATGGTTCAGCCGGGGCAGTCGGCGATCATCGAGGCCCAGATGGACACGCGGAACTTCATGGGTCGGAAGTCGACCACGCTGTTCGTCGCCGTCGTCGCGGGGAACCAGCAGACGGAGGTTGGCCTCGGGGTTTCGTCCTTGATCCTGACCGACGTCGTCTTGAACCCCGGCTCGTTCGACTTCGGGATGGTCGCTCGCGGCCAGACCCCAGCGCAGGTCTTGTCGATCGAGCGGATCGGCAAGCCCGACTGGCGGATCACCAAGCTCGTCTCGGCCAGCAAGGCGCTCACGGCGACCCTGGCCGAGACAAAGCGGACCGGCGCTGAGGTCGGCTACCAACTGACCGTCGCCCTCCGCCCCGACGCCCCGGCCGGGGTCATCCGCGACGAGATCCGCTTGATGACCAACGACTCGGAAACGGCGAGCATCCCCGTCCTGATCAACGGTCAGGTCAGAGGGAACCTGTCGGCCTCACCCAGCCTGGTGACGATCGGGAGCCTCGCGGCGAGCAGCCCCGCTCTGCAAGGCAAGGTGATCGTCCGGGCCTCGAAGCCGTTCAAGGTCACCCGGATCGACGGACAAGGGGATGGGTTCACCCTCGCGGCGGCCGACGCGACCGCCAAGCCGCTCCACGTTGTCACCCTGACCTACAACCCCAAGGTTGGGACAAGCCGGGGCGACTTGCATAAGACCTTCCGGATCGTCACCGACCTCGCGGGCGAACCCCCGCTCGATGTCGCGGCGACGGTCCATGTGGACCCTTGAGGGATCAAGGCAAGTGGTTGGTTGCGACGGGGGCGGTGGGATCGGCTCCCCCCGCTCTCGTGGCGCTTCGAAGCCTGATTCGCCGTGGCGAGTCCTTCACAATGGAGCGTTGAGGGAAATGAGCGAATAGCCGTTCCGATCCGCGATCGTTAAGATGAGGGCGATCCGAGGGTGTGGCCTCCCGGTTTACCCGTTTCCTCGCCCTTAAAGGTTTCTGATGAATCAGCTCTACCTGCTCCGGCATGGCCTGGCCGTGCCTTACGGGACACCCGACATCGCCGACGACGACCGCCCCTTGACAGCCAAAGGCGAGCAGCGCGTTCGGAGTGTCGGTCGGGCCTTGAAGCGGCTCAAGGTCAAAGTCGAGCGGATCGCGACCAGCCCCCTCCCCCGCGCCTACCGGACCGCCGAGATCGTCGCCGAGGTCTTGGGAGCCTCCGACATGATCGAAGTGGCCGACGAATTGATAGCCCACCGGGACGCCGCGTCGATCCAGGACTGGCTCAAAACCCGGCCCGAAGAGAAGTTGATGGTCGTCGGCCACAACCCGAGCTTGTCCCAACTCCTCGGCCGCCTCGTCGTCGGCCCCGACCACCCCTCGATCGGCGACCTCCACAAAGCCGGGGTCGCCGCGCTCCTGTCAGACACCGGCGAGATCTATCGGATCGACTGGATCGCCCGGCCCAAGCTGTTCCGGATCTGACCTGCTGCCGTGTGTCGAGCGGGTTGCCACCGGCTCTGGCTAATGATACGGTTGAACGAAACGCGATTCCTAGCTTGCAATCCTTGAACACCGGCAGGAGGCGTCCGATGGCGACGATTGACGAACAAGCCATCCTTGAGTCGTTGCGTCAGGTGCCCGCCGGGCAGTGGCCCGAGGTTTTGCGCTTCATCGACTCGCTCCACAGCGACGGGACGCCCATCCGGACCGCAGCCGACTTGCTCCGGTCAGACCTGGTTGGTCTGTGGGCGGACCGGGACGACCTCGGCGATGGTCGCGAGTTCGCCCGTCGGATTCGCCGGCAGGCCGAGGACCGCGCGGGAGCGGCCGATGCTGCTGGACACTGATGTTACGATCGACATCCTGAGGGGCTATTCACCCGCGCTCTCCTGGCTGGCCGGCTTGGGAAACGTCACCGTCGACTTGCCAGGTCTTGTCGTCATGGAGCTGATCCAAGGTTGCCGCAATCAGGTGGAATTGCGAGCCTTGCAACGACGGATTCGGCACTTCACCCTTCACTGGCCGACGACGACGGATTGCGAACGGGCCATGCGGGATTTCGTCGGACTTCGCTTGAGCCACGGTTGAGGACTACTTGATGCTTTAATTGGTCAAACTGCCGTTGGCATCAACGAGGTTCTGGCGACATTCAATATTAAACACTACACTTTGATCCCGGGATTGATCACTATTCAGCCTTATTGAGTTGCAGCCCTGATCGATGGTGCCCGATGAAGTTCCGGATCATGTATATCGAGTCGAAGAGCGGTGGCCTGACCGGGCCGGCTCAGATCGGTCGCGTCACCTGCTCGAAGTCGGGGGCGACGCTCTACTACGGCGGCAAGGCGTTCCAAAGCTTGAAGGGTTACGGATTCAAGGCCAACTACTTCGATGTTGAGACCGGCGAGTATTACTGGATCTCGGGGCCGAGGCGTGACGGGCAAGATGCCCTCTACGCCACTCATGTCCGGACGGTGATCGACGGAGATGTCCGGGAGGAGTACCTCCGGGACATTCGCGGCCTTCTGGCTTGATCAAAACAGCGACGTGTCGCTGGCGCGGAAGAGTTGGTGCGGGTCGGCGGCTCGGATGGGGCGGATCGAGTCGTCGGCGGCGAGTTCGCGGGCCATGTTCTGGAACTCGACCTGCGAGCGGATCGTCGGCTCGCCGGGTTCGGCAAGCTTGACTCGGTGGTAGGTCCCGTCGGGCTGAAGTTCACGGGCCTTGACGTTGTCGAGCAGGGCGACGCCGAGCATGTTGTCGATGATCCGACTCCGGAGGCGAGGCTCCTCGATCGGGAAGAAGATTTCCACCCGGCGGCGGAAGTTTCGCGGCATCCAGTCGGCCGAGGAGAGGAACACCTGGGGGTCGTCGTTGTTCAGGAAGTAGGACACCCGGGCATGTTCGAGGAACTTGTCGATGATGCTGATGACCCGGATGTTGTCCGAGACGCCGGGGATGCCCGGTCGGAGGCAGCAGATCCCCCGGATGATCAGGTCGACCCGGACCCCCGCGCGGCTGGCGGCGACCAGGGCGACGATCGTGGCCGGGTCGACCAGCGAGTTCATCTTGGCGATGATCCGCGCGGGGAGGCCGGCCTCGGCGTTCTCGCGCTCGCGGTCGATCAGGCTGATCAGGCGTTCGGCCAAGTTCATCGGGGCGACGGTCAGCTTCTTCCAGCCGTGCCCCTGCGAGTAGCCGGTCAGGAGGTTGAACAGGGCGCTGGCGTCCTCGCCGAACTCGGGGCGGCAGGTGAAGAAGCTCAGGTCGGTGTAGATCCGCGCGGTGGTCGGGTTGTAGTTGCCCGTCCCGAGGTGGACGTAGCGGCGAATCCCGTCCTTGTCCCGCCGGACCACCAGCGCCGCCTTGCAGTGGGTCTTGAGGCCGACCATTCCGTAGACGACGTGGACCCCGGCCTTTTGCAAGGCGCGGGCCTTGACGATGTTGTTCTCCTCGTCGAGCCGGGCCTGAAGCTCGACCAGGGCGGTCACCTGCTTGCCGTTCTCGGCGGCCCGGGCCAGCGCGGTGATGATCGGGTTGGCCTCGGCGGTCCGATACAAGGTCTGCTTGATCGCCAGGACGTTGGGGTCTTCGGCGGCTTGCTCGATGAACTGGATGACCGACTCGAACGACTCGTAAGGGTGGTGGACCAGGAGGTCTTGGTCGCGGATCGCGGCGAAGATGTCGGCCCCGCCCGACAGGACGGCGGGCATCTGCGGCTCGTACGGCGGCTCCTTGAGCTCGCGGAACCCTTCGATCCGGGTCAAGGCGTTCAGGACCGTCAGATCCACCGGTCCTTCCACCTTGTAGACGTCGCGGTCGTCGAGGTCGAGCGCCTGCGCCGACTGGAGCTGCGCGAGGAAGCCGTCTTCGGCCCTGGAGTCGATTTCGAGCCGGACCGCCGCTCCCCACTTGCGCATCCGGAGGGTTTCTTGGATGGTGGAGAGGAGGCTACTCTTGACCTCGGTCTCCTGGATGGTCAGGTCGCTGTTCCGCGTGACCCGGAACGCGACGCAACCGGCGACTTTGAAGCCGCCGAAGAGGGCGTCGAGCCGGGGAGCGATGACCGACTCCAGCAGGACGTAGCGGTGCTGACCGTCGCCGCATTCCGGGAGGGGGACAACCCGGCTCAGGACGGTGGGGACCTGGAGCACGGCGTAGAGCTGCCGGGGAGGTTCCTGACCGAGGGTTTCAATCCGCAAGATCAGGTTGAGGCTCTTGTTGTGGAGGTGCGGGAACGGGTGCGCCGGGTCGATGGCGAGCGGGGTCAGGACGGGGTAGACCTGGGTGTCGAAGTAGTCGTCGAGGTAGGTCTGCTGCTCTTCGTTGAGCTGGTCAGGCTCGCAGACGACGATCCCGTGCTTGACGAGTTCGGGGCGGAGGTCGTGATCCCAGGTCTGGTACTGCCGCGCGACGAAGGCGTGGGCCCGGCGCGCGATCTCGGTCACCTGAGCCAAGGCGCTCAGGCCATCGGGAGGGAGGTCTTGCGGTTCGAGGCTATCGTAAAGCTGGGCCTGCAGGCCGGCGACGCGGACCTCGAAGAACTCATCGAGGTTGGAGGTCGAGATTGCCAGAAACCGGACCTGTTCGAGGAGCGGGTTCGACGGATCGCGCGCTTCTTCGAGGACGCGCTCGTCGAAGTCGAGCCAGCTCAGCTCGCGGTTGATGAACAGGCTGGGGTCGTGCGACGAGAGCGGCGGCGTTGGAGCCTGGGACGTTGCGGGGGGAAATCCCGGCTTCGCTGATGAGTCCATTACCAAACCGCGCCTCCGGCCTTCGCGCGACGAGTCGCGAGATCCAATTTCACCGCGAATATCTTTGCTAGGAGCCGAGCCAAGGTCGATCGCCAGCCCAGACTCCGGAGCCTCAAATGTTGACCAGACTCCGGAGCGTCGCCAGGTTGACCGGGTCGAGGTCCGTCCCATCCTCGCCATCCTTCGGAGTTTCCAAGATCATTGGCACGCCCTGGAACCTCGCGTCGTTGACGAGGTGGCGGAACGGCTCGACTCCGAGAAAGCCCGCGCCGATCCCGGCGTGGCGGTCGACCCGGCTCCCGAGCTCCTTCTGGCTGTCGTTGAGGTGCCAAACTCGGACCCGATCACTTCCCACGGCGTTCACCAGCGCAGCCATCGTCTCATCGTACTCCGAGGGGGTCCCCAGCGAATACCCCGCGGCGAAAATATGACAGGTGTCGCCGCAGACGCTCAACCGCTCGGGGGCGGCCACCGCGTCGATGATCCGCCCGAGGTGCTCGAACCGGCGCCCCAGGCAGCTCCCTTGCCCCGCCGTCGTCTCCAGCGCGACCCGGAGCTTAACGCCGTTGGTCCGCCGGTGAACCTCATCCAACCCCGTCGCGACCCGGTTTAAACCCCAATCCTCCCCCTGCCCGACGTGCGCCCCCGGGTGCATCACCAGTTCGCCGATCCCGAGGGCTTCCCCCCGCTCGATCTCGACCACCAGGCCGGCGATCGACTTCTCGAAGAGGGCCTCGTCGGGGCTGGCCAGGTTGATCAGGTACGAGGCGTGCGCTACCGGCCCGACCACACCGGTCTCGGCCAGAGCCGAGCGGAACGCCGCGACGTGGGCGTCGGTCAGCGGGGCGGCCCGCCACTGGTTGTTGCTCTTGGTGAAGACCTGGACCGTCTCCATCCCGAGCGCATGAGCCGCGCGGACCGCTCGATCATGCCCCCCCGCGATCGACAAGTGCGCTCCGAACCGCCGCGTCATGGATTCATCCTTCCCGAGTGCCGATTCACCTGAATCAATCTGATCCGATCGCTCGCTGTCACACCGATTGCAGATTCTTCGTAAAAGGCGACGGAGCGGCGACGTGCCTGGACCCGATCGCCTCGGTTTCATGTCGCAACGCCGCGCGGGTCGCTCGCGCCGACTTGCCTCCGTTTGGGAAGTTGGATTATCTTCAACGTCCTCCGACCGCTCGGTTCCCCGGATCGACCCACCCCTGTCCGCCCGCCGGGATCACCATGATCGACCGACCTTACCTGCTCGTGATGACCTTGCCCTGCTACATCGACGCCGACGGCAACCGTCGCGTCCACGAACTCTGGCACAAGGACCTGATCGAGCAACTCCAGCAGATGCGAAACATGATCCTGGCCGCCCCGCTGGAGCACCAAGGGACGGGCGACAAGACGTTATTGATCAACCACGCCGACTTCCCGGGCAAGCTGACGTTCGTGGATCTGCCCCCATGCGGGTCGACCCGGCAAACCTTGCTGGCCCTACCGACGATCGCCCGGCAACTCTGGCGGGCGGTCGGCCAGGCGGAGGTCGTCCACGGGAATGCCGGGGGCTGGCCGATCTCGTTTAGCTGGCTTGCCATCCCGATGGCCAAGCTCCGCCGGAAGTTCACGCTGACCAACGTCGAGTCGGGAAGCTGGCGGCTCGGCTTCCAACGCCCGCGCCGGCTCAAAAGCTTCGTCGAGGCGTGCCTGTTCGAAGGGCTGGGCCGCTTGATCATCAACCTGTCCGACCTGGCCACCTTCACCCACGCCGGCTACCGCGACTCGATGCTGATCCAGGCCAGGCAGTGGCGCGGCCATATCTTCAGCGCCTCGTGGATCAAGCCGGCGAATATCCTCAGTCAAGCGCAGGCCGAGGCGACCTGGCAAACCAAGTCGGCCGATCCGACTCGTCCCCTCCGCGTCGTCTTCGCCGCCACCTTGAAGACTTCCAAGGGGGTGGCCACCCTGATTGAAGCCGCGAAGATCCTCACGGCTCGGGCGATTGCCGTCGAGCTTGATGTCTACGGCGCAGGCGGACTTCGGCCCGATTGCGAGGCGGCGGCGCAAGCCCTCCAGGGGAGCGTCCGACTCCGGCTCCGCGCCACGCTCGACTACGGCGAGCCGTTCTTCGACATGCTCACCCACCACGACCTGATGCTCGTCCCCAGCCTCTCCGACGAGCAACCTCGGGTGATCTACGACTGCTTCGCCCGGGCCTTGCCGGTGATCGCGAGTGATACCGCCGGCAACGCCGAGTGCGTCACCGACAACCTCAACGGCCGCCTCGTCCCGGTCGGCGACGCCACCGCCCTGGCCGACGCGATCGAGTGGGCCACCCACAACCGCCCCCGCCTCGCCGCGATGGGGATCAAGGCCCTCGACGTGGCCAACGGCCTGACCCACGACCAGATGCACGCCCGCCGCGCCCGGATCATCCACGACGCCGTCGAGCGGAAGTTCGCCCGATAACCGAGATCAGGTTCTCAAGGCTGCTTTTCCGCCAGCAACGAATCCACCGCATCATCTAGAGGTCTAGGCGTGTGGTGGGGCAACCCTTTAGATCGGATGACGCCGCCTTTGTCGATGACGATGATCGCCGGCCAGCCGCGGATATTCCACCGCTCGGCAATCGGCCCGCCGGTCTTGCCGCCATCGAACCAGGATCGCCAGGTGATCCCTTCCTGGGCGACGACGCCTTTCACCTGCTCCCGGTCCGGGTCGCTGTTGACTCCGACGATCGCGAACGGCTGATCCCGGAGCCGGGCCGCCAAGGCCTTTTCCATCGGGATCGACCGCATGCACGGGCCGCACCACGACCCCCAGAAGACGAGCACGACCACCCGGCCGCGGTAGTCGCTCAGCCGCATCGGCTCGCCGTCGAGATCCTGCCCCTCGATCTCCGGGGCGACCCGACCGGGCGATAGGTTCCTGATCCGGTAAAGCTGGGCCTTGGCCGAATCGGCGAGCGTCCGACCCGCGTTCTTGGCTTGAATCTCAGGTCTGGCCCACGCGGGGATCAAGGGGATGGCGCCATCTTCACGAACGACCCGTTCGAGGAGACCGCTGATCTCTTCTTGGATGGCCGGGACGTCGGTCGTCCGAATATAGGTGAGGTAATCCGGGGCGAGCCGACTGGTGAGGAACAAGCTCCGTTCCAGCATCTCGGGATTATCGTCGGGGTGGTCGAAGAAGGGCCGCTCGGCGATCCGCAACCGCGTCTCGTGGCACCGGACCAAGGCCAAGCAAGCGCGGGCGAGCGTATCCCGATTCGTGCTCCGAGCTAGCAGCGTCCGGAAGTAAGGCTCGGTGTTCCCCGCGATGAAGGTCGGGTTCGCCAAGAAGGCGCGGACGACGTTCTCATCTTCCAGGTGATCCCGGATGACGAGATCGCGTGCCCGAAGGTAATAAGAAAAGACGGCCCCGTCTCGCGTCGATGGGTTCATCTGAATGACCACCAGCGCGGCCTTCGCCGCCGGGTCTTGAGGATGCGCTTCGGCGAACGCCAGGAAGCGGGGGGCGAAACTCCAACCCGGGGACGACTTGTAGTGCTCGATCCAAAACTGGTCGCCCGGCTCCGGGCTCGGCTTGGGAACCGACTTGATCCACACTTCATCAGCGGCTTCGTAATCTTTCGCCAGAGCGTCGTACTGTTCCCGTGGCGTCTTGACCGCAGGTTCATCTACCAACGTCAGGGCTGGGACGAACGCCATCAGAAATGTCAACGCTGGTCGCATCGCAACCCCCCAAGATCACCGGTCGTTTTGACTCGATCGATGGCAACCTGTGAGAGCTAGCGTCAGGTCAAGCGCTCCGGTCCCAAGATTAATCCCCCTCGCAAGAATATCGAACGCCAGGGCGCCCCAAGCAACTGGGCAGCGCTGATCTTTGTCGAGAGTGAGAGTTGCCGGACTGGACGTTCACGCGCGAGGGCTCGGCAAGCGCCAATCCGATCAGTTGATGTCGAGCCAGGAATGAGCATCGACGCCCGGGAACCGATCGAGGTGCCGCTGGTTCGTGGTGGCGATCACCGAGGTATCCCCCGGCTGGGCGACCGTGGCCGCCACCCCGGCAAGGACCGCGTCGGCATCGAGGGACCTGGGGTCGGCGGTGGGCTGACCTTGTTTGTAAAGCAAGGCCCAGAACTCCGCCGCTTTGTCCCAAGCCTTGAAGGTGACGGGGATCACCTCCAGATTGCGGACCATTTGATTGAACCGAACGAGCTTGCTCGTGGTGTCTCTCCAGAGCAAGCCGCGCTTGACCTCAAAATAAGTCACTTCGGGGATGACAATTGACGCTCCGGCCGCTTGCATCCTCGCGACCCAATCTTGACATGCCAAAGCATTCGACCTTTGAGGAGATGAGCAAAAGAGGCCGATCACTCCCGAGTCGAGCAAGATGAACCGGGCCACTTCAATACAGCCCCTCAAAGAGCGGGTAATCAGGGCGCAGCGAGTCCATCGCCCGGAAGAAGTCCCGGTCATCCTCGCCCGGTGCGTTCGGAATCTTCCGGATCTCTTCGATCATCTTGTTGATCGCCGCCGTCCTGGCCTCATGTTCGGCGGCGGTCGGAGGGATCAAATGGCCTTGGGAATCGAATTGAAGCCGGTGGGGAGGCTTCGAGGTTTTCCGAGCCGCCTCGATCTCGGCGAATTGTTCCTCTTCCGTGTGGTTCTGATCGTGCGCGACGACTTCCTGAATTTGGTTCTCGTCTCGACCACGCGGGAGTTGCTGATCGTCCATCGGAGCCTCCTTATAAATGGGCGATTGAGCGGCGTCCCCATCAACGTAAGACGAGACTGCCAGCTCAATCCTTCGACGTTTGAGTCACGAATGTCAAGGCATCCGCTCGGCCGAAAACGAATCACTTGTGGAACACCGGGCGGGTCGATGCGCGGCGACCGACCCGCCGGTTCGCTCGCTCAGCGGATCTTGATCTCGAACGGCAGGGCGACGGCGACCGGCTCGCGGGCGAAGATCCGGCGGAAGAGGTCCAGCCGGGCGAGGACGGGGCGGACCGCTTCGTTGGCTTAAGTGGACGCCGCCCGCGCGAGCAAAGCTTGAATTTCGGGAACTCGATCCGTGGGGACGGCCATCATCGTGATGTTCTCCGCCTCAAGGGCTGCTTCGATCTCGGCGAACTGCTCCTCTTCCGTCTGGTTCTCGTGATGCGAGATGACATCCCGGATTTGATCCTCACTCCAGCCCGGCGGCAGTTTCTGGTCACTCATCGAAATCTCCTGCGTTGGCGGCGGCGGAACGCTGTTTTGGCCTTACCTCGTAGCTCGTAGGCGGTGATGACGAACACACTATTGGGCGACTCATCAACCACATACACCACTTGAAGATAACGTCCCGCCAAGGTTTTGCCGAGCTTCGTCCGAGAACCTCGCGCATTGCCGAAGTCTTCTCCCGCCTTCCTAAAGACTTGCCGGACTTCCTCCTCGGAGACACCATGCTCGAAGAGATGAGGTAGGCCGGTTTCAGGATCGAGGTAAAAGCGAACTTCCACGCAATGCCCTCCACAATCGGATGAGTCACTTGGTCCGGTTTTCGTCTTCGGGCCTTGCGCGTCTCGGATGGTCTTTGCCGGAAATGGGCATGGGCGGGTCGGCCGGTTGCGACCGACCCGCCGGTTCGTCCGCTCAGCGGATCTTGATCTCGAACGGCAGGGCGACGGCGACGGGCTCGCGGGCGAAGATCCGGCGAAAGAGGTCGAGCCGGGCGAGGATCGGGCGGACCGCTTCGGGCAGAGCGGCGGCGGCGAGGTTCATCCCGAAGTCGGGGGCGACGACGTCGCGATCGTCGAGGGGGTTGAACAGAGCCTCGAAGATCCCCTGGGCCTTGGGGAGGATCAGGAGTTCGGTCGCTTGCTCGGGTTCGAGCTTTGCCAACTCGCGGGCGGCGGTGATGGCGTCGGCGAGGGTGCCTAATTCATCGACCAGGCCGAGCTTCTGGGCCTGGCGGCCAGTGTAGACGCGCCCGCCGGCGAGCTTGTCGAGTTGTTCATACGTCATCTTCCGGCCCTGTGCGGCCTTAGACACGAACTGGCGGTAGGTGTCGTCCATGAGGCGCTTCAGGACGGCGCGCTCGGTGTCGCTGAAGGGGCGATTGGTCGAGAACAACCCGCCGTTCTTGCCGACGGCGATGGTGTCGGTGGCGACGCCGAGCTTATCCATCAGACCGGCCAGGACAAACTTGCCGCCGGTCACGCCGATCGAGCCGGTCAAGGTGCCAGGCTCGGCGAAGATCCGGTCGGCCCCCATGCTGATGTAGTAACCGCCGGAGGCCGCGACGTCGCTCATGCTGGCGACGATCGGCTTCTCGATCCGGACGACCTCGCGCCAGATCAGGTCGCTGGCCAGGGCGCTCCCGCCGGGGGAGTCGACCCGGAGGACGATCGCCTTCACCGAGGCGTCCTTCTCGGCCTCGCGGAGGTGCTTGACCACCGTGTCGGAGCCCATCGTCGTGTCGCCGAAGAGGGACGAGGGCGACTTGCCGGTATTGATCCCCCCTTGGGCGTAGATCAGGGCGATCTTGGGGGCTTTGGAGTCGGCCTTTTTGAGCCCTTCGCCGGAAAGCATCTGGATCATCTTCATGAAGCCGGCGAACCCGTTTAGGTCGAGGGTCTCGGTCTTCTTGCCGTACTTGGGGTCGAGCTTGATCGCGGCGACGTTGAGGTCCTTGGCGAGTTCCCCCTCGATCGCGTCGGCGTAGCGGATGCGGTTGACCAGGCCGGCGGCCTTGGCGGCGCCGGGGCTGTAGGGGCCGTTGTCGATGAGGGTCCGGGCGTCGAGCGTGCTGATCCCCTGGCGCTTGGCGATCGCCTCGACGACTATGCTGAAGTTGTCTTCGAGGAGGGTCGTGATCTCCTCGCGGAAGGCGGGACTCATCTCGGTCCGGGTGAACGGCTCGCCATAGGACTTGAACTCGCCGACCTGCATCCAGTCGGCCTTGATCCCGAGCTTGTCGAACATCGTCTTGTAGAAGGTCACCTCGGCGGCGACCCCCTTGATCATCAGCCAGCCGGATTCGGGGATGATGATCTCGTCGGCGGCGGTGGCGACGACGTAGTCGGCATTCTCGCCCGACTCCAGGAAGGCGTAGACCTTCTTGCCCGACTCGCGGAACTGGGTGATCGCCTGGCGGATCTCGTGCCCTTTGGCCAGGCCGATCGAGAGGCCGTGAATCCGGACGACCAGGCCCTTCACGTTCGGATCGGCCTTGGCCTTGGCGATCCGGTCGATCACCCCCTTGAGGTTATCCTTGATCGACGCCCCGTCGAGGCCGACGGCGGCGGGCTCTTCGCCCAGGGTCCCCTTGAGGGTGAGGTCGAAGACCACCGGCGGGGCGGGCTTGGCGGGTTCGTCGGCCGGCGCGGGGGCGGCGGCGACCGCGCCGGCCATGAGGGTGAGCCAGCGGGTGGAGCGCGCGAGGAGCAAGCAATTCATGGCGGGGCGATCCTTCCCAAAAGCGGGGGACGGGATGGGCGGAGGGCGATCTTTCGCAGGCGAGTCGGGCGTTGACTCGCGGGGGACTGGTTGGCAGTTTAGGGGCTTACTCGGAAACCTGTCAATCGATCGACCCGTCAGACTCTAGTCGGGACTTGATTCCGCGTGCTATTGTGGTAACTCTAGGAGATCAGACCGCGGGGGGCGACCATCGCCTCGCGACTCTGGCCCGAGTCGTTTCTCCTCCCTTGCCCAGCGACAGGAGTTTGCCTCGATGTCTCAAGCCCCTCGCCGCCATCTCCGCCTTGAGAATGTCGATGGGGTCACGGTCGTTAGTTTCGTCGATACCAAGATCGTGACGGATGAGAACATCCAGGAAGTGGGCGACCAACTTTACGCCCTCGTCGAGGACGAAGGCCACAAGCAGTTGCTCCTGAACTTCGGCAACGTCCAGTACCTGTCCTCCGCCGCGCTCGGCAAGCTGATCAACCTCAAGAAGAAGGTCGGCGCGGTCAAGGGCAAGCTGAAACTCTGCTGCATCCACCCCGACCTCCTGGAAGTCTTCCGGATCACCCGGCTCGATCAGGTGTTCGAGATCCATTCCGAAGAACAAGCCGCCCTCGACAAGTTCTGATCGTGTTCTGATCCGCCCGTTCAATTTGACCTGCCTGCGTCACGCCCGGTCCGGTGCCGCCGGTCCGTCCTTGGTCCGTCGGAGTTTGGCCCTCGCCGCATTGCGCCATGAGCGAACCGACACTGACCTTGACGCCGATGATGCAGCAGTACCACGAGATGAAGGGGCGCGACCCGGAAGCGCTCCTCCTCTTCCGGATGGGCGACTTCTACGAGATGTTCGGCCCCGACGCCGAGCGCGGGCATGAACTCCTCGGCCTCGCCGTCGCCACCCGCGACAAGGACAAAGGGCCGAACGCTACCAAGATGGCCGGCTTCCCGCACCCGGCGCTCAACACCTACCTGGCCAAGCTGGTCGAGGCCGGCGTCCGGGTGGCGGTCTGCGAGCAGATGGAAGACCCCAAGTTCGCCAAAGGGGTCGTCAAGCGCGAGATCGTCCGCGTCGTCACGCCGGGGACTTTGACCGAGGACGCCCTCCTCGACCCGAAGGCGACCAATTACCTCGCCGCGATCGTCGAGGTCCGCGGCAAGCTCGGCCTGGCCTGGGTCGAGCTGTCCACCGGCCACTTCTCCTTGACCGGCGTGAGTCGGACCGAGCTGGTCGACGAGATCGCCCGCCTGAACCCTGCGGAGGTCCTGATCTCCGAAGTCTGCCTGGAAGCCCCCTGGGCGCGGGCGCTCCGCGTTGGGTCGGACTTGGCGGTGACGCCGCGGCCATCGTGGGATTTCGTCCCGGAGCAGGCCAAGAAGGTTCTTTACGACCAGTTCCGGACCACGACTCTGGGCGGGTTCGGGGTGGATGATGAGTCAGCCGAGGTCCAGGCGGCGGGGGCCTTGGTCGCCTACCTCCGCGATACCCAGAAGCACGCCATCGGCCACATCACCCGGCTGACCCCGTACCGCCGGAAGGAGGTGATGGCCCTCGACGAGATGACCCGGCGGAGCCTCGAACTGACCCGGACCCTCCGCGACGGCAAGCGTGAGGGGTCGCTCCTCCAAGCCATCGACCAGACCTGCACGCCGATGGGCGCCCGCCTCCTGGCCGACTGGCTCGCCTCCCCCTCCACCGTCGTCGAGACGATCACCGACCGCCACGACGCCGTCGCCGAACTCGTCCGCGATAGCTCGCTCCGCCACGACTTGCGGGAAGCCTTCGACGGCGCCAGCGACCTCGAACGCCTCGCCGCCCGCGTCGGGACCGGCCGCGCCACGCCGCGCGATCTCGTCTGCCTCGGCCGGACGCTGGCCTTGCTTCCCCGGATCAAGGCCCGGTTGACAGCGCGGACCGTAGCGTTGCTCCAGAACCTCGAAGCCGGGATCGAGCTTTGCCCCGAAGTCCGCGCGGGGATCGAGTCGGCACTGGTCGACGATCCGCCGCTGACCCTCAAGGAAGGCGGCCTGATCCGCGACGGCTACCACGCCGACCTCGACGAGCAGCGCGACCTCGCCCACGGCGGCAAGTCCTGGATCGCCAAGTACCAGGCCGAGCAGATCCGCCGGACCGGGATCGCCGGCCTCAAGATCGGCTTCAACAACGTCTTCGGCTACTACATCGAAATCAGCCACGCCCAGAGCGGTAACGGCGCCAAGATCCCCGCCGACTTCCTCCGCAAGCAGACCGTCAAGAACGCCGAGCGCTACATCACCCCCGAACTCAAGGAGTACGAGGACAAGGTCCGGAACGCCGAGGAACGCGCCAACGCCCTCGAATACGAACTCTTCGCCACCCTCCGCGACCGCGTCGCCGCCGAGGCCCCTCGGCTGGTGCAGGTCGGGGTGATCCTGGCGCAGATCGACGTCCTCTGCGGCCTGGCCGAACTCGCCGCGAAGGGGGGCTATTGTCGCCCCGAGGTCGTCGCGGAACCGGTCTTCGAGGTCGAAGGCGGGCGGCATCCGGTTCTCGACCACATCCTGCCCGCCGGGGCGTTCGTGCCCAACGACATCCGGCTCGGCCCCGACGACGGGGTGATCCTCCTCATCACCGGCCCGAACATGGCGGGCAAGAGCACCTACATCCGCCAGGTCGCCCTCTCGGCCGTGCTGGCGCAGATGGGGAGCTTCGTCCCGGCCCGCCGAGCCAAGATCGGCGTGGTCGATCGGCTGTTCGCCCGCGTCGGCGCCACGGACGAGCTGAGCCGGGGGCAGAGCACGTTCATGGTCGAGATGACCGAGACGGCGAACATCCTCAACAACGCCACCCCGCGGAGCCTGATCATCCTCGACGAGATCGGTCGGGGGACGAGCACCTTCGACGGCGTCTCGCTCGCCTGGGCGATCGCCGAACACATCCACGACCACCTCCAGGCCCGGACCCTGTTCGCCACCCACTACCATGAACTCGTGGATCTGGCCAAGACCAAGCCCCTCCTCCGAAACGCCAATGTCGCCGTCCGCGAGGCCGACGGCGAGATCGTCTTCCTCCACCGGATCGTCCCCGGCGGCGCCGACCAGAGCTACGGCATCCACGTCGCCCGCCTGGCCGGGGTCCCGTCGCCGGTCCTGGCCCGGTCGCGCGAGATCCTCGCCTACCTCGAAAAGCAGCACGTCCCCGAGGCCGCGCCGACGGGCGGACCCGTCCCCAAGGTCAAGACCGGCCGGTCGTTGCAAAGCAGCTTGTTCGCCGCTTTGCCCGACCCGATCCTCGCCGAACTCCGCGAGGTCGATCTGGTCGGGATCGCGCCCGAGGCCGCGCTCGACCTCGTCCGCCGGCTCCAAGCGCTGGCTCGGTAGATCAGCGGCGGGGGTAAGGGTCGAGTTCGGCGAGGCTCGACGAGCGCTTGATCTCGCGGGTCCCGAAGAATCGGCGGTCGAGCGTCCCGGTCTTCAGGATGGTGCCCGACTCCCAGACCAGGCGGTGCGAAGCGCGGTCGGTGGCCATCAAAGCCAGCTTGATTACGGCGTCCTGGCGGTTCTTCCGGCTGATGGCGTCGGGGTTGCCGGTCGGGAGGGGGATCGCCCCGAACGAGGAGACGCTCGGCAGCGCGATCCGGCAATCCGTCTCATCAGTCCCATAAGCTGCCACCGCCGCATCGACCACGACCTCGGCATCGTCCTCGTCGCTCACCAGGAGCAACCCTTGTCGCGCCATCGTCCGCCGGAGGCTGAAGGCGATCCAGTCGTCATCGGTGGCGTCGATGTGCGAGTCGTCCAGATAAACATGCGCCCCAGCCAGCGGCGCGAAGTTCAAGCACTCGATGGCCTGATCCGAGATCCCGGTCAACAGGAGTTGCTCGCTGCCGGACCGCTCCGAACTGGTGATCTTGGCGTTGAAGCTGGTGCAACCACCGCCCGCCAGCGCCAGGATCGCCAGCAGCGGAACCATGATCCGAGCCATACCAACCGTCCTCGCACCAAGTCGAGCGTACCACTACCTTCCTCATGATCGGCAGATCCGGTCGATTTCCATCAATCGGTATCGGATCGAAAGAGTCGATCGGCGTCTGTTCACGACTGATCCCGGCTGGTAAGATGGCCAGTCACCGTTCTCGAGATCGGGGGACCTTCAGCCGAAGCAACCCATCCGCGTATCTTCGTCATGCTCGTCGCCCAGCCACTCGGTCCGGAGGGAGGCTCCATGCTTCGATGGGGAACGCGAGTGTGCCGGGTCGGGATGATCCTTGGCATCCTGGCCGGTTCGAGCTGGGGGCAAGATCGGTCCGATCGACCGGACGATCGCGCGGTGGTCAGCCGGTTCGTCAACCGTTACTGCGCTGGCTGCCATAACGGCGACGACAAGCAGGCGGGTCTCGACCTCGACGACCTCGACCCAGCCGAGTTGGACCGGCGCCCGGATGCCTGGGAGAAGGTAGTCCGGCGGCTGGCCGCGCGCCAAATGCCGCCCGAGGGTTCGCCGCGCCCGGATGACGCGACGTATGAGTCGGTCGTGACCCGGTTGGTGGAACCGCTCGACCGCCGGGCCGCCGAGCAGCCATCGCCCGGGCGGACCGGAACGTTCCGGCGGCTCAACCGGACCGAGTATCAGAACGCGATCCGCGACTTGCTGGCCCTCGATATCGACGCCAAGGCGTTCCTGCCGGCCGACGAGTCGAGCCGGGGGTTCGACAACGTGACGGTGGGCGACCTGTCGCCGACGCTCCTGGACCGCTCGATCACAGCGGCGGAGCAGATCAGCCGCCTGGCGGTCGGGAGCCCACGGCGGTCCCCCGGCGGCGATACCTTTCGGGTCCATGCCGACTTGACGCAAGAGGAGCACGTCGAAGGGCTGCCGATCGGGACCAGAGGGGGAATGATCATCCCGTATACCTTCCCCCGCGATGGCGAGTTCGAGGTCCAGGTCCGATTGGCCCGCGACCGGAACGAGCACGTCGAAGGGCTCCGCGAGCCGCACGAGCTGGAAGTCCTCCTCGACCGTGAGCGGGTGGCGCTCCTGACGATCCTCCCGCCTAAAAGCGAGGGGGAGCACCAGACGGCCGACGCACACCTGAAGGTCCGGCTCTGGGCCAAAGCGGGGCCGCGCGCGGTCGGCGTCGCCTTCCTCAAAGAGCCGTCGTCGCTCGTGGAAACCAAGCGGCAGCCGTTCCAGGCCCACTACAACATGCACCGGCACCCCCGGCTCTCACCGGCGCTCTTCCAGGTCTCGATCACCGGCCCGTATGAGTCGCCCGGGCACGGCGAATCCCCGAGCCGGCGCCGCCTGTTCGTGGTCGAGCCGACGGGGCCTGCCGATGAGGAAGCGTGCGCCAAGCAGATCCTCGCGACCCTCGTCCGGCGGGCCTACCGCCGACCCGTCACCGACGACGACCTCCGGAAGCCGCTGGAGTTCTTCCGCCAGGGCCGAGCCAACGCCGACTTCGACGCCGGGATCGAACTCGCCCTGAGTTCGGTCCTGGTCAATCCCCGGTTCCTGTTCCGGATCGAGGCGGACCCAGCCGGCATCTCGTCGGGTACGGCGTACCGGGTCGGCGACGTGGCGCTCGCGTCCCGGCTGTCGTTCTTCCTCTGGAGCAGCATCCCGGACGACGAACTGCTCGACCTGGCCGAACGGGGCGAGTTGGGTAAGCCGGATATCCTCCGGGGCCAGGTCCGGCGGCTGCTGGCGGACCCACGCTCGGGCAACCTGGTCAGCAACTTCGCCGCCCAGTGGCTCCACCTCCGGAACCTCGATTCGATCACCCCCGACCTCCGCCTCTTCCCCGACTTCGACGACAACCTCCGGCAAGCCTTTCGGCGCGAGACCGAACTCCTCTTCGCCGAGGTCGTCCGCGAAGACCGGAGCGTCCTTGACCTCCTCAAGTCGGACCATACTTACCTGAACGAACGGCTGGCCCGGCATTATGGCATCCCCCACGTCCTGGGGAGCCATTTCCGCCGGGTCGAGGTCGGGTCCGACGGGGTCCGAGGCGGGTTGCTCGGCCAGGGGAGCGTCCTGATGGTGACCTCGTACGCGACGCGGACCTCGCCGGTGATCCGAGGGAAGTGGGTCCTGGAGAACATCCTCGGGACGCCGCCCCCGCCACCACCGGCCGACATCCCGGCGCTCAAGGATAACACGGTCGACGCGAGCTTGTCGGTCCGCGACCGGCTGGCCGAGCACCGGCGGAACATCGCCTGCGCCGGGTGCCACAAGCTGATGGACCCCGCCGGGTTCGCGCTGGAGAACTTCGACGCCGTCGGCCGCTGGCGGTCACTTGAAGAAGGGCAGCCGATCGACTCGACCGGCGGCCTGCCCGACGGGGCGAAGTTCGCCGGGGTCGCCGGCCTGGAAGACGGGTTGCTCCAGCGGCCCGAGCTGTTCGTCGGGACGTTGACCGAGAAGCTCCTGACCTTCGCCCTCGGTCGGGGGGTTGAACCGGCGGATGCTCCCGCCGTCCGCCAGGTCATCCGCGCGGCCCGAACCAAGGGGTATCGGTTTTCCGCATTGATCGAGGGGATCGCTACCAGCACGCCCTTTCAGATGAGGAGATCCGAATGATCGTCATGAAAAAGGCCCTACCCCGGCGGACGTTCCTCCGGGGGGTCGGGACGCTGTTGGCGCTCCCGCTCCTGGACGCGATGATCCCGGCATTGACCGTGACGGCCGCGACGGCCGCCGACCCGGCTAAGCTCCGTCGCCTCGGGTTCGTCTTCATGCCGATGGGCTGCGATGTCGCCCGCTGGACCCCAACCGGGGCGACCCTCGACGAGCTCTCGCCGATCCTCTCCTCGCTCGCCCCGGTCCGCGAGCATGTCACGGCGATCTCGAACCTCGAACTCCGCAATGCCTACCCAGGGACGCATGCCACGTCGAACGCCGCCTTCCTGAGCGCGGCGACGGCCAAGATGACCGAGAGCAGCGACTACCACCTGGCCACCACGGTCGATCAGGTCGCCGCCCGCCAGATCGGCCAGGGGACGCAGCTCCCGTCGCTCGAACTGTCGATGGACCTCCTCTCCACCGTCGGCCAGTGCGACAACGGATTCGCCTGCGTTTATCAGAACAACCTGTCCTGGTCGTCGCCCACGACGCCGCTCCCGTCCGAGGCCCACCCCCGGATCGTCTTCGAGCGCCTCTTCGGCGAAGGCGGAACCCCCGCCGACCGGAAGGCCGCGCTCCGGAAGCGGGCCAGCCTCTTGGACTCGGTCACCGACGAGATGGCGAGCCTCCGCAACCAACTCGGCCCGGGGGACCGCGCCAAGGTCGGCCAGTACCTCGAAACCGTCCGCGAGGTCGAGCGCCGGATTCAGCGGGCCGAGGCGGATGCCCAAGACAACGCTCTGCCCGACCTCGACCGGCCCGTCGGCGTCCCGGCGTCCTACGCCGAGCACGCTCGGTTGATGTTCGACTTGCAAGTCCTGGCGTTCCAGGGGGACGTCACCCGGGTCATCACCTTCCAGCTTGCCCGCGAGACAAGCAACCGGACCTATCCCGAGATCGGCGTGGCCGACGCCCACCACCCGCTCACCCACCACGGCAACGACCCGGTCAAGGTCGCCAAGATGGCCCGGATCAACCAGTTCCACGTCTCCCTCTTCGCCGAGTTCTTGGCCAAACTCAAGGCGACTCCCGAAGGGAACGGCTCGCTGCTCGACCACTCGCTTTACCTCTACGGGAGCGGGATGGGGAATCCGAACGTCCACGACCACACGAACTTGCCCATCCTCGTCGCGGGCGGCGCGGCCGGTCGGATGCGCGGCGGGCGGCACATCCGCTACGATCAGCCGACCCCGCTGGCCAACCTGCACCTGACCCTGCTCGACAAGGTCGGCGTCAAGCTCGACCACTTCGCCGACAGCCGGGGGCAGGTCGACGAGCTGTTCGAACCACTCGCGGTCTGAGCCGGCGGCGGTCGGCCGGGCGTTCATCAGGAGGGCGCGATGGGTCGGAATTGTTTCCTCGCCTGCGGGCTGGTCTTGTTCCCGCTGTCCCTTGGTCTGGCGGCTCACGGAGCCGACGCCCCGCTGGCGGACGCGGCCGAGCGGGGGGACCGCGCGGCGGTCCGGACCTTGCTTGACGGCCGGGCGGACGTGAACCAGGCCCAAGTTGATGGGATGACGGCGCTGCACTGGGCCGCGCAGCGGGACGACCTGGAGACGGCCAAATTGCTGGTCGCCGCCCAAGCTCATGCCGGGGCCGCGAACCGGTATGGGGTCACGCCCCTCTCACTGGCCTGTACCAATGGGTCGGCCGGGATGGTCAGGCTTTTGCTCGACGCCGGGGCCGACCCGAACTCGCGGCTCCGGGGGGGGGAGACGGCCTTGATGACCGCCGCGCGGGCGGGGGTGCTGGGACCGGTCGAGGCGCTGCTCGCCCGGGGGGCCGATGTCAACGCCAAAGAGCGGCGCGGGCAGACCGCGCTGCACTGGGCGGCGGCCGAAGGGAACGCGGCGATCGTCGAGGTGCTGCTCCGGGCGGGGGCCGACTTCCGGACGCCGCTCCCGTCGGGGTTCACGCCCCTCTTCTTCGCGGTCCGCGACGGGCGGTCGAGCGTCGTCCCGGTCCTGCTCCGGGTGGGGGCCGACGTCAACGAGGTGATGCGGATCACCCGCCCAGCGGGGGGAAAGCCGCCGAGCCGGGGGACTTCGCCGTTGATCCTGGCCGTCGAGAACGGTCACTTCGAGCTCGCCGCCCTGCTGCTCGACGCCGGGGCCGACCCGAACGACCAGCGATCCGGCTTCACGGCGCTCCACACCTTGACCTGGGTCCGGAAGCCGAACCGGGGGGACGACGACGCGGGCGACCCCGCGCCGATCGGCTCCGGGACGACCACCAGCCTCCAGCTCGTCGAGCAGCTTGCCGGGCACAAAGCCGATCTCAACGCCCGGCTCCACCGAGGCGCCTCGGGCCGAGGCGTCCTGAACCGGACCGGGGCGACCCCGTTCCTCCTGGCCGCCATGACCGCCGACGTCCCTTTGATGCGGACCCTCCTCCGATTGGGAGCCGACCCTCTGCTGCCCAACGCGGACCGGGCCACCCCGTTGATGGCCGCCGCCGGCCTGGGGACGCTCGCCCCCGGCGAGGAGGCTGGGACCGAAGATGAGGCGCTGGAAGCCGTCAAGCTCCTCCTCGACCGCGGCGCCGACCTGAACGCCACCGACGCCAACGGCGAGACCGCCATGCACGGGGCCGCCTACAAGAGCTTCCCTCGGATGGTCCATCTCCTCGCCGACCGAGGGGCCAAATCCGAGGTCTGGAACCGCCCGGACAAGTACGGCTGGACCCCACTCTCGATCGCCGAAGGCCACCGACCCGGCAACTTCAAGCCGTCCCCCGCAACCCTCGACGCTCTCCAACAGGTCCTCCAGGCCGCGGGAGCCAAGCCCGCTCCTTGATCTCGACTCTGCGGACTTCTCATCCGCTTCCCAGCAAGTTTCTTTGCCCCGATCGGCAACGATTCCCGCCGTTCCGTCGGTGTCTCCGAGCCAAGGGCGGCGAACAAATTACTTGGGAACCGAGGAAAATCTCAATTGCGACCGGCGGGCAAGGTGAGCACGGGACCGCTGGCCTTATCACCCGACTCCTGGAGGGAGAAGAGGACTTCCAGGATGGCCAGGACGGAGCGGGAGTTGACGTCGTCGCGCGGGATGAAGAACCAGTGGTTGCGGTAGAAGACGGCCACATCGGCGTTGACCGGGCGGTGCTTTTGCGAAGCGATCGCGAAGTTGCCGGCCATCACCTGCCTCCAATCGAACGGCCGACCGTCTAAGCCGGGAGTCATGGGGGCGATCCCTTTGCAGATATGCTCCTCGGGGAGGCAGACCCCTTTGGACAGGAAGATCATGATCTGCAAGATCGACCGCAAGTTGAGGTAGATGGTGGTGGCCTCGTCGCGGACGCCCAGCGGGCTGCTCTCGGCGTCGGGTTCGAGTTCGGACTCGATCTTGTAGCGTCTCAGCCCTGGGGCCAGCCCGAAGATCGCGGCCATCTCGGTCATCTCGGGGGATTGCGTGAACCGGGAGCGGATCTTCAGGGCCGGTTGTTTGTCCCGCTTGATGAGGGTCATCCGCCCGCCGACCTCGTCGCGGAAGACGTAATTGTCCTTGGCCGCGTTCAAGAGGTCGGTCCCCCCCACCGAGCTAGCGGGGACCGGGGCGGAGGCGTTCTTGGAGTCCTCGGTCGTCGCGAAGCCGATCTCGGCTCCCCCTTGATTGTCGATCTGTTCGAGCAGAGCGACTCCTCGCAGGAAGAGGACGTTGTCGTCCGGGACGCGCGGGACGAGCGTCGTGGCCTGGACAGCGTTCTGGACGTCGTTGATGTCGTTGAGCGTCATCCAGAAGAGCTGATCCAGGCGTGCACCGGCGTTGATCACGCTGAACAGGTCGGCCGACAGCGGGGTCAGCAACGCTTTGGCGATCTCGCGGCTTTGGCGCGGCTGGTAACTCAGGGTCGGTGCGTCCCGGCCCAGCAGACCGACGATCCCGAAGTTCGTCTGACTGCCGGCCGCCCCGGGGTCGCTCCCCCCGGCCGACAACTCAAACTGGCTGGTGATCGTGGGGAGGTCGATGAAGACGGGCGCCTCGGCATATCGGAGCCGG
>JAABUX010002372.1_pt1 | contig 26790 bp, 26 predicted proteins | sample 5561851 | NCBI WGS metagenome assembly JAABUX01 (sample SAMN10711883, study PRJNA513361) | rock metagenome | isolation source: Antarctica rocks | place: Antarctica: Victoria Land, Richard Nunatak red sandstone | collected 2016-01-03 | reverse complement strand
TCCTTCCTGGCGACGCTGTTCTACAACCGCGGGGTGGAGCTGATGGGTGCGGCGCGGGCCGGGCAGTTCAACCACCTGCAGCCGGTGTTCGGCACCTTGATGGCGGTGCTGCTGCTGGGCGAGGCGCTGCATCCCTACCATGCGGCCGGGATCGCGCTGATTGGGGGCGGGCTGCTGCTGGCCGGGGTGCAGCGGCCCGCCAGCGCTGTTGGGACAGCCGCCAGAGGGGGGCAGGACGCGGCGTGATGCCGGCCGTCTGATCAGCGATGCCGACCGGCCTTGAGCCTGACCGGTGCGGGCGTGCCGTCATTGAGAGCCGCACTCGCTGTTCGCAATAACAAGATTACGCCCAATTCAGCAAACAAGAGCTACCGTTGGTTGTGATTTAAGGAAAGCGTTTACCAACCCGGCATATGACGTGCCTGCATGTCGGTCAGCAAAAGCTTCGGCGGATCAAGGCGTACCTGGTGCACAGCGGCGTGGCTGGGCGTAACGGCGCTGCTTCCCACTGCGGGCCATGCCCAGGACAGCGGACGGTTGCTGGCGACCTCCGGCGTCACGCAACTGGAGGGCTCCGCCGGCGGCGGCCTGGTGCCGTGGTCGCTGATCTCGGGCTACGGCACCCGGGATTCGGTCGGGGCCAGCGCGCACTACACGCTGGCCTACCTGCCGGACTTCACGCTGCACACGGCTGGCATCAGCGTCGGCCTGTACGACCGGGTGGAGCTGTCCTACGCGCACCAGTGGTTCGACACGCGAGGCGCCGGCGCCAAGCTGGGTCTGGGCGGCGGGTTCCAGTTCCACCTGGATGTCGTGGGCGCCAAGGTGCGGCTGTTCGGCAATGCGGTGTACGACCAGGACACCTGGCTGCCGCAGGTCGCGGCCGGGGTGCAGCTCAAGACCGCCGACCAGCACGCCGTGGTGCGGGCCGTGGGCGCACGCAGCAGTTCCGGGGCCGACTTCTACGTGTCCGCCACCAAGCTGTTCCTGGCGCAGAGCCTGCTGCTCGACGCGACGCTGCGGGCGACGCAGGCCAACCAGTTCGGGCTGCTGGGCTTCGGCGGCGACCGCAAGGCGGGCTACAGCCTGGAGTTCGAGGGGTCGGCGGCCTTGCTGGTCACCCGCAACATCGCCCTCGGCGCGGAGGTCCGCACCAAGCCCGACAACCTGCGCTTCGCCCATGAGGGCACGGCCTTCGACGTGTTCGCGTCGTACTTCCTGAACAAGAACGTGTCCGCGACGCTCGCCTTCGTCGCCCTAGGACCGGTCGCCCGGCAGGGCAGCCAGAACGGCGTCTATCTGTCACTGCAAGGAGGCTTCTGATGACCGCCAGGCTGATGATCATGGGGCTGATGACCGTAAGGCTGGGGCGGGCCGTGCTGCCCCTGCTGCTTCTCACCCGGTTGAGCCTGCCGGCGGCGGCAGACACGCTGTACGACCAGTTGGGCGGCCAGCCCGGCATCACGCTGATCGTCGGGAAGGCGGTTGCCCTCTACATGACGGACGACCGGATCAAGGCCGACTTCGACAACATCAACCCGGACCGGCTCAGGTCGCGCCTGGCTGACAATCTTTGCCAGCTTACCGGCGGCCCCTGCCAATACCGGGGCCGCTCGATGGCTGCGGCGCACAACGGGCTGGAGGTGACCCAAGCCAAATTCAACGCCGTTGCGGAAGATTTTCGGACGGCGATGGCGCAGGCCGGCGTCCCCTACTGGACGCAGAACCGCATAATAGCGCTGCTGGCGCCGATGCAGCGCGACATCGTGACCCGGTAGGGGCGGCGCCATGACAAAGGCGCCCGGCTGTGTGGTTATGGCGGCGCTGCTATGGGCGGCTGCGGCGACCGGCGCCGGGTTGGCGACCCGTGGTGCAGCGGGGGCGGGCCTTCGCCGTATCCGGCGTGCAGATCGCCCGCGGCGACACCGTGCGCTTCGTGAACGAGGACACGTTCCTGCACCAGATCTTCGTCCAGTCCCCCGGCTTCAACTATGAGTCCGACGAGCAGGAGCCCGGCCAAACCGTGGATGTCCGCTTCACCAGCGCCGGCACCTTCACGGTGCGCTGCCACATCCATCCGAAGATGGCGCTGCAGGTGGATGCGCGCTGACCCCGGCTGCAAGTCTGGCGGCTGTAGATAAGGCGGCGGCGCATGACGATCCGCTCGAAAATCCTCGCCGGCTGCCTGGCGCTGACAGTGCTGACGGCGCTGCTGGGCCTGTATGCCCAGCGGGCGGAGCGGGAGCTGGGGACGCTGGCGCTGCGCATCTACGACGAGGCGTTCATGGGCGTCAGCTATCTCCGGTCGGCGCAGGCCGGCTTCGCGCTGCTGGCGGCTGGCGCGCGGGATGGCCGGCTCGACCCGGAGGCCGTCGCTGGCGTGATCGGCGACCTCGAGGTTGCGCAGGCGCGGGCCATGTCGCCCGAGGGCCGGGCCGACGCAGACCGTCTGGCCACTGCCGTTGCCGCCGTGACCAGGCGGGGCGTCGGGTCCCTCGATCCCGCCCTCAAGGAAGTGCAGACCGGGGAGGTGCAGGCCAGGTTTGAGCACGCCGTCGAGGTCTTCGCCGGCGACGGCTTCCGCTACCGCCAGGGCGTCGGCCGCATGGTGGCGGCGCAACAGCGGCAGATGACGGTGGTGTTCGTCCTGATCCTGCTCGGCGCCCTGGCCATCACCTCCGTCTTGAGCGGGATGATCGCCCCGCCGGTGCGCCGGGCCGTGCGGATCGCCCAGGCCATCGCCGCGGGACAGCTGGACAACGCCATCCCGGTAACCGGCCGGGGTGAAACGGCGGAGCTGCTGCAGGCGCTCGCCACCATGCAAGGCAGCATCTCCGCCGCCCTTGGGAAAATCCGCGCGCTGATGGCCGACCAGGCGGCCAGCCATGCCGGGGAGCTGGCGCAGCAGCATGCCCGGCTGGAGGCGGCGCTGGGCAACATGAACCAGGGCCTGTGCCTGTTCGGCGCGGACGGGCGCCTGGCGGTCGCCAACCGGCGCTTCGGCGAGATGTTCGGGGTGCCAGAGGCCGGGGCGCCGGTCGAGCGGGTGATGCGGGACGCCGGGCTGCTGCGGCTGCTGGGGTCCGCCCGGGACGGCGCCGTTGCCGCGCTGTCGTGCGACCTGCCGGATGGCCGCAGCATCGCCGTGTCGCAGCAGCCGATCACCCAGGGCGGCTGGGTGGCGACCTACGAGGATACGACGGAGCGCCGCGCCACCGAGGCCCGGCTGTCCCACATGGCCCGGCACGATCCGCTGACCGGCCTGCCCAACCGCCTGGCCTACAGCGAGCACCTGCCGGAGGTGCTGGCGCGGGCACGCCGTGGCGCCAGCGTCGCCGTGCTGCGCCTGGGCCTGGACCGCTTCAACAGCGTGAACGACGCGCTGGGCCAGGCTGCCGGGGATGCGCTGCTGGGCGCGGTGGCCCGGCGCTTGAAGGAAGCCACCCGGGAGACGGACTTCCTGGTGCGCCTGGGCGGCGACGAGTTCGCGGTCGTCCAGGAAAGTCCGGACCAGCCGACGGATGCTGCGGTGCTGGCCGGGCGGTTGGCCGCGCTGGTCAGCGAACCCTACGAGATCGCGCAGCAGCAGGTCGTCATCGGCGTCAGCATCGGCATCGTGCTGGCCAGCGGGACCGAGAGCGCGGACGGGCTGTTGCAGGCGGCCGGCCTGGCGCTGCACCGCGCGAAGGCCGAGGGCCGTGGCGCGCCCCGCTTCTATGAGACCGGCATGGACGCCGAGCTGCAGGCGCAGCGGGCGCTGGAGGCCGACCTGCGCCGGGCGTTGCCTGAGGGGCAGCTTGAGTTGTTCTATCAGCCCTTGATGCACGCCGGCGGGATCGCCGGGTTCGAGGCGCTGCTGCGCTGGCGGCACCCGACGCGTGGCCTGGTCAGCCCGGCGGTGTTCATCCCGCTGGCCGAGGAGGCCGGGCTGATCGGGGAGATCGGCGCCTGGGTGCTGGTCGAGGCCTGCACCGAGGCGGCGGGATGGCCCGGCGCGTTGAAGGTCGCGGTCAACCTGTCGCCGGCGCAGTTCCGCACCCGGTCACTGGTGGACGACGCCGGGCAGGCGCTCGCCGCGTCCGGCCTGCCGGCGAGCCGGCTGGAGTTGGAGATCACCGAGTCCGTGCTGCTGCAGGACGATGATGGCGTGACGGGGGACGGGGTGCTGGGGGCGCTGCATGCGTTGCAGGGCATGGGCATCCGCATCGCCATGGACGATTTCGGGACCGGGTATTCGTCGCTGAGCTACCTGCGGCGCTTCCCGTTCGACAAGATCAAGATCGACCAGTCCTTCGTGCGCGGCATCACCACGCAGGAGGACTGCCGCAAGATCGTGCGGGCGGTGATCGGCCTGGGCCGCTCGCTGGGCATGGCCGTCAACGCCGAAGGGGTGGAGACGCCTGAGCACCTGGAGGCGCTGCGTCTGGAGGGCTGCGGCGAGCTGCAGGGCTACCTGTTCAGCAAGCCGAAGCCGGCGAGCGAGGTGGCGGAGATGCTGCGCCAGCACGGCAACGCCACCCTTGCGGCGGGGCAGCCTGCGGGGCGGCGGTCGCCGGTCGCGGCATAGAGGTGCTGCTGGACCAGGCGGGTGACGAGGCTACCCTCGTGCCTGCCTGCTTCCTCTCCCGCTTCAGGCTTGGGTCGTGAAGCGGGAGAGGGGGTCAGCCCTGCCTCGGCGCAACGCTGTCACGGCTGCGTGGATCGGAAGCTGTCGCGGCTGCAGACCAAGTCCCACCAGGCTTGAACACCAGGCAGCCCGAGGAACTCGTCCTTATGCGGCGTCAAGGTCACGTAGGCGAGGATCGGCGCAAGATAGAGGTCCGCAATGCTGACATCCTGGCCCGCAAGGTAGGGCGAGCCGTCCTTTATCCGCATCAGCTCGCCGATGACCTTCCTGCCGTTCTCAAGCCCCGCATGGTGCATTTCCTTGTTCTTGCCGCCGACGAAGTCGGGGAACAAATGATAGGCCACGACGCCACCGATCAGGGCGGCATAGCCGTAGCTGTCGATGATGCAGATTACCATCTCCATCCGCGCCGCGTCTTTCGGGTCGGCCGGGACAAGCGATGCGCCGGGCAGGACGGCGTTGAGGTAGCGGGTGATCGCCGGTGTCTCGATGACACGGAAGCCATCGACGTCGACGACCGGGACCTTGCCGAACGGGTGACGCTGTAGGTGTTCAGGGCTTTTCGGCTCGCCTTTCAAGACGTTGACCGGCACCTGCTCGTAGCCGGTTGCGCCCTTCTCGACGAGCGCCATCCGCACTGTCCGGACGAAGGTCGAACCGTTGAAGCCCCAAAGCGTGATCTTGGGCATGTGCATCCTAACATCTTGAAGGGGGTGGAACAGCCCGCGGCTGGCCCGGGCCGGGCGACGGCCACCCAGCCCCCGCGCTGTCCGGTCAGCCGTGCGGCCGGATCACGACCTTGGTGCAGCCGTCCTTTTTGTCGCGGAACTTCTCGTACAGGCCCGGCCCGTCCTCCAGATTGGTCGTCCGGTCGCTGATGATGAACGACGGGTCGATCTCGCCCTTCTGGATGCGCTCCAGCAACGGCTGCAAGTACCGGATCGTGTGCGTCTGCCCGGTCTTGAGCGTCAGGCCCTTGTTCATCAGCACGCCCAGCGCCACCGGCCCGACCTGCCCGGCGAACACGCCCGGCATGGACACGATGCCGCCGGGCCGGCACGCCAGGATCGCCTGGTTCAGCGCGAACGGCCGCTCCAGGCTCACCGTCGCCGACAGCACGGCGGAGCTGACCTTCTGCGCCAGCGTGTCGGCGCCGTGCGACTCCATGCCGACCGCCTCGATCACCGCATCCGGCCCCAGGCCGTGCGTCATCTCCATGAGGGTGTCCTGGATGTTCTGCTTGGAGAAGTCGATCGTCTCCGCCCCGGCCTGCCGCGCCAGCGCCAGGCGCTCCGGCACCTCGTCGATGGCGATCACCCGCTTGGCGCCCAGCAGCAGGCAGCACTTCACCGCCAGCACGCCGACAGGGCCGCAGCCCCAGACGGCGATGGTGTCCTCGGGCGTGATCTCGCAGTGGTCGGCGGCCTGGTAGGCGGTGGGGAAGATGTCGCTCAGGAACAGCACCTGCTCGTCGGTCAGGCCCTCGGGCACCTTGATCGGCCCCACGTCGGCGTAGGGCACGCGCAGGTACTCGGCCTGGCCGCCAGGGAAGCCGCCGGTGATGTGCGAGAAGCCGAACAGCCCGGCCAACGGATAGCCGTAGGTCTCCGCCTGCGTCTTGCCGTTCGGGTTGGTGCGCTCGCAGCAGCTCCAGTTGCCCCACTTGCACTGCCGGCACTCGCCGCAGCAGATGGTGAACGGCACCACGATGCGGTCGCCGATCTTCAGCTTGGTGTTGTCGCGGCCGACCTCGATCACCTCGCCCATGCTCTCGTGCCCCAGCACATCGCCCCGCTCCATGGTGGGCATGAAGCCGCCCATCAGGTGCAGGTCCGAGCCGCAGATGGCGCAGGCAGTCACCTTGATGATGACGTCGCGCCCATGCTCGATCGTCGGGTCGGGCACGGTCTCGCAAGTGATCTTACCCTTGCCCTGCCAGGTGAGCGCTTTCATCCGAAGTCTCCTGCCGCCTGCGTGGCGCGCCCCCTCTTACGTGGGCGGGGGGCGCCGGGTTGCCTGGACCGGGCAGTTCCACCCACGTAAGAAGGGGGCCTAACCCCCCATCGCCGCCTGCATGAACAGCCGCTTCAGCCGCGGCATCCGGTGCACCCCGGCGATGCCCAGGTCGCGCGCCGCACGCAGCACCGGGTTATCAGTGCTGAACAGCCGGTCCAGCACGTCCGTCGCGCCTAGCATCAGCAGGTTGTCCGGCCGCCGCCGCCGCTGGTACTGCAGCAGCAGCCCCGGCGCCCCCGGGTCGGCGCCGTCCGCCACCGCCGCAACCACCAGGTCTGCCAGCGCCATCACGTCCCGGAACCCCAGGTTCAGCCCCTGCCCGGCAATCGGGTGGATGCCGTGCGCCGCGTCCCCCACCAGCGCCAGCCGGGTATCCACATACCGCTGAGCGTGCATGGCCGACAGCGGGTAGATCCAGCGCCGCCCGATCGGCCGCACCCAACCCAAGTGGTCGCCCAGCCGCCGCGCTATCTCCCGCCCAAACGCGGCGTCGTCCAGCGCGATCACCCGGTCCGCCTGCGCCGTGCCCTCGGTCCAGACGATGGCGGAGACGTTCGGCGCGCCCTCGGTCGGACCCATCGGCAACTGCGCGAACGGACCGGCAGGCAGGAAGTGCTCCAGCGCCACCCCACCATGCGGATGCTCGTGCTCGATGGCCGACACGATGCCGCGCTGCTTGTAGGGCACGCGGGTCACGGGAATGCCCGCCTGCTCGCGCAGCGGCGATCCACGGCCCTCGGCGGCCACCACCAGACGGCAGGCGATGACTGTGCCGTCGCTGACCCGCACCTCCGCCCCATCGCCCCGGCGCGTCACGACCGCCTCCGCCGGGGCATGGACCTGCAGGTTGGGCTGGCCGTGCATGTGCGCGTTCAGCGCCACCCGCAGCGCCCGCGCCTCCACCATCCAGCCGAACGGCTCGGCCCCGGCCTCCTGGTGGTCGAAGTGCAGGAACAGGCTGGACGCCCGCCGGCCTACCCGCCCATCGGACACACGGATGTCCAGGATGGGGGACGGCGCCTGCGGCAGCTCGCTCCACACCCCCGCCGCCTCCAGCAGACGGCGCGACCCGGCGGCAATGGCGTAGGCCCGTCCGTCGAAGTCCGGATGCTCCATCGGCGGCAGCGACGCGCGGTCCACCACGGCCACGCGCACGCCGCTCGCCGCCAGCCGACACGCCAGCGTGGCCCCGACCGGCCCGGCCCCAACGATGCAGACATCCGCCTCGCGGTGGGTCCCCAGGTTATCCAGCATCCTCGATCACTCCTGTGCGTACAAACTGGGCAGTCGTCTGTGGCGCGGCGGTTACAACCTGGGGCAGTCCTTGCCCATGCGGCAGGCAACCTCGGCCCGCCGGGTCCAGCAACCCCCGCCACCCCGGCGCGGCATGGTTCTTGAGTGATGCCCTGCCAACGTCGCCTGCCGAATGTGGCGCGAGGCACGGGTAGGAAAAGAGGAAGGCGGGATGAAGCTGGTCGTGGCGGTCATCAAACCGTTCAAGCTCGACGACGTGCGGGAGGCTTTGACGCCGCTCGGCGTCCAGGGCTTGACGGTGTCCGAAGTCAAGGGCTTCGGGCGGCAGAAGGGGCAGACGGAGATCTACCGTGGCGCCGAGTACCACGTGAACTTCCTGCCCAAGGTGAAGGTGGAGGTCGCTGTCCCCGCCGATCTGGCCGAGCAAGTGGTGGAGGCGATCATGAAGTCCGCCCACACCGGCAAGATCGGCGACGGCAAGATCTTCGTCATGGACATTGAACGCGCCGTGCGCATCCGCACCGGCGAGATCGACGCAGAGGCACTATGAAAGGAACAACGATGAAGCGTTTGCTCGCCCTGCTGCCGGGGCTGCCTGCGATGGCGGTGCTGGCGGCCATGTTGATGCTGGCCTTGCCGACACTGGCCCAGACCACGTCCTCCCCCGCGGCCCCGCCCGCGGGCACCACCGAGGCCCCCGCCACCGGGAACTCCCCGGCTGCCGCCGCAACGGCCGCCGCCGACGCCAAGATCGACACCGGCGACACCGCCTGGATGCTGACCAGCACCGCGCTGGTGCTGATGATGACCATTCCCGGCCTGGCGCTGTTCTACGGCGGCATGGTCCGCAAGAAGAACATCCTGGCGACGCTGATGCAGTCTTTCGCCATCTGCGCGCTGGTGACGGTGCTGTGGTTCGTCGCGGGCTACAGCCTGGCCTTCACCAACGGCAACCCGTACATCGGCGACTTCAGCCGCGTGCTGCTGAAGGGCATCGAGGTCAACTGGGACAAGCCGTTTACCCTCGGTGCCGGCACCGACAACGCCACCGTGAACACCATCCCCGAGACGGTGTACATGATGTTCCAGATGACGTTCGCGATCATCACCCCGGCCTTGATCGCCGGCGCCTTTGCGGACCGGATGAAGTTCTCCGCCATGATGGTGTTCATGGGCCTGTGGTCCCTGGTGATCTACGCGCCCATCGCGCACTGGGTCTGGTCGCCCTTGGGCTGGATCGGCGCGCTGGGCGCGGCGGACTTCGCCGGCGGCACGGTGGTGCACATCAACGCAGGCATCGCCGGGCTGATGTGCGCGCTCGTGCTCGGCAAGCGCGTGGGCTACGGGCACGAGAACATGAGCCCCTTCAACCTGGCCTATGCCGTGATCGGCGCTTCGCTGCTGTGGGTCGGCTGGTTCGGCTTCAACGCCGGGTCGGCGGTGGGTGCCAACGGGCGGGCGGGCATGGCGATGGCGGCGACGCAGATCGCCACCGCCGCCGCTGCGCTGGGCTGGCTCGTGGCCGAGTGGGTCGCCAAGGGCAAGCCGAGCGTGCTGGGCATCATCTCCGGCGCGGTGGCCGGGCTGGTCGCCATCACCCCGGCCAGCGGCTTCGTACTGCCCGGACCGGCGCTGATCATCGGCATCGTCGCCGGCGTGGTGTGCTTCTGGTCGGCGACGTGGGTCAAGCACCTGCTGGGCTATGACGACAGCCTGGACGCGTTCGGCGTGCACGGCGTGGGCGGCATCGTCGGCGCGTTGCTGACGGGCGTGTTCGCCTACGGCCCGCTGTCGGCGACGACGGACCACCCGGAGGGCGTGTTCGTCGCAGGGATGCCGCTGTTCATCGCGCAGTGCGAGGCGGTGGCGGCGACCCTGGTCTGGAGCGGCATCGGCAGCCTGGTCCTGCTTAAGGTCATCGACGTCATCATCGGCCTGCGCGTCACCGAGGACCAGGAGCGCGAGGGCCTGGACCTGGTGCTGCACGGCGAGCAGGTAGGCTAGCTTCTCCCCCACCCCGGCCTTGGGCTGCGAAGCGGCCCAAGGCCGGGGTGGGGAGGCCGCACACATCACTCCCTCTCTCCGTCAACCCCAACCATGCCATTAAGCCACACGCGGGGCTGCATTTCGGTGCAGCCCCGTTTGCTTGTTCCTCCCTCGGCCGTTGCAGCATAACATTCGGTTACACCACTGACCGGACCCGCCGATGTCTGCATCCCTCCAGTCACGCCGCTTCGCCTCTCCCGAAATCCAGGCCCTGGTCCGCACGCGCCTGGCGCAGTTGGGCGGGCTGGCCCTGGCCTTGGCAGCGCTGCTGCTGCTGCTAGCGCTGGGCAGCTACAACCCGCACGACCCGTCGTTCAACACCGCCACATCGCAGCCGCCGCGCAACCTCGTGGGCCTGCCAGGGGCGGCCTGCGCGGACCTGCTGCTGCAGGGGTTCGGCGTCGCATCGACGCTGCCCAGCCTGGCAATGCTGGCCTGGGCGTTCCGCATCGCCACGGGCCGGCCGCTACGGTTCACGGTGCGGCTGCTGTGCACCCTGGCAGCACTTCCCGCAGCCGCGGCGGTGCTCGCCGCCGCGGCTGGGCCGCTACGGCTGCCGGCCTGGCCCACGGCGGCCGGGCTGGGCGGCGCGGTCGGCGGGGCCTTGGCGGACGAGGCAGGCGCGATGGGGTCCGGCCTGCTCGGGCTGGCCGGCGCCGCGTTGGTGCTGGGCGCCGGCGTGGTGCTGGCGCTGCTGCTGATCGTGCTGGCGCTGGGGTTGACCGCGGGGGAGTGGCGGGCGGCTGGTCATGGCGCCATGGGCGGCGCGGTCGGTGTGGCCCGCGGGTCGCTATGGGGCGGCCGCGGCGTGGCTGGACTGCTGGCGCGGCTTCGTGGCCCGGCAGTTGCGGTGAGCCGGGCCGTGGCATGGCCGTTCCGGCAGTTGCTGCGGCGCATGGCCACCGGGGCGCCACCCGACGCCCCCCGGCCAGTCCTCGCCCTGCACTATGTTCCTGCGATGCCGGAGGACGCGCCGCCCGTCACCCCCGCCGCCGCCGCCGTGGCCACCCCTTCAATAAGCCCTGCCCCGTCGGCCGCTCGGCCAGCAAGCGCTGCGTCAGCAGCCGTTGGCATCCCGCCCATCGTCGCGCCTGTCGTCGCACCCGGGGCACAGCCCATCCGCAAGGCCGCCGATCCGGACCCGGCGCCGGCCGAAACCGGGTGGCAGTTCCCGCCGCTGTCCTTGCTCAGCCCCGCCCCGATCCGTGCCGGCACCGGGCCGAGCGAGGACGCGCTGCAAACCAACGCCCGCCTGCTGGAGACCGTGCTGAGCGACTACGGCGTGCAGGGCGCCATCCGCGAGATCCGGCCCGGCCCGGTGGTCACGCTGTATGAGTTGGAGCCGGCGCCGGGCATCCGCAGCGCCCGGGTGATCGGCCTGGCCGACGACGTGGCCCGCAGCCTGTGCGTCACCGCCGTCCGCATCGCCACCGTGCCCGGCCGCAACGTCATCGGCATCGAGGTCCCCAACACCAAGCGGGAGACCGTGTTCCTGTCCGAGCTGCTGGGCAGCGCCGACTGGGCCAGCCACCCGGGCCGCCTGGCCCTGGCGCTCGGCAAGGACATCGGCGGCACGCCCGTTATCGCCGACCTGGCGCGTATGCCGCACCTGCTGATCGCGGGCACCACCGGGTCGGGCAAGTCGGTCGGGATCAACGCCATGATCCTGTCCCTGCTGTTCCGCCTGTCCCCGGACCAGTGCCGCCTGATCATGATCGACCCGAAGATGCTGGAGTTGTCGGTCTATGAGGGCATCCCGCACCTGCTGGCCCCGGTGGTGACGGAACCCGCCAAGGCGGTGACGGCGCTGAAGTGGACCACGCGGGAGATGGAGCGGCGCTACCGCGCGATGAGCCAGCTCGGCGTGCGCAACGTCGGCGGCTACAACGAGAAGGTCGCGGAGTACCTCCACAAGGGCGAGGTGCCGACCCGGCGCGTGCAGACCGGCTTCGACAGCGAGACCGGCAAGCCGATCTTCGAGGAGCAGCCGATTGCCCTGAAGACCCTGCCGTTCATCGTCGTGGTGATCGATGAGATGGCCGACCTGATGATGGTCGCCGGCAAGGAGGTCGAGGCCGCGGTGCAGCGCCTGGCGCAGATGGCGCGGGCGGCGGGCATCCACGTCATTATGGCGACGCAGCGCCCGTCGGTGGATGTGATCACCGGCACCATCAAGGCCAACTTCCCGACCCGCATCAGCTTCCAGGTGATCAGCAAGTTCGACAGCCGCACCATCCTTGGGGAACAAGGGGCGGAGCAGTTGCTCGGCCAGGGCGACCTGCTGCACATGCAGGGCGGCGGCCGGATCGCCCGCGTGCACGGTCCCTTCGTGGCGGACCGCGAGGTGGAGGAGATCGTCGCCTTCCTGCGTGCCCAGGCCGAGCCGACCTACGACGACGAGGTGACGGAGGGTGCGGACGACGCGGATGCCGACGGCGCGAACCCGGCCCTGTCCGGCATCGCCGCGGCGGGCGACGGCGAGAAGGGGCTGTTCGACCAGGCGGTGGACCTGGTGTCGCGCGAGGGCAAGGCCAGCACCAGCTTCATCCAGCGGCACCTGTCCATCGGCTACAACCGCGCGGCCAAGCTGATCGAGCAGATGGAGCGTGAGGGCGTCGTCACCCCGGCCAACCACGTCGGTAAGCGCGAGGTGCTGGCCCGCTCAACCCGGGATGAGGAGTAGGCCCGCCGCTGCCCCCTCTCACCCCGGCCTTGGGCCGCGAAGCGGACAAGGCCGGGGTGAGGGCGGCGGCAAGGACCCAGTTCGCCCCAGACAGGGCTGGGATCATGCCTTGTCGGGCGGAGTCCGGCCCTTTCCCGGAGGGAGAGGGAGAAGGCAGCCTTACCCCTGCCTCGCCATGACAGCCACGATCCCCACCCGCTACGGCCCCCTGCTGGTGCCGGACCAGGGTTCAGACCTCATAGAAGCCTTCCTGCGCCGCTATGGTGAATGGGGCTGGGACGAGGTCGGCTTCCTCGCCTCCCTGCTGCCCGACGGCGCCCGGGTGCTGGACGTAGGTGCCTACCTCGGCACCTTCGGGCTGGGCCTGGCGGCCCGGCGGCGGCTTGGCTTCCTGTGCGCGGTCGAGGCCAACCCCGCCGTCACCCCCTTGCTGGCCGCCAACCTGCACCGTGCGCCCTGCCCGGCCCTCGCGGTCGAGGCCATGGTCACCGGCCCCGGCACCCTGCCCCGCCCCGGCGCCATGCCGCCCGGCAACGCCAGCAGCGCCAGCTTCCTCCCGGGCGGCCAGGGCGAGGCCGTCCCCGCCCCAGTACGCGCCGCGACGCTCGCCGAGCTGTGCGCCCTGCACGGCCCCTTCAACCTGGTCAAGCTGGACGCCGAGGGCATGGAGGCCGAAATCCTGCACGCCGACGCCAAAGCCCTGTCCGCAGGCGGCACAACCCTGTGGGTGGAGTGCAACGAGGACCCACGCTCCCTGGAGGTGGGCCGGCTGCTGCTGTCCTGGGGGCTGGAGCTGCACCTGTTCGCCTTCCCCGCGCACAACCCGGACAACCTGCACGGCGACCGCACGCCGATCTTCCCCTGGGCGTTCGAGGCCGGACTGCTGGCCGCCCCGCGTGCGCCGCCCCGGCTGGACTGGGTGCTGCAACGCCACCACTGCATCCTGCGCCGCATCCATACCCTGGATGACCTGGCGGACGCGCTATGGCGCATCCCGCGCTGGGGCATGGCGGAGTGGCCGACCGACGACCCTGCCGCCCTTGCAGCCCTGGCCGGCCATACCCTCCGCAACGAGGCCCGCGACACCTTCCTCCGCAGTGCAGCGCCGCTGGGATCGCCCGGCAACGAGATGATCTGGCAACGCCTGCTGGCCGCCGAGGCCCGGGCGGAGGCGGCAGAAGCCCAACTCAAGTCGCTTGGCGTCCCCCCGCCGCAAACGTGACCCTGCCCGGCGCGGAAAGCGCTACGCTGCACTGCGATATGCTGGCACGGTGCCGGTATGAAATATCCGGTTTGGCTACCCGTGCTGCTCGGGGTCTTGACGGCAGTGGGTCCGCTGTCCACCGACATGTACCTGCCGGCCTTCCCCGCCATCGAGGCCTCCCTGGGCGGCCAGCCCGGCACGGCGCAGATCACCCTGGCCACCTGGTTCGCCGGGCTGGCAGTGGGGCAGCTCACCCAGGGATCGCTCTCGGACCGCTTCGGCCGGCGCGGGCCGCTGATCCTGGGCACCGCGCTTTACACCCTGGCCAGCGCCGGCTGCGCGCTGGCGCCGGACCTTCTGACGTTCTCGGTGCTGCGCTTCGTGGCGGCGGTCGGCGGGTCGGCCAGCATGGTCATCCCCCGCGCCGTCGTGCGCGACCTGGCGGACGGCCACGCGGCGGCGCACCTCATGAGCCGGCTGATGCTGGTCATGGGCGTGGCCCCGATCCTGGCGCCGACGCTGGGCGGGCTGGTGCTGGGGGTGGCGCCCTGGCACGTCATTTTCTGGCTGATGGCGGCCTATGGCGCGGTATGCTGCGGGCTGGTGTGGCGCTTCCTGCCGGACACCTTGGAGCCGTCGCGGCGCATCCGGCTGGGGGCGGCGGGGCTGGTGGCGCGCTATGCCGGAGTGCTGCGGGACCGGGTGTTCCTGGCCTATGCGCTGATGGGCGGGTTCGGGATGTTCGGCATGTTCGCCTACATCGGCGGATCGCCTCCGGTGCTGATCCAGCGGTATGCGTTCACGCCCGCGCAGTACGGGGTGCTGTTCGGGTGCAGCGCCGGGGCGTTCATCCTGGCGTCGCAGATCAACCCGCGGCTGCTGCCCCGGTTCGGCTCGGCGCAGGTGATCCGGGCGGGGGTGTCGGCCTATCTCGCGGCGGCGGTGGCGTTGCTGGGGTGCGCGGTGCTGCAGGTGGGCGGGGTGTTCGGCGTGGTGCTGCCGGTGGTGGTGGCGATGGGGTCGATGGGCTTCGTGATGCCCAACGCCGCCGTGGGCGCGCTGTCCCGCCACGCCGGGCAGGCCGGCAGCGCTTCGGCGATGATGGGCACCTTGCAGTTCTGCCTGGCTGCGGCGAGCGGCGTGCTGGTCGGGATGCTCAGCGACGGCACGGCGCGGCCGATGGCGGCGATGATGCTCGCCGGCGCGGTCGGCACGGTTGTCGCGGACCGGTTGCGGCCCAAGATCGGCACCGAGCACAAGGAGAAAATCCCGGCATGAGCCTCCTGATCGGCGTCCCCGCCTGCGCGCGGGTGCTGAACGGACACTTGCAGCACGCCACCCCGGCGCGATACGCGGCGGCGCTGATGGGCGCCAGCGGCGGCATCCCGGTGATGATCCCGCCGGTGGGAGAAGCCGCGCTGGCCATCCTGGACCGCCTGGACGGCCTGCTGCTGCCGGGCAGCCCCAGCAACGTGGACCCGTCGCACTACGGCGCCGCCGAGGATCTGACGCCGGACATGCACGACCCCGCCCGGGACAGCACGAGCTTTCCACTGATCCATGCCGCACTGCGCCAGGGCGTGCCGGTGTTCGCGATCTGCCGCGGCATCCAGGAGCTGAACGTGGCGCTCGGCGGCAGCCTGCACCAGCAGGTGCACGACGTGCCCGGCCGCCTGGACCACCGCGGCGGCCCCGGCACGAAGCCCGAGCAATACCGTCCCAAGCACGACGTGGCGCTGACCGGCCGGATGGCGGCGATCGTCGGCCAGGAGCGCATCCGGGTGAACTCGGTGCACGAGCAGGCCATCGACCGCCTAGCCGGCCGCCTGGTGGCCGAGGCCGTAGCGGATGACGGCACCATCGAGGGCGTGTGGGTGGACGGCGCCGGGTTCGCGCTGGCGGTGCAGTGGCATCCGGAGTGGGATTTCGCCGCCGACCCGCATAGCATGGCGCTGTTCCGCGCATTTGGCGACGCCTGCCGGGCGTATTCCGGCGAAATCAGGAGGGCTGCATGAACAACCAATACTCCACCCCGGCCAACACGCTGATCCTGCTCGGCCGCATCCTGGCCAGCGTGCTGTTCATCCTCAGCGGCTTCGGCAAGTTCACCGCGGCGGCGGCCACCACGGCCTACTTCGACAAGATCGGCGTGCCCGTGCCGCAGTTGGCCTACATCATCTCAGTCGCGTGCGAGCTGGGGGGCGGCGTCCTGTTCCTGCTGGGTGTGCAGACGCGGGTCGTGGCGGTCGTGCTGGCCGTGTTCACCGTGGCGACGGCCGTGCTGGCGCACACCGACTTCAGCCAGTTGGCGCAGCAGATCAACTTCATGAAGAACTTGGCCATCGCGGGCGGCTTCCTGGCCTTTGCTGTGCTGGGCGGCGGCGAGTACAGCGTTGACGGGCAGATGGCCCGGCCGGGCCGCAAGCAGCGCCTGACCGCCTGATCCCCGGCCTGCTGAACCCCCCGGGCTGCTGACCCATGGACCTGCACCTGCAGGGCAAGCGCGCCCTGGTGACGGGCGGGTCCAAGGGCATCGGCCGGGCCAGCGCCGACCTGCTGGCGGCGGAAGGATGCGACCTGCTACTGGTGGCCCGTGATCCGGCCGGGCTTGATGCCGCCGCCGACGCCATCCGCATGAAGCGCCAGGTGCGGGTGGAGGTGATACCCGCCGACCTGTCCCGGCAGGCGGAGGTGGAGCGCGTCGCCGCCGGGGCTGGCGTGTTGGACGTGCTGGTGAACAACGCCGGTGCGATCCCGCCGGGTGGGCTGCTAACGGTGGATGACGCGACGCTGCGGGCGGCGTGGGACCTTAAGGTGTTCGGCTTCATCGGCCTGTGCCGGGCGCTGTATGCGGCGCTCACGGCGCGGCAGGGCGTGATCGTGAACGTGATCGGTGCGGCGGGGGAGACGTTCGATCCCGGCTACGTCGCCGGCGTGGCGGGCAATGCCGCGCTGATGGCCTTCACCCGCGCGCTGGGCCGCGGCGGGCGGCGGGATGGGCTGCGGGCGGTGGCGATCAACCCCGGGCCGGTCGCTACGGAGCGGCTGGAACGCCTGTTGCGGCACCGCGCCGGGGAGGAGCTGGGGGACGCGGAACGCTGGATGGAGTTGTGCGCGGGGATGCCATACGGCCGCCCGGCCACGCCGGAGGAGATCGGCGCGGCGGTGGCGTTCCTGGCCAGCCCGCGGTCGGCCTATACCAATGGGACTGTGCTGACGATCAACGGGGGGCCGTAGGGGCAGTGGTGATCCGCCCAGGTTGCCTGTCGTGCGACGGGGTTTAATTGCCTGATATGGTGCAGGAGGGGTGGTGCTGGTCCTGTCCTCAACAACCACTGAACCCAGCGCATTGGAGAACGGAATGGCCGATGAACCCGGCAACCCGGTATGATGACGCTGCGGCACTTGGACGCCAAGACTGACCGCATCATCGACGACCTCGGTGACATCAAGCGTCGGCTGACCTCGCTCGAAGCAGCACAGGCTTTGCTGCACGGCAACTTCGCGGGGCAATCAGCAAGGATCGACCGCACCGAGTCGCGCCTAGAACGGATCGAGCAGCGGCTTGACCTAGTGCCAGCGCCTTGAAGACAACCCTGGCCGGCAGCTAACCCACTTCGGGCTTCACCGCCCCTCGCACCTCCCCGCCAGCAGCCGCACCGCCGCATCCCGCCCGCTGAGCCACGCCCCGCCCACCGTGCCGGCCAGCCCGTCCGTGCGGCAAGCCTCCCCGGCAAACAGCATCCGCTCCGCCAGGAAGGCGTCGGCCAGCACACCGCGGCTGTCCGCCTGTCCCGGCCGGGCATAGGCGTAGGAACCGCGGAACAGCGGATCCGTGCCCCAGTCCGTCACCACGGCGCCAGGCCCGGCGTCCTGCCCCAGCATCGCCCGCAGCCCCTCCCGCGCCATCGCCTCCGCCGCACGGCAGTCGCCCGCCACCGCCCACGCCGCCCGGCCACCGATGAAGCTGACCAGGTGCCCGCGCCCCAGCGGCCACGCATTGAACGTCATGCCGGCTTTGTCTGCGGCCACCTGCTGCACCAGGGTTGCATTGTCGGCCACCCCCATCCGGTCCGCCCCGGCCGCAGGCAGGGCCACCTTGGACAGCAGCCCCATCGGCAGCCCGTCCACCGCAGCCAGCACCGCCGGGGGCAACGGCGGGTCGAAGCGGATAGCCTCCGCCGCCAGCACCCCGGTCGAGACCGTGACGATGCAGGCCGCCGCGCGCAGCGTCCCCACCGGCGTCGCAACTTCCACGCCAGGGCCGTCCCAGCCGATACGCCTGACCCTGCTGTTCAACTGCACCGCCGTCGCCAGCCGCCGCGCGACGAAGGCGCCCAGCCCACCGGACACCAGCAGGTTGGGCGGCGGCAGCAGGTTGCGGTGCCAATCCTGTGCGCTGAGCACGTCCGCGTCGGCGGCGGCGATGATCGCGCCCTCCCACAGCGCCACCGTCGGCGCCCATGGATTGCCGTCCAGCGGCGCCATCAGGTGCGCCAGCGAGATGTCGGCGCCAGGGGGCGCCAGGGCCTCCACCTGCGCCCAGCACGCCTCATAGGCCGCATGGTCCGCCGGGCCGGCATCGCGGCCGGCGACGAACAGCCGTTCGGTCCGCAGCGCGTCGGAGTCGATCAGCCCGTCCCCGGCCGCAGCGGCGATCCCGGTCAGCGGGTTGCCATGGCCGGCGTGCAGCCAGGCGGCGCCAAGGTCCAGCACCTCCCCGCCCAGCACCGCCGGCCGCACGGTATGGGCACGCCCCCCGATGCGGGATCCGGCCTCCAGCAAGGTGATAGGGACGCCCGCGGCACGGAGGTACGCCGCGGCGGACAGCCCGGCCACGCCGGCGCCCACCACCACCACCCCATCCCCCAACAGGTCGGCTCTCACGCAGTCATGGCTTCGTGGCGGACCCGTGGCATCCATTCCCCCAGCACGCTCGCGTACGCCGGCAGTCAGGCCAGAGTCCGCGGCAGCACTCCCGCCATACTCCTGCCACCGCCCGCCGCCAACCTGGGACCGCAACGGGCGTTGGGGACGGCATGGACGGGTTCTTCGACGGCTTCACCTTGACCACCCGCCGCGTGCGCGACGGCGAGCTGCGGCTGCGCCACGGCGGCTCCGGACCGCCGGTGCTGCTGCTGCACGGCAACCCGCAGACCCATGCCATGTGGCACGCCGTCGCCCCGGTCCTGGCCGAGCGCCGCACCGTTATCTGCCCGGACCTGCGCGGCTACGGCGGCAGCTTCAAGCCCGGCGCCACCGGGGACCACGCCCCCTACGCCAAGGCCAGCATGGCGCGCGACATGGCGGAGCTGATGACGGGCCTCGGCCACGACCGCTTCCAAGTGGTCAGCCACGACCGCGGCGCCCGGGTGGCGCACCGCCTGGCGCTCGACAACCCGGACCGCGTGCAGCGCTTGGCCGTCATGGACATCGTGCCGACCCTCGAGCACTTCGAGCGCACCGACATGTCGTTCGCCATGGGCTACTACCACTGGTTCTGGTTCGCGCAGCCGCACCCGTTCCCGGAGGACCTGATCAATGCGGCGCCGGAGACCTGGTTCCGCGCCCACACCTCCCGCGAGCCGAAGCCGCCATCGTTCTTCCGGCCCGAGGCGTTGCAGGACTACCTGGCCGCCGCGCACGACCCGGCGGCGATCACCGGCATGTGCGAGGACTACCGCGCCGCCGCCACCATCGACCTGCAGCACGACCGCATCAGCCGGTCGGAGGGGCGCAAGGTACAATGCCCGATGCTGGCATTGTGGGGGGCGAAGGGCATGGTGGGCGGCTGGTACGACCCGGTGGTGCTGTGGCGGGAGTATTGCTCGGCCGAGGTGACAGGCGGCGCGGTGGACAGCGGGCACTACCTGGCGGAGGAAGCGCCGGGCGAGGTGCTGGCGCATCTGGAGCGGTTCTTGGACTGACGGAGGCCAGTGGGCGTGCCTCTGGCACCGTGTTTCCGCGTGCGGACCCGGCCGTCGCCGCCTATCCTGCAATCATCGCTGCCAGGGCAGCAATGAGGGGGCAGCGCAGTGGCGACCATCACCATCTCCAACCTTGACGACGCGCTGGAGCGCCGTCTCCGCACCCAGGCAGACAGCCACGGCCGCTCGGTCGAGGACGAGGCCCGCGACATCCTTGATGCCGCACTCAACCGTGAGCCGCTGCGGGCGGGCGGCCTGGTTGCGTCCATCCGCGCCAAGATCGCGCCACTCGGCGGAGTGGACCTGCCCCACATCCCCCGTGAGCCGATGCGTGAGCCGCCGTTCCAGGACGAATGATCCTTCTGGACATGAACGTCCTGTCCGAGGTGCTGCGCCCCCTGCCGGACCCCGCCGTCGAGAGATGGCTGGACAGCCAGCCGGATGCGAGCCTGTTCACCTCCGCCATCACCGAAGCGGAATTGTACCAGGGCGTAGCCCTGATGCTGCTTGGACGCCGCCGGACCGCCCTGGCGGTCGCCATCGGGAACATCCTGGCCGACGACTTCACCGGCCGTATCCTGCCGTTCGACAGCTCGGCAGCAGCCGCATTTGCGGAGGTCATCGCAAGCCGCCGCCGGGCCGGCCGGCCAATCTCGCAATCCGACGCACAGATTGCCGCCATCGCACGGTCGCGCGGCGCCACCCTCGCAACCCGCAACGTGCGGGACTTCGAGCGATGCGGCATAACGGTGGTCAACCCGTGGACAACAGCCGGACGCGGTTGATGTTCGGGCAGACCTTCAAGAACATCGATGACATGCTTCGAAGGTGAGCGGTTTGCACGGCGGAGCTTGACGACACCGAGCATAAGTCTTGGATGCCATTCGTAAAATACTGAGCAACCGCCATGTCCACCCGCCCGCCTCTGCCGCCCTTCACGCCCGACACCGCCGCCGAGAAGGCCCGCAAGGCGGAGGACGCCTGGAACACCCGCGACCCGGCCCGCGTCGCCAGCGCCTACACCGAGGACAGCTATTGGCGGAACCGCTCCGAGTTCTTCACCGGCCGCGCCGCCATCGAGGCGTTCCTGACCCGCAAGTGGGCGCGGGAGCTGGAGTACCGCCTGATCAAGGAGATCTGGGCATTCCATGGCGACCGCATCGCCGTGCGCTTCGCCTATGAGTGGCACGACGCCGCCGGGGCCTGGTTCCGGTCGCATGGCAACGAGCAGTGGGAGTTCGACGCTGCCGGGCTAATGCGCCGGCGCGAGGCCAGCATCAACGACGTGCCGATCACCGCGGCGCATCGGCTGTTCCATTGGCCGCTCGGCCCGCGCCCCGAGGAGCATCCCGGCCTGACCGCGCTGGACCTGTAGCCTCGGTCCAGCCCAGGACTCGGCTACTATTGCCGCACGAACTGCGCCGGTTCCCGATCAGGGACGCGCCACCCCGGGAGCGTGAACGCAAATGAGCCGAACCGAGCGGGAGAAGATGCTGGCAGGTGAACCCTACCGCCCCGGCGACCCGGAACTCCAGGCCGAGATGGCCGCGGCGAAGACCTGGATGGCGCAGTACAACGCCTCGATGGCGGCCTCGACAGCCGACCGCCGCACGCTCCTCAGAAAACGCCTGGGCCACGTCGGCGACGGCGCCGTGATCAGGCCGCCGTTCTTCTGCGACTACGGCTTCAACATCAGCATCGGCGACGGGGCGTTCCTGAATTTCAACTGCATCGTCCTGGATGTCGCCCCGGTGACGATCGGCCGGGGCGCGCAGATCGGACCCGCCGTGCAGCTCCTCGCCGCCGACCACCCGCGCGACCAGGACCAGCGCCGCGCAGGCCTTGAGCTTGGGCGGCCGGTACGGATCGGGGACAACGTCTGGATCGGCGGCGGAGCGGTCATCCTCCCCGGCGTCACCGTCGGCGACAACGCCATCGTCGGAGCCGGCGCCGTGGTGACCCGCGATGTCGCGCCTGGGACAACCGTCGCCGGGGTCCCAGCCCGCCGCATCGGGGACACCCCCTGATCCCCTTGCGGACGCGAAGCGTTTCGTTCAGCGTCCGGCATGGTGGGTCGCCAGAAACCGCACCAGGAGGACCACCGATGCCATCCCCAGCCCTGACCCGCCGCAGCCTCGCGCTCGGCGCCGTCGCGCTCGCCACCCTGCCGCGCCTCGCCCGGGCCGAGGACACGATCAAGATCGGCGTGCTGTCCCCCAACACCGGCCCGGCTGCCGAGGCCGGCAAGCTGCAGCAGAACGGCATCCGCATGGCCGTGGACGCCGTGAACGAGCACGGCGTGCTGGGCCGCAAGCTGGAAGTGGTGATCGAGGACGACCAGACCACCAACCCCGGCGCCGTGCTGGCGTTCAGCCGCCTGGCGTCGCAGCCCGACATCGCCGCCTTCATCGGCCCCATCCGCAGCACCCAGGTGAACGCCATGGCGCCGGACGTGCTGAAGGTCGCCAAGCCCATGCTGTTCGGCGGCACCGACCCGACGCTGACGCAGCAGGGCAACAAGTGGCTGTTCCGCTGCCGGCCCAACGACAGCTACTCCGCCCAGGTGATCGCCGAGTTTGGCACCGCGGACCTGAAGAAGCAGAAATGGGCGGTGGTGTTCAGCACCGACGCCTTCGGCACCAACGGCTCCAAGGCGCTGGAGGCCGCGTTGAAGTCGCGCGGCGTCACCCCCGTGCTGATGCAGGGCTACACCAACCAGGCCAGCGACTACACCGCCGTCGTGCTGGCGGTGCGGCAGTCCGGCGCCGACGTGCTGGGCAGCTACTTCACCTTCGAGAGCGACCTCGGCATCTTCGCCCGGCAGTTGCGCCAGTTGGGCGTCACCATCCCCTGGGTTGGGTCGCCGAGCATCGTCAACACCACGGCGCTGAACCTGGCCGGGCGGGCGCTGTTCGGCACCTATGGCGTGGCGGACTACGCCGTGGACGCCACCCCGGCCAGCAAGGCGTTCGGCGACAAGTACCTGGCGCTGTACAAGGCCCTGCCGGACAACCAGTCCTCCTACGCCTTCGACGCGGTGAACCTGATCGCCCGCGCCGTCACCGACGCCGGCGGCACCGATCCCGAGAAGCTGCGCGCCGCCCTGGGTGCCATCAAGGGCTTCTCAGGCGCCGAGGGCGAGTACAACTTCGACGACAAGGGCGACGGCCTGCGCGGCTATAACGTGGTCCGCAACGAGAACGGCAAGGTCGTCTTCGACCGCCGCATCGAAGTCAAGGCGTGAGCCTAGTCCCGCAACTGCTGTTCACCGGCCTGAGCATCGGCGCCATCTACGCCCTGGTGGCGCTGGGTTTCGTGCTGCTGATCCGGGCGGCCAGCGTCGTCAATTTCGCCCAGGGCGAGTTCTCCATGCTGGGCGCCTACCTGATGGTGATCCTGGCCGGCGACCTGGGCGTGCCCTACCTGGTGGCGCTGCCAATCTCGGTGGCCGTGATGGCCGGCTTCGGCGTGCTGTTCGCCGGCGCGACCTACTGGCCGTTGCGCCACCGCGGCCAGTTGCCGGTCATCATCAGCACCATCGGCGCCAGCATCTTCCTGTCCAACGTCGTGCTGGCCTCCTACGGCCCCAGCCCGCGGGTGCTGCCCGGCCTGTTCGACACCCCCGGCTTCGAGGTCGGCGGCGTGTTCATGGACAGCCAGTACATCTCCATCATGGTCGCCGTGACCGCCTTGGTGCTGCTGCAGTACGTGATCTTCGAAAAAACCCTGCTGGGCAAGAAGCTGCAGGCCACCAGCCAGGACAAGGAGATGGCGAGCCTGCTCGGCATCCCCGTCGCCACGATGGTGCTGATCACCTTCGCCTACAGCGCGGCGCTGGGCGGGCTGGCGGGCATCCTGGTGGCGCCGGTGCTGTTCGTATCGGTGGGGATGGGGGCGCTGATCTCGCTCAAGGCCTTCGCGGCCAACATCATCGGCGGCTTCGGCAACATCCCCGGCGCCATCCTGGGCGGGCTGGCGCTGGGCGTGGTGGAGACCTTCGGGGCGGCGTACATCTCAGTGCCCTACAAAGACGCGATAGCCTTCGGGATGCTGCTGCTGTTCCTGCTGGTGCGCCCGCAGGGCCTGTTCGGCGAGAAGATCGCGGAGAAGGCGTGATGCCGCACGCGTCAACCCCAGCCGTCATTGCCCCAAGCCGTCATTGCGAGGAGCGCAGCGACGCGGCAATCCAGGGCCGCACGTGCAGTCCTGGCCGCCCCTGGATTGCCGCGCCGCAAGGGCGGCTCGCAATGACGAGCCTCCACAGCCCGGAGCGGCGGGACGGCTCAACACCTGCGTGGCCGGCGTGAGCGCGATCCTGGAACGCCCCGCGGCGCTGAACATCGTGCAGGCCCGCGTCTGGCGCGGCCTGCCGCAACTGGGCCTGGCCATCGTGGCCGTGCTGGCCGTGTCAGCACTGATCCCGTCCCAGGGCTACACGCTGAACATTCTCATGCAGGCCGCGACCAACGCCGTCGCCGTCACCGGGCTAGTGGTGGTGCTGGGCTACTGCGGGCAGATCTCCCTGGCGCAGGCGGCGTTCTTCGGCCTGGGCGCCTATGGCGTGGCGCTGGGCACCACGGATTACGGCCTGCACTTCTTCGCCGCCCTGCCGCTCGGCATCGCCGCGGCGCTGCTGTTCGGCGTGCTGCTCGGCCTTGCGAGCCTGCGGCTGGGCGGCCACTACCTGGCGATGGTGACGATCAGCTTCCAGCAAATCCTGACCCTAGTCCTGACCAACTGGATCGGCCTGACGCACGGCCCGGACGGCGTGCGCGGCATCGGCCGCCCGCACGTCCCGGGCCTGCGGCTGGAGAACGGCGACCAGTACCTGACGCTGTGCCTGGCCGTGCTGGTCTGCATCACCTGGTTCGTCTGGCGCCTGAAGACCAGCCGGCTGGGCCGCGCCATGCAGTCGGTGCGCGACAACGAGATCGCCGCCAGCACCTGCGGCATCGACGTGTTCCGCACCAAGGTGCTGGCCTTCGCCATCAGCGCCGTGCTGGGCGGCCTGGGCGGCGGCCTCTATGCCGGGGCGCGAGCCTACATCAGCCCCGACGAGTTCGGCTTCGGCGAGAGCATCGTCATGCTGACCATGGCGCTGCTGGGCGGCGTCGGCTCGCCGTTCGGGGCGTTGCTGGGCACTGGGCTGCTGGTGATCCTGCCGGAGTGGCTGCGCTTCCTGCGCAACGTTTACCTCGCGGTGTACGGCGCGGCGGTCATCCTGATCATGGTGTTCCTGCCCGACGGCCTCTGGGGCTTCACGGCCCGCCTGCGCCGCGCCGCACCCGCCATCCCAGGGCGTGTAACCCCCCTGCCCCTGCTGGGCCAGCGCGGCACGGTGACGGACGAGGTGGTGCTACGCATCGACGGCCTGGCCAAGCACTTCGGCGGCCTGAAGGCGCTGGACGGCGTGGACCTCGCCGTGCGCCGCGGCAGCACCCACGCCCTGATCGGCCCCAACGGCAGCGGCAAGAGCACTTTTATCAATGTCGTCACCGGCCTCTACCGCCCCACCGCCGGGCGCATCACCTTGGCCGGGCGGGACGTGACCGGCACCGCCCCGCACGAGCGCACCCGCGCCGGCCTGGCCCGCACGTTCCAAAACATCAGGGTGTTCCGCGGCATGACCGTGCTGGAGAACGTCATGGTCGGCGCCGAGCGCCCCGGCAACGACATCGCCGAGCGCCCGGCCGAGGTGGTCGAACGCGCCCTGGCCGCGCTGGACTTCGTCGGCCTGCGCGGCGACGCCGGCCGCATGGTGGGCACGCTATCCTACGGCATGCAGCGCTACGTCGAGATCGCCCGCGCCCTGGCCGGCAACCCGCAGGTGCTGCTGCTGGACGAGCCGGCCGCCGGCCTGAACCTGACCGAGAAGGGCGAGTTGGGCGCCCTGCTGCGCCGGCTGGGCGGCCACGGCCTCACGATCCTGATCGTGGACCACGACATGAACCTGGTCGAGCAGGTGGCGGACCACATCACCGTGCTGAACTTCGGCCGCCGCATCGCAACCGGCACCCCGCGGCAGGTGCTGTCCCATCCCGACGTGATCGCCGCCTACCTGGGGGAGCCGCGCGAAGATGCCGCTGCTTGAGCTTGGCGGCCTGACCGCCCGATATGGCGCGGCGCCGGTGCTGAAGGACCTGTCCCTCGTGGTGGAGGAGGGCGAGATCGTCACCCTCCTGGGCAGCAACGGCGCCGGCAAGAGCACGACCTTGCGCACCATCAGCGGCCTGGTGCCGAACGTGACGGGCCGGCTGGTGTTCGACGGCACGTCGCTGCTGGGCCTGAAGCCGGAGGCCATCGTGCGCCTGGGCGTGGCGCATGTGCCGGAGGGGCGCCGGGTGTTCCCGGGCCTGACGGTGCGGGAGAACGTCCTGCTCGGCGGCAGCAACCGCCGCGGCGTGGCCCGGCGCGTCCTGGAGTCCGAGGCCGACGAGATGCTGGCCTTCTTCCCCGGCCTGCAGCCGTTGCAGCACGCCCTGGGGTGGACGCTGTCGGGCGGGCAGTTGCAGATGGTGGCGGTGGCGCGCGGCCTGATGGCCAAGCCGCGGCTGCTGCTGCTGGACGAGCCGTCCCTAGGGTTGGCGCCGCTGGTGGTGCAGCAGGTGTTCCGCATCATCGCCGAGATCAGGCGCCGGGGCACGACGGTGCTGCTGGTGGAGCAGAACGCGCACATGGCGCTGTCGGTGGCGGACCGTGGGTATGTGCTGGAGACCGGGACGCTGCTGGTGTCCGGGGCGCCGGCGGAGTTGTGGAGCAATCCCGACGTGCGGGCGGCCTACTTGGGTGGGAAAACGGCGGTAGGGGCATAAGGCCGAGGCAGGTCGCCCGCTCGTCCGTGCGGGAGGGCAGCGCGTTGCATCGGCTGACGATACGGCTGCGCCCCATGACTGCCACCATGTATGTCCCAGGGCTGTTCAACGCTTTCGAATGGCGGTGAGTGAGAGCAGCTGTTTGATGCCTGCGAGACCGGCGCGGTAGCGGTCCTGGCTGAGCGTGTCGGTCCGGTTTGCCTTGAGGATGTTGAAGGCAA
>JAABUX010002370.1_pt1 | contig 26797 bp, 45 predicted proteins | sample 5561851 | NCBI WGS metagenome assembly JAABUX01 (sample SAMN10711883, study PRJNA513361) | rock metagenome | isolation source: Antarctica rocks | place: Antarctica: Victoria Land, Richard Nunatak red sandstone | collected 2016-01-03 | reverse complement strand
CGCGCGAAGATCGGCGACGGCGCGACGATCGGCGACGACGCGAAGATCGGCGTCGACGCGACGATCGGCTACGACGCGACGATCGGCTACGACGCGACGATCGGCGACGACGCGAAGATCGGCGACGGTGCGAAGATCGGCGACGACGCGAAGATCGGCTACCGCGCGAAGATCGGCGACTACGCGAAGATCGGCTACCGCGCGAAGATCGGCGACGACGCGAAGATCGGCGACCGCGCGAAGATCGGCGACGACGCGAAGATCGGCGACGGCGCGTTTGTCGAGAACGATCTTGAGATCGCGCCCGGCCTAGAGATCGCTGCACACGCCTACGTCGCGGATAGTACAGGACGCAACCGTGCCCCCGTCATCGCTGACATCGACCGCACGATTTTAGACGCGATCAACGAGTCGGGCCACAGCCTCGATATGGCGATCTGGCATCATGTATCATGCGGGACCACGCACTGCCGCGGTGGCTGGGCGATCACGCTCGCGGGTGAGGCTGGCGCGAAGCTGGGGTCGGCGATGGGCTCCGAGGGTGCGGCGCGTGCGATTTACGCTGCGAGTTCGCCCGGGTGGACGCTCCCGAATTTCTTCGCCTCGAACGAGGACGCGCTCGCGGATATGCAGATGCGCGCGGAGGCGTCGCGATGAGCGCGCTCCTGCACCGCGCCCCGTTCGCGAGCGCCCACAGCGGCGCGTGCATCGACGCCGAGCCATTCTCGCGCGATTGCGTCTGCGCCGCGAGCGAATGGCGCGCGACGCGAACGGGCGCGCAGCTCGACCAGCAGTACGACGACACGCAGGCGTGGGTGACGGGCGCTGGTTCGCGCTGGACGTTCGTCACGCGGCGCGACATTGCGCGGCGCACCTTTCTGCACACCGGAACCGCGACGTCGCTGCACGCCGCGATTAGCGACGCGATGGACGCGCTCGACGAGATTGCGCGGAGGCTCGCATGAGCGAGCACGTGTACCGCGACGGCGATCGGGTGCTGCTGTACGGCGTAGAGCACAGCGTTTTAGATACGTCGCCGTCGACGGCGACGTACATCTGGCTCCGCACGCTGGACGGAAGGGACTTGAACGTCGACCGCTCGCTCGTGACGTTCATCCCTCCGCCCGAGCCACCGAAGCCGGTCTATTACGAGGGACTCATTCCACGTGGCTCGATGTACGTGAGCGAGGGCTTGCCTACAAACGAACACGTCGCTGGTCATGCATTCAGTGTATCTAATTCGTCGCGCATCATTCGCGTCAAGGTTCCGACCGGCTGGGAGACCGTGTGGCCGGTGCCGGAGACGCCCGTGCCGCAGATCGGGGGCGAGTTTATTCTCGCTGATGACCACATTCACATCCGCGTCGACTCCGCCGACGGCGTGGTCGCATGAGCGCGCGCTACGAGATTCGCGAGTACGCTACGCTGAAGCGAAGCCGCAAGAAGTTCCACGTGTGGGATTGCGTTCTAGCGCGTGACGTATTCCATACGGATAGGCGTGATCGCGCGGATCAGGTCATAGCACAGGCAGGGGATGGTGCCGTCGACCAGCATCTCAAGGATCGCGGTCACCGATATGTTGTCGCTGCCGGTCGTCGTTGCGGGGAGTGCGGAAAGTGAGCGCGCGCCCGATTGAGCCCGCGCCCGCCATGACGCCGGAACAGCGCTTCGATTGCGACGTCGAGATCATGTGCTCGATGCCGACGAACGATCTCGCGACCTCGCGCGAAGACATCCTCAACTCGCTCGTCGCGGACCAGGCGCGCTTCGATGCCATGACGGCTCATCGCCGCGCGCTGCTGAAAGCCGCTGACGAAGAGATTCTCGACCGCATCGCGGCTACCGGCGGAAGCGCGCTGCCTGACGTAGACTACGAAATCGTTCGTGAGCAGAAAACCGAGAAGGTCAAGAACCTCGCGATTTTGCAGCAGCTCAAGAGCGAGTTGCCCACCGAAGAATACGCGAAGGCAATTTTCACGAAGGTCGTCGAGCCGACGCTGGACGCTGACGGCCAGAAGCTGAACGCGCTCGCGAAGAAGTACGGCGAGAAGAGCCGCGTCGGCGAGATCATTGCGCAGGGCTACGCGCCCAAAGCGGTCGGGAAGCCGACGCTCGTCATCACGCGACGACAGAAGCGCGTCGCGCAGATCGAAGGCGCGGCTTGAAGGCCCTTGATCTCGACGCGATCGAGGCGTGCGCTCACGCGGCGACGAGTGGCCCGTGGGGTGAAAAACCTGATGACCTTCCTTCGCTGTATAGCGAGGCCGCCGATACCTGGGGATTGAGGACCGATGGAACCGACCTGCAACTTTTCATCGCAGATGAGGCGTCGGCCGCCGACGTCGCGTTCATCCGCGCCGCGCGTCAGAACGTGCCGACGCTAATCGCTCGCGTCCGCGAGCTCGAAGCGCGAGAGGCGCGCGTACGCGCGGTCATTGCAGATCAACCTCGCCGGCACGGTGACGCGCCTTGTAGCGACGCATGCGTGCGGTACGTCTGCAATGACGTTCTGGGGGCGTTGGCATGAGCGCGCGTCCGCTACCGGATTCACGTGACAGGTCGCGGCGCGCTGCCGAACACGACACGTACGCGCCCTACGTCGTCCGCTCCGCGCAGCGCCCCGACCGTAACGCGCAGCCCGAGTACGGGTTCGGGCGCGTCACAGAACTCGTCATAGGTGTCACGCTCGCGCTCGTGCTCGCGGTCTGCTTCGGCTCGATTCTCTGGCACGAGATCGTGCTGCAGATCGTCCGCCCGACGGTCGCGCCGTGAACGCGGTGATGTATATCGGATACTCAGAACCGCGCGCCGTCGACGACGTGATCGCGGCCTCGCTCCCGCCTCGGGCGCGGGAGGTATTCGATCTGCTGCTCGGGCCGCTTTCGCAGGTCGAGATCAGAACGCTTCTGGGGATCGCGCCCGGGACGCTCAAGGGTCATCTCGAGTATCTGTGTCAGCGATTTGATTGCAACGGCCGGATCGGCCTCATGGCGCGATTCGTCGCTGCGCCCGCACCATCCAAGAGGCGCACATGAGAGTGATGCGTCAGACTTCCGCGCGCACGCTCGCGAAGGCCGCAAGCCTCGCGGTCGTGCGCGCGCTCGATAATTCTTACCGCGTCGGTGGCAGTGTCGACGTGCATACGATCTATTTTTCACAGATGCAAAAGAAATGGGTCTGCGATTGTCAGGCCAGCATGCACGGCGTGGTTTGCCGTCATGTCATATCGGTCGTTTGGGCCGAGGAGAAGCGTAATGGGATTACTTAGCGGCGCGATGCCACGGAAGATGGTCAGTGACGATCAGATCCAAGTGAAGTCCGAAGAGGGCAGCTACCGGGCCTATTTCGTCGGGATGACGGAACGGGTCGAAAAAGTGTCGCCGTTTGGCGACGTGTGCCGACTATGCAAGGGCTCCCGCACGGGCTTTAATGGGAACGACGATTGCCGTGTGTGCCACGGAAGCGGCAAGAAGACCGCCATGACGACGCGGTTGCGTTACGAGCTCGACAACGGGAACGAAGAAGAAGAGGAAGTCGCGTTCAAGATGACGCCCGCCAGCAAGAACAATGCGGGCGAGCCGCTGAGTGCATCGAAATTGTTCGTCCGTCTCCGAGCGTTTTCGGGTCGGCCGAACGCGACGGCAGAAGAACTCGACGAATGGTACTCGTCGCTCACGTACCCGATCCGCGTTGCCGTGCAAGTAAACATCGGGCAGAACAATAACGCGAGCGCGCTCAAGATCACGGATGTGGTGCCGCGCCGTTTGGCAACCGCGGCGCGTCCAGCGCAACAAGCGCCGAAGCCCGTCCCGCCTCCGGCCCCAGCGCCACAGGCCAACGGTTTCGACGACGACGAGATTCCGTTCTAAAAGATGCTCGACGTGCAGCGCGCCCGGATACCCGTCGTCGCCGTCTCGCTCGGAGCGGACTATTCGGACGCGCTGCTCGAGTGCGAGCGGCTCTCGCATGACGAGATGCAGCAGCTCGAACAGCAACGTGTCGCCACGATGCTGTGGGAAGTCATCGAGGCGCGCGGCCTATGCCGCCGCCTCACCGCTCTCGCGCGAGCACGTCTCGCCGAATCCAAGAAGCTGATCCTACGAACCAAAGACTCGAGCGTACTCGCGGAAGCGAAGTGCTCGAAGATCGACGCGGAGACGGAATTGCAAGACCTTCGTGATCGAGTCGCGTCGTTACGTGACGTCGGCTCCATCCTCCAAACGCTCGTGCGGCCGGTCTAAGTCCTTTGGGCGATGTACTTCAGTTCCCGAGGAAGCCAGATCCCCGCATGCTTGTCATCGGCGCATACAAAGTAGCGCGTGTCATGAACGGTTCGTGCTCGATTCAGTACGCGATGGAAATTGCGCGATCGTTTGGCGCGACGTTCAACGATGACGACGCATACCGCTGGCTGCTCGATCTCGGTTCAAAATGATCGACTTCTCTGCGGCATTCTCGGTCGACGAGATCGCGCTCCATAAACGAATCTTACTTCACTCGGGTGCGTCGTGCCCGAACCTCTCGTATAAGGCACCGTGCTTCATGGCGCTTCCGTGGGTCAAAGTGTTCGTGTCAGTCCTCGACAATGACGTCTACAAGCGCTTCAGCGGGCCAGCTCGATTGACGTTCTTGACGGCGCTCCCGCTCGCGCAGAAACTTGACATGGAAGGGGCGCTCGCGACGCGTGTTGGCCCATTGACAACTGCCGACGTCGCAATCTACACGGGCCTGAGCCCTCGCCATCAACAGAACGCGCTGGACGAGCTTGTTGCAGCCGGTTTCCTGGCACTCGAAAACGGGGCGTTGCGCGTCGAACGATTTGACGAGTTTCAGGCACCACCCACCTCGACCGAACGCGTCCGTAAAGCCCGCACGGCGAAACAGAGTGAAACGTTTCAATCTTGTTTCGAGAACGCTCTTGCAACGTTTGGAAACTTTCCAGAGACAGAGACAGATAATACACTCACTTCGTTCGTGTCGCGTGGGCTGAGAAGCGGGGTGGATTGCGACTGTCGGAGCCTTGCCGTTCCGGAGCGGTGGCCGCCTGAGATCGCGGTCGTCGTTTTCCTGGCCGTCTTTGCCAATCGGCGGAGCGATTCGTCGCAGCGTCGTGATCTTGCCCGATGGCTCGGCGGCCTTCGCGACATGCAAGCTCAAGGCTATACTTGGGCGGCGATCTGCGCCGCTTTCAGCGTCTCTCACGTCGACGGCAAGCACGCCCCGTTCAACGCTCTCGGGGCTCCGTGGAGTAATCTTCGGGCCGCCCAGCGCGGAAAATCTCCGTTGCGGCTCGTTGCCGAGCGCGGACGATTCGGCGGCGAAGTGGTCAACATCGCGGCCGAGGATCGCCGGTGAACGGCCTCTTGGAGCGCGAGGTCCCGACCGCGATCGAGGCCGAGGCGCAGTTCATCGGCAGCGCGCTCGTGGACCGGCGGGCGGTCGACGAGCTCGCGGGAATCGTGCTCCCGGAGGACTGCTACAGCTTCCCGCACCAGCTCGTTTGGCGCGAGATTCTGCGTCTTCACCGCGAGTCGAAGCCGACCGATCGCGTGTCGGTCGCGACGGCGCTGCGTGACGTCGGGAAGCTCGATGCGGTCGGGGGAATCGAGTACTTGCGGCAGCTCGAGTACGACGCCGCCACGGCCGCTTCAGCGCCGTACTTCGCCGCCATCGTGGTCGAGAAGGCGCGGCTCCGGGCGCTGATCGACGCTGGGCACCGGATCGCGCGCGCTGGGCTCGACGGCGAGGCGGACGTCGATGCCGCGATTTCGGAGGCGGAGTCGGCACTGCGCGCCGCGATCGACCGCCGAGGATCGGCGCAACTTGGCCGCACGATGCGACAGGCGCTGGAGCGTAACGCGCAGATCGTTGCCGACGCGCGCCGTGGTGACGGCCCGCTCGCGATGATGACGCCCTGGAGCGACCTCAACGCGATGATCGGCGGGTTCTGGCCCGGTCAGCTTGCGATTTGGGCGGGCTCGCCGAAAGCTGGCAAAAGCGCTCTGGTCACGTGCCTCTCGGATTACATTGCGAGCAAGTACGGGACGGTCGTCTATTTCGCGCTTGAGATGGGCGAGCAGCCGATGGTGCGCCGCTACCTCGCGATGCGGTCCGGTGTCTCGGCGCGGAAGCAACAGCGCGTCGAGTACGCGGAGGATTCGGACGAGGCGGACCGGATCGCCGAAGCGCGGGCGTGGCTCGAGACGGAGCCGATCACGTTCGTCGAGCGGCGCGGGATCTCGCTCGCTGAGATCCGACGCGAGATGCAGCGGCTCGCGGCGTCGGAGTGGCCGCCGGTCGCGATGGTGGTCGATCACGTCGGGTTCTTGCGCGACGTCGACGCGAAGGCGGGCGACCGCTCGTCAAAGCACGAGCGGATGGACTTCGTGTATCGCGAGCTGCTTCGCATTGCGCAAGACTACGACGTGGTCGTTCATGCGGTGCAGCACGTCAATCGCGAGGGAATGAAGGGCAAGCCGTCGCTCGCCGATATTCGCGACGGTGGGAACCCGGAGGGGCATGCGCACGCGGTCATTTTCGCTTACCGCGAGTTCCCGACCGGTGACGCGGAGCAGCGTAAGGCGGCATCGCTGATCGTTGCCGCGACGCGCGAAGGCGACGCGGGCGAGATCGATCACATGCAGTTCACCGGTCACCGCGGTCTCTGGACCGGGGCGGGCGACTACGGCCGCGCGTGGTTTGAAGCATGAGCGCGCAACCGGTCTGCATCGGCACTCGTGTCTATGCGACGAAGTCGGCAGCCCTTGATGCGATACGTTGTATCCGTAATGAAGTCTACGCTCGGACCTATACCTTGCCATGGGAGGACTCGTATCTTCGTGACTTGATCGAGCTGCATCCCGATGCCGAAGAGAAGATTGGGTCAGGTATTGACTACTTCGAAGCGCGGCAGAATATCGGCGGAACAATCGGCTTCTGGATCGTCCGAGTTGACGGGTCTGAGACGGATTTCTCGTTCATACGTTGCTTGACGCCAGCTAGCCATGACGTTCGTGTTCGAATTGCAATGCGTCGAGAAGTGCGTGATCAGATCGCTGAATATCGAAGCGAGTTCTTCTCTCTTGATACTGATCAGAGGTGTCCAATTACGAACGATCGGTTAACGCCGCAGACGAGTCACGTCGATCATTATAGCCCGACGTTCCTCAACTTAGCACACGCTTTTGCGATTTCGATTGGTGGTTATCCGCTGATAGCCGTTGTCGCTGGAGATTCCGTTTATGGCGCTCGCTTTGCTTTCGAGGGTGCGGCGAAAGTGTGGCGTGACTATCATCTTGAGAAAGCGCAACTTCGCGTCGTAAGCCGACGCGCAAACCTCAGCATTCTTCGACGCGGCGAGAAGCGCGAGCGCAAGGATGGCGCAGCATGAGCTCGGAGCAGCGCAGGGTCGCGTCGCTAATCGTTGCCGCGACGCGCGAAGGCGACGCGGGCGAGATCGAGCACATGCATTTCGAGGGCAGTCGCGGTCTCTGGACCGGGGCGGGCGACTACGGCCGGGCGTGGTTCGATTCATGAGCGCGCGTGCTTATGACGAGTTTCTGACGAGAAAGATTCGGACAACCCCGGGCGTCGGGATCGATGTCGACGACGCTCGCCTCCACCCGCGACTCTTTCCGTTTCAGCGCGAAATCGTTCTGCGGATGCTCGCGCTCGGGCGCGGTGCTATCTTCGCGAGCACGGGTCTCGGAAAAACATCGATGCAAATCGAGTGGGCGCGGATCGTCGCCGAAACGACTGAGTTGCCGGTTCTGATCTTCGCACCACTTGCGGTCGCGTCGCAAACCATTCGAGAAGCACGCATCATCGGCGTTGATGTGACGTCCTGCAAAGAACAATCGGACGTGACCGCTGGCGTCAATATCACGAACTATGATCGCCTGGACCGGTTCGATTGCAGCATTCTAGGCGGCATCGTTATCGAGGAATCGAGTATTCTTAAGGCGACCGATGGAAAGACGCGGACGCACCTTATTGAGGTGGCTCAGTCGATTCGGTTCCGCCTGGCATGTACTGCGACGCCCGCCCCGAACGACGTGATGGAACTCGGCAATCACGCAGACTTTCTCGGGGTGATGAAGTCAGCCGAGATGCTTGCGACCTATTTCGTTCACGACGGCGGGGAGACGCAGAAGTGGCGGCTCAAGGGGCATGCCGAGAAGTCGTTCTGGGCGTGGGTGAGTTCATGGGCGATGGTTGTCGATTCGCCGAGCGATCTCGGATACGACGGGAGTGCGTACGTTCTCCCCGAGCTCAGGATGCACGAGCACGTGCTCGACGCGCCCGCGGTCACGGACGGGGAGACACTCTTCGCTTTGCCGGCGTCCTCGCTCACCGAGCGAAGGGGCGCGAAGAAATCAAGCATTCAGATGCGCGTTGATCGATTGGTTAGCATCGTTCTCTCGGGGAGTGACGGCGATCGCGTACTTGAGCCGTGGATCATCTGGTGCCACCTAAACTCAGAACAAGATTTGCTTGCGAAGGCTTTTGGCGAATCGGCGTTTTCTATCTTTGGAAGTATGCCGTCTGAGGAAAAGGAGCGGCAGCTTCTTTGTTGGCTGGACGGCGAACGGCCAATTCTTATATCCAAACCATCAATGCTTGGATTTGGAATCAACGCTCAGATTTGTTCGTCGATGGCTTTCGTCGGGATCGATGATTCATGGGAATCGCTCTACCAATCGATTCGGCGCTGTTGGCGCTTCGGTCAGACGAGACCGGTCGACGTCCACCTCATTCTTTCGAGCGCCGAGATTCGCGTGCTCGAAAACTTGCAACGCAAAGAGCGCGACGCTGCGAAAATGCGTCGCGCAATGGCCGCCGCAACTGAATCCGCGCGCGTGCCAATGCACGCCGCGCGCCCGCATTATACGCACGTAACTGTAGAGGTTCCATCATGGCTGCATCGGTCGTAACGAGCGAATACGCGCTCTACAACGGGGATTGCGTCGAGGTCGTTCGTGGGCTTCCGGATACGTCAGTCGACTTCACCGTTTTCTCGCCGCCGTTCGCGTCGCTCTACACGTATAGCGACTCGGATCGAGATATGGGGAACTGCCAAAGCACCGCTGAGTTTTTCGAACACTTCCGATTCCTGGTTCGAGAATTGTATCGCGTGACGAAGCCGGGACGTAATCTTTCGTTCCACGCAATGAATCTTCCAACGAGCAAGGTGCGCCACGGATATATTGGGATCGATGACTTCCGGGGCAACCTTATTCGCGCGTTTCAGGATGCTGGATGGATCTATCATTCCGAGGTCTGCATCTGGAAAGACCCCGTTACCGCGATGCAGCGAACAAAGGCGCTGGGCTTGCTCTATAAGCAGATCAAGAAAGATAGCACGATGTCTCGGCAGGGCATCCCGGACTATCTCGTCACGATGCGTAAGCCCGGCGAGAACGCGAACCCCGTAACGCATGACCCCGCCGAGTTTCCCGTCGATCTTTGGCAGCGGTACGCGTCGCCTGTATGGATGGACATCAACGCAAGTGAGACGCTACAGAAAGACAGCATTCGCGACGAGCGCGATGAGCGCCATATTGCTCCGCTTCAACTCGAAGTTATTCGGCGCGCGCTTCGGTTGTGGTCGAATCCGGGTGACGTCGTGTTGACGCCGTTTCTCGGAATCGGCAGCGAGGCGTACGAAGCCGTGAAGAACCGTCGGCGAGCGATCGGAGTCGAGCTCAAAGAGTCGTACTTCGTGCAGGCCGTCGACAACGTGGCCGACGCGATTGTGCGGCGCGACTCGCCTACGCTGTTTTCGGAGATTCAGCCCGCATGAGTATGCAACAGCCGCTCCCGCTGAACCGCGCGGGCTCGCATGACGCGCGTTTCTCTGCTTGGGCGAGTCAGAACCCGCATATCGTGGATGCTTTTGAGGCGTTCGCGCTCGAGCTCGTGCGCGCTGGCCGCCGGCGGATCGGGGCGAAGCTGATCCTCGAAAGGCTTCGGTTCGACACGGCACTGCGTCCCGCAGAACCCGGCTTCAAGATCAATCAATACGACATGGGTTCCCGTCTAGCGCGGCTGGTCGCGCAGCGGCATCCGGAGCTGCGCGATGTGTTCTCGTTCCGCGCGATGCCGACGAGTGATGCGACGTGATCTTTGGTTCGGTGTGCTCGGGAATAGAAGCGGCTTCGGTTGCTTGGCATCAGCTCGGATGGCGTGCGGCTTTCTATTCCGAGATCGAGCCGTTTCCGCGCGGCCACGCGCACCCGGCGTGCAAGGAGCTCGTTCGCGACCAGTATCTCGCCGCGCTCGGGGCGCAGAAACTGCGGAGGACGGCTTGAGTCGTCAAGGCAGGCCCTTGCGCTATTTAAGCGTTTGTAGCGGCATTGAAGCCGCAAGTGTGGCTTGGGCGCATCTTGGCTGGGAATGCGCCGGCGTTGCGGAGATTGAGCCGTTCCCAAGCGCTGTTCTCAAGCATTACTATCCAAACGTCCGTAATTACGGCGACTTCACGAAGATTGAGGCGAGCGATGTCGGATCAGTTGACCTTCTTGTCGGAGGTCCCCCATGCCAAGATTTTTCGGTAGCTGGTTTGCGTGCAGGCATCAAGGGCGCTCGTGGTTCGCTGGCGATTGAGTTCGTAAGGCTCGCGGAGCGCCTTCGGCCGCGTTGGTTGCTATGGGAAAACGTTCCCGGGGTATTGTCATCCGACAACGGCCGAGCTTTTGAGACGTTCGTTGAAGCCGTAGAAAAAGCGGGGTACTCCATAGAGTGTGATATACTAGACGCATGCCACTTCGGAGTTCCGCAACGCCGTCGCCGTATCTTCGTAGTCGGCTATCTTCTCGAAAGTGGACGGCAGCGGAGGATGCCTTACTACACGACATTGGTCTTAAAGTTTCTGACCGAGATTTGTCTATCCGTCTTGGTCGAACAATGCGATCCGTGCAGCATCGGCGTCATCGACTCGGGCTTCCCAAGCAGTTTTTGTGCCGATGGACTGCAGAACAAGATGCAGCTATTCGGGAAGTCATCGGGCGCGGGGGCTACGCTCGCGAGCTTATTGCTCGATTTGGACGCCGCCCTTCCGAATGGTCTACCCGAGCGCGCAAGTTGGGACTTAGCTTCCGCTCCCGTGGGCACAAGCGACTCACGACGCGAGGCTATGTGGTCCGAGGCCACCGCAATGGCGAGCGTGTCTTTGAACACATCGCGGTTATGGAAGAACACCTGGGGCGTTCTATGCGACCGGGTGAATCAGTCCACCACGTCGACCACGACAAGCAAAACAACGACGTCGACAATCTTTTCGTGTGCGACAGCCGTGCTACTCATCGTCGAATCCATGCTTCCTTTGATTGCGTCGTGCCCGACCTTGTTCGACGGGGACTCGTCCGGTTTAATCGCGCTAAAGGTATTTACGAATTATGCGAGACTCGCAGATAGCCCGCTTCTTTCGGGGCTCCCAGGTGTTCCACAATGGGGCGCTTTTATCAAATCCGCCGAGGCGGTCGGACGCCAAGTTGAGCGATATATTGGAGACCGACAATATACCGGCACGTTACTACCTGTCGAGCATAGCTTGTCGGGGCATCCTGCGCCGCGCCGAGCGGCGGGGCAAGTTGCTCCCACGATCCCTAGCCGAAGCTCTGCAGGCGGGGGGCTTGGAACCGACTTCGATTGTGACGGAGGACTGATCGTGTCCGACATCGCGCCGACGCTCTCGTCTTCGGACGCCGGCGTTGAACGCACCGGCAACGAGCGGACTGAAGCTGACTTTCTTGTCACCACGCACGCGCTCACCGGCGAGGGTCGCGACGCGAGCGAGGACGGCACGGGGCGCGGGACGCCGCTCGTTGTCGAGCCAATGGCGTTCACGCAGAATTCGCGAAGCGAGGTTCGACTCATCGGCGGGGATGGGCTGATCACGGGAGCGGTCGCGGCCGAGCCCGGCGTGCAGATGCAAAATTACATCGTCGAACCATTGCCTATCGCGTTTGCCTTACGCGGTCGCGACGAAGGCTCCGTTCCGGAAGTGCATGATGGCGGTAAGACGGTTGGCGCATTGCGTTCGGCCTCGGGTGGCTCGACGCGAGATGCGGTTGCCTTCTATTCGAATATGGGCGAGAAGGCGCGGAGCGATGGCGCAAGCGTTGAGCTCGCGGGCACGTTAGCTGCGGTCCGTCGATTGACGCCTACCGAGTGCGAGCGCTTAATGGGATTCCCGGACGATTTCACACTCGTCCCATATCGCGGCAAGCCAGCAGCCGATGCACCTCGGTATCGCGCGCTCGGAAACTCGATGGCTGTTCCGGTGATGCGGTGGATTGGCGAGCGAATTGCGATGGTTGATGAGATCACGGGCGAGGATGCCGCCTGATGCCGTACGACATCCGCCGCACCCGGGCCGTCGAGCCGGACGAGTCGCGCTTCGTCAGCACCCGCGGCCACGAGCGCTGCGTCGTCTGCCTCGGATTCTTCGCCCTGGACGAGCCGCGCGTCCCCATGCCGGCGATCGGGGTGATCCCGGCCGGGAACGCGCACGACCGCTGCGCCTCGCACGCGCGGCCGGGGTACGATCGCGCGCTCGCGCTCGGCGACAACGTGCGCGCGAAGCCAGCCGTTCTCTCGCGCCCGCTCCGGAGGACTGCGTGATACACGACCCGATCGCGCCCACGCTCGCGGCCGTCGTGATGTTGCTCGCCGCGGCGGCGCAGGACCGGAACGCCGAGGCTTTACGTGGCTGGTAAGGTCGTCCCGATCGAGCGCCGATATCTGCCGGCGAGTGGTTCTGAGGGACTCGATTTCGAGGTACAGGTATGCGGCACATGTGACCACTACCGATACCTTGAGCGCGGCGACGATGCGATGAACTGCAATCTCGGGATCATCGACGTCGCCTGGTCAGCGAACTCTGCTGACCAGGCGACGTGGCCGCCCGAATGGGTGTACCGGGGCGGTCGTCCGACCTGCAAGAAGTGGACGGTGCGCAAGGCGGGAGCGGACGCAAAGGTGCCGTTGCTTTGTGGCGGCGCGACGACCCCCGAGCGCGAGCGTGAAGCCTACGAGCGAGTGATGCGAGGTGACGCTTAATGCTGTTTGACCTCCGGCGCGTCCTCCGCGTAGTCGAACGGATGGGCGATAGCGTTAGCGGCGATTATGAGCAGCCGGGGTCTTGGTCCGAGTTTGATCGAAGCCCGTATTTTGAGACAGAGTGCCCGCCGTACGACAATCGTAATCCCTCACATCCGGATTACCTGGGGCGCTCGTTATCGGAGACGGACTGCTACGGGAACCCGATCAAGCGCGCGGCGCGCAAGTTCGGCCGATGAGTCAAAAGGAGATGCTCGCCTACTACGGTGGCATCGCTATATTCTTCGTCGCCGTCTTCCTCATTTTCGCGAAGAATGTAGTCGTCGTCGGAGTCGTGCTTGCGATTTTGGGAGAGTACATCTCGTTCGATGCGATATTCTCGATGTTGAAGCGGACGAGGCCGCGCTAACCCAGTCAACGACCTCTCTCCCAACCCGTTTCCTCGCCTTCTCGGCCGTGGTCGCGATGCTCAATCCGGCCGTGCGCACTCGACTCCCAATATGGAGACCTCCATGCCGACGACCTATACCTGCGCCTCGATGCGCATCAGCACGATCCCCATCGGCGTCGATCCTTCGCTAGCCTCATGCGGAGCTAGCGACGGGCAAACGCACGACCGCATCGAGACGCGTGCTTCGCTCTCGCCGTATGACCGCGCATCCGAGATCATGGATCGCATCGGGCGGCTCATTGACGTGCAGCGAGGCGCGGGTAATGATGCGCTTCTGGTTGTCGAGGGGCCGCTGTTCTTCGGGTCGGACGCGACCGCAACATGGGACGCGGGCTACCTGATGGCGCGACTCGACCTTCTTGCGAAGGCGTACGACGTGGCGGTCGTCGTCGTCCAGCCGACGACCCTTAAGAAGTTTGTGACCGGGCGCGGGAACGCGCCCAAGACTGAGGTCGCGTTGGAGATCCTCGACCGCTGGGGCGTTCGGTTCCAAGACGATCGCGGGGCCGACAAGGCGCACGCGTACGGGCTCCACCGCTACGGGCTCGCGTATCTCGCGGGTGAGATCGACCACCACGCGCCGGCTGCGCGCGGATCCAAGAAGCCGCTGAAGAAGATCACGTTCGAGATGCTCTCGACCGAGCAGCTCGTCGCGATTGGGGAGGGGCGGGTCGCGCTCCCGATCGAGATTCCGAAGCACGCCCCGCTCGTCGCGATCCCGGCCGCGTGGTTGAAGCGCGCGCAGAAGATCGCGAAGCAGTGGAGAGCGGCTTGAGCGTGTCAGCGCGCTTTCGCGTTCCCGGCCGCGAATCGTGATACTCTGAAAGATTCTGTTGCAGAATTCGTTGGCTTCGCGAAGTGGCGTCGAAACTTGACCTCATGATGCGCGATTGGACGTGCAAGGAATGCGGAGCTAACCACGACCGCGACGAAAACGCGGCGAATATCGTTTTGGCGGCCGGGCAGGTCGTTTCAGCGCGTGGATTCGGTGTAAGCCCGAAGCGGACTTCGGTTCGCGGCGGCAGTCGAAGTGGAAGCGTGAAGCGCCAGAAGGTGTCGCGGTGACGCACATCTCGTCTGGAATCCCCGTCCTTCAGGGCGGGGAGCATGTCAAGGACGCGCCGCATCTCCGCCCGACCGTAGCGCACGAGGCCGATCTTGGCTGGGTCGCGTTTATGCGCGTGCGCGCAATGGAGTACGCTGCAAACGCTGATCCATTTACGCTCCGTGGGCGGCTGGTAATCGAGGCCGCGTTCGTCGCAGGTTTCGAGCTTGCAAAGCGGACAGAAGAGCTGCCGAAGTGATACGCCGCATCGAGCTTGCGGTCGGGCTCGCGCTGATCGCGCGCGTGTTCTGGCTCGCTTTCCGGCACGAGGGCGGGGCGCTCGACTTCACCTGGAGCGCGCGCGGTTGAACCCGGTCTCGGCCGCGGCGCTCGCGTTCCTGCTCTTCTTCGGGTTTCTGTTGCTCTGCACTGTGAGGTTTTGATGGCTGAGTCACGCGCGTTCGCGCTTCGGGCGCTGATCGAGCAGCACAACATCGCGCACCGGAGTGGTTTTTGGCCGCAACAGCGATCGTACCGCTACCTTCTTGCTGATGCAAACCACGAGCTACTGGAACTGGGGTCAGCGTACGGGGATGAAGCTGGCTCAAAAGAATTAGCTGATCTCCAGGTCATGGTGTATGCACTTGCGTTGCGTTTCGGCCTCTCGTTCGCCGACCTCGATGTGCTCGTGGTCCAGAAGCTGCACGAGCGGTTTCCCGGGAGCGCGGACGCGGAAGCGGCGGCGACGCGATGACGCACGTCGTTCGCCCGGCGGGCGACTCGCGCGTGCATCATTGCTTGCACGCGACCCACGCGGACGCGATCCGGTGCGCGGTGCTGGCACGAGATGCCGCGCCGGGGAACTGCCGCCGGTGCGGGGCCGCGTTAGCGGCGCACGTCACGGCCACGGTCGGGCTGACGGGCATCGACGTGCTCGCACGGTGCTCGGGTGCGGTTCTGTTCGAGCGCGAGGTGGCTGCATGAACGGGTATCTGATGCTCGCGATTCTCGTCGGTGGCGTGGTGACGCTCGTCGTGATCATCGACGCGTTGGTCAAGCGATCACGCGAACGTGCGGTCGAGCGAGAGCGCGTCCACGCCGAGGCGGTCGCGGGCCAGGTAGCGGAGATACGGGCGACCTTCGACGCGCTCGCGTGCCAGCGTCTTCGCATCGCGGCCGACGACCTACGGCAGCGGCTCGAGATGGCGGTCCTGTTCGGGTGCCGCGGGTGCGGTGCGAAGCCGCGCGAGGTCGCGGACGTGGTGGTGCGGTGCGGGGACGCGTCGCTCGCGCTCGACCACCCGGACCGGTTCACGATCGGGTGCGTCCGGTGCATGCCCGCGGCGACTCGGGTGCGCGCGTGAGCGGCGATCAGCCGAAGGCGTTCCGCGACGAGCCGTGCGAGACGTGTGCCGATCTCGTGCGGCTTTTCGTATTTCGATTCAGCGGTGGCCCGGACTCCATCACTTGCCGTCATTGCTACGACGCCGAGGCCGAGATCAATACCGGACGCGTGATCGTTGCGGTGACGGCATGAGCGAGCCGACAACGTACCGTGACAAGCGTGGCAACGACCTACTGCTCCGCGTCCGGCCGACCGCGAAGGACCCCCCGTGTCTGACCTGCGGCCACGCGCGCTCCGTTCATTCAGAGCATGGCTGCGCGATGTCGCGGCGGTATAAAGGGCGGACGCAGGTCTGTTTGTGCCCGCTTCGTGATGGTGACGGCGTGACGCTGACGGCGAGTCAGGAAGCTGTCCTCCGCGCGATTCGAACGCTGACGCAAGCGAACGGATACCCGCCATCCGTGCGCGAGATTGGCGAGGCGGTCGGGATGCGTTCTCCGGCGACTGTCCACGCCCATATCGAGTCGCTCAAGCGCAAGGGCGTGCTGAAGCCGTCAGCGCCCGGTTCGAACCGCACGCTCGTTCTCGCGAGCACCTTGGCGGATGCGTGAGCAAGAAGACCAGCGTTGCGGCGCGACGGTGTTCACGGTCCCGGTCGAGCCGCAGAACGCGAATGGCCCGCGTCGTTGCTCGCAACCACGCGACTGCGATCGGCGCGTCGCGCTCGGGGGCGTGGCGCAGATGCGCGAGCGCGAGACCTTCATCCCCGGACCCAAGGGGAAGCCCGGCGGGTGGACGCTTTGAGGCGGACGGCGGTGCTCGGCGACAACTCGATTGAGATTCAGGCGCGCATCGTTGACGAACTCCTGAACCGCTCTGGGCTTTCGGTCAGCGCGATGTCTTTGCGCGCGGGTCTTGCGCACCCGTCGCTCTTGCGTTGCTGGAATCAGGAACGCGGCCTTAGTCTCGTTTCGTGGCAGCAGCTCGCCGCGACATTCCCTGAGTACCGCACGCTTATCGTCGACGCGCTCTTTTGTCGCGCCGATGCCGACCTATCAACACCGACACGCCGCATAGCGGCAGAGGAGAACCGATCGTGAATATCTTCCGAATCTTCAGCGCCGCTATGGGGGCGGTGGTCAGCCACGCGGTCTCGTTCCGGGTCGGGTCCAAGCAGGTCTCGCTCGCGAAAGAGAACGCGGCGCACCATCTCACAATAGGCGAGGCGTTGAGCGCAGTCGAGTTCGCGGTGGCCGGTAAGGACGGGACCTTCCAAATCGGGGAGATCAGCGTCGTGGTCGGGGAATACGGAGCGGCGGCGTGATGCTCTTGTTGAAGTGGCGAGTCCAACGTTGGTTTGAGTTGCTTCCGTTGACGATCGTTCGGATGCTTCCAAGAAAACTGCGCTACTGGGCCGTGATTGACGCTGCCGCGTTTGCGACGACCGGTAAGTATGGCGATACTGAGGCTCCGGCTATGGCGCTTGATACGTTTATTCGTCGCATTGGCCATTGGGCTCCATGATGCCTAAACAAGCGTTATCATCGTTCCGCGCCGCCGCTTCAAGCTTATTGCTCGGAGCTGCCCTTGGAACTCTGCTGGCCGCGCTCCGTTTCCGCGTCCGCTGGACGTGGCTGCCGTGAGCGCCAGCGACGATCTCACTGTCCCTGTATGTTCTAACTGCCCGCACGCGGTCGATGCGCACGAACCGACGGGCTACTGTGAAGACTGCAAGGTTTGCGAGCCGGATGAGGTCGCGAGCTACTCCGCGTTAGCTTGGGAGGCGCTTCGGTTCGTTACGCTCGCCGTATCGACGGTGGTATTTGCGGCTCTTATGTCGCTCTCGCTGGCCGGGTTGGCTGGCGGATTGTGGTCGCATGGATCCGAGGCCGGAGCTCAGCTTGCTATGGTGCAGTGCGAGGCAACATCCCCCGTAGGCTCAAAGCCGAAGGCTGGCGATTTGATCGTCAGTGTGTCACAGACGGAAGTCGCGTCGAATTACGACGTCTACGAGAAATGGACCCCGACCTACGCTCTCGCGAAGTGGCTCGCGTCTCCGCATGGTCCGGTGCCAAAATGCCCGACGTGATGATCCCTTACATCGTTGTCGCATGCTTAGCTGCCGTCAGCGCGTTAGCGGCAGCGGGCGTTCGAGGCCGACCAACCGCCCGAGACTTGGTTGAGCGTATCAAGGGCACGCCAAAATGCTCCGTTTGCGGGTCGCGAGATGACTGCGAGGACTTCACGATCAGCGACGTGACGGCGTTATATTGCGATAATTGTGCGCGATTCTTTGCGTACTACGCTTTCGATCTGACGCCCCGAGGTAAAAAACTGAAGGCCCTTGAGCGCGAGCTGGAGTTTTTGCAAAAGGCGGGCGACTGGGACGCTGTCGCGGCCGCCTTCGCACGTTATAATGAAAGCAATAAGGCCGCCCTCTTACGCTACTCTGAAAGTCGCAAGGCTGCGCAATAATGGGAGAAGCCTCGATAAGGGATGCTAACCGCGACGAGTCCGTGGTCTCGTTGAACGCCAGTCTCGCGCGTTTGTGGGCAATCCGCCGAGGGGGCGCGCTCGCGTTTGACATCGGCGCGGTACTCGTCGAGCGGTTGCTTCATGTAAGCGACGGCTCCAATCTGGTCACCGCCACCTTTCTTGCGCTCGGAACTGTGCTCGGGTGGATTCTGTGCGACGACGTCATAAGGCCAATCCTGGCGGCGCCAGAGCGGCGTCACGCGCTTGGCTCGGCGATTGTTACCGTTGGCGTTATTGCAGGGCCGCTCATCGGCATCGACGCGGCGGTCTCGGCGCTGCGCGGCGCGCCGGCGATCTCGATTTCTAACTATGAATCAACGCGGGGTTCTTATGGCAGCGTTGACACGTCGGAGCATCCCAGTCGTGCGTATGACCTTAGTGGAAGTCGGGCGATCTATGAGGCCGCGCACCGCCATGACCTCGATGCGTATGAGACTAACGTTACGATTGCAAGCAAGGCTGGAGCCTGTAGCGACGGCGAGCCAGAGCGCTGCCCAAGCGATCCCAATTTCGAGGGCTTCAGTGCGACGCAACGCGCAATCATGTCGGTGCGCAGTAAAAAAACGAGCCTGCCCGTGCCCGGCACCACGATCTCGCTGTCGTCGGACGAAGCAAACCTCGACGCCGCGGTGAGCGCATCGGTCGCGGCGCATCCTGACATGGGCTACGGCGCATATGGCCCGCCGCCCGACGCTGATCTTCCATCAGGCGGTCTGTACTACCGTTGACATGCTCCCCGCCCTGAAGGACGGGGATTCCAACGATACTGCTCACGCAGCACCTTGTTGCTTCACGCTTCGCCGACGAGTGCTCTTACGAACCGAAGTCCGCTTGAGTCTTACACCGCCTCCACGCGCAGTCACGGTCTGTCCGACCGCCAGTATATTCTTCGCCGCGTTTTCGTCGCGGTCGTGGTTAGCTCCGCATTCCTTGCACGTCCAATCGCGCATCGCGAGGGTCAACGCTTGATTAATCCAACCGCAGGCAGAGCACGTCTTGCTCGACGGGTAGAACCGATCAATCACCACGACTTGCTTGCCGTACCACTTGGCTTTGTATTCCAGCAGCGTTCGGAACTTCCCGAACGACGCGTCGGAGATCGAACGCGCCAGCGAGCGATTCTGAACCATTCCTCGAACGTGCAAATCCTCGATGGCGAGAAAGTCGAAGCGCCGTACGAGGTCAAGAGTCAACTTGTGCAAGTGATCGTCGCGAGTATCGGCGATCCTCTCTTGGATGCGCGCGACCTTGAGTCGCGCTCGTTTTCGACGACCAGAACCCTTCTTGCGCCGCGCCAGCGTACGTTGCGCATGCGCGAGTTCACGCAGGCGGTGTCCCTGGTGTCGCGGGTTCGCGATGCGTTCGCCATTGGACAACGTCGCCAAGCGATGGAGACCAAGGTCGATGCCGACGACCTCGCCAGTTTTCAGGAGCGACTTGGGCTCGGGCTCATCGAGACAAAGCGTGACGTGATAGCGGCCCGACGGGGACTTGGTTATCGTCGCCGTCGTTGGGTCGCTCACGAAAGCTCGGGACCAGCGCACCTTCACCGCGCCGAACTTTGCGAAAGACAATTCACGCGTTGCCGGATCATACTGAAAAGCGGACCGCGTGTACTCTACACTTTGCTTCTGCGCTTTTTTCTTGAAGCTCGGATAGCCAAGGCGCTTATCGAAAAAATTCACAAATGCGGTTTGCAGATGCCGCAACGCCTGCTGGGGAGGAACGCTAGATGTTTCTGATGCCCACGGGAGCGAACGCCGCTCCTTTGTCCATGCTGCGCTCGTCTTCAGGTCGTTCAACCGCACACCGTTGCGGAATGCGTCGCTACGCAACCGGAGCGCCCAATTGTACGCATACCGAGCCGCGCCGAACTCCCGAGCGAGATGCTTCTGCTGCTCGTCGGTCGGATAAATGCGGTACCGGTGTCGTAGTTTCACGTATTGACATTATACCGCGTAATGCTATGCAGGGCAAGTCTTCGATGGGCAAGCCGGTGGCGCGGCTCCTCCCCGGCCTAAACGCCGGGGTTTCCGCCGCGGGGTACTCAAGATGAGGTGCCGTCGTAGTCCGTATCGCGTATCATACGGAGCGCCCGTCGCCGTCCTGCTCGCGCTCCAAGCGTCGGCCGTGATGTTTGTCTGGGCGTGGAATCAATCGTGCATCCGGGTGAGTACCGTCGTCATCGGCGCGCTGATCGGCGGCGCGGGCTTCGCTCTCGTCGCCGCCAGTCATACCGACGAATCATTCGGGGAAGTCGCGGGCGCCATCGCGGCCGGTCAGCACGACCCGGTGAACGTCTTCTTAGAGGTTGAGGTTTCCGCTTGCGTCGTTGCGCTCGCCATGATGACTCGCTCGTACCGCATCATCGCCGACAGGATATTGCAATCTCCGGCTCGCGAAGATGCGGGCCGCGTTAGGACGAGAGGCGGCCTAGTCGATGGATTCTCCCGACATGATAACTGAAGTCACTCTCCCCGATCCCGAGACGCTCGCGAAGGCGTGTAGGCGTTGCCAGCACCCTGCCGTCGTGCATCAGCCGAGCGACGGCTCGTGCCTGACGTGCGACCTCGTGGGAGGATCGTGCGCGGTCGCGCTGCCGGTCGAGCCAGCGGAGCCGGCCGTGCCCGCGTTCGCTCGCGCGACCGATTACGAGATCGACGGAACCGATGAGTCATGGCGGGCCGACCTTGAGTCGGAGCAGGTGGATGAGAACGGGGACGTCGTGGAGATCCGCGAGCCGGGCGGGCTGGCGAAGTTCATCGAGGCCGACACGGAGCGTCGGTATCACGAGCTCGCGCGGAACGGCTTCCAGCGGGCCCCGTACAAGAACGCGGGCGCGTATGAGCCAGATCGCGAGCCGACGAAGGCTGAGCGGGATCGGGCGTACCTCGGAATGTCACCCGCCCAGCTCGCCAAGAATGACATCACGCACGGGCATGGCGGTGGGAGCAAGTCGCGCGGCCTCCCGCCCGACAAGCCGGGATTCAAGCTGCGGCGCCCACGGGCAGGTTACGGGACGCCCGAACTTTCTTCGACGCGCTTCAATGTCTCGGGATTAACGCGCGGTGAAGCGGAGTTCTATCACCGTCGGCCAGGCGTCGCCCGCACGGTCCTGTCGGGGTTCGCCCAGCGCGTCATCGCCGCGACGTCGCTCGCGATCGTTGAGGGCCGTCGATACCAGGTGGCGCCGCCCGCGCCGCCCCCGCACGACCGGGCGCGTGAGAAAGCGAAGCGGTCGTTCGAAGTCTACGGGCTTGCCGAGATGATGATTGATTTGCTGCGCGAGATGCCGGGCAGCGCGCGTGCCGAGTTGATCGCGTACGCGCATGAGCAGGACGGGCCACGGATCCGGCTGCGGGACGCGGCGTGACAGGCGGTCGTTGACAAGCAACTCTCCGCATGGTATCGTATCCTCGCCGGGCTCCGGAAAATGTCGGCGGGAAACCGTTGGCCAAAACTCAGACATTCGGGCCTGATACCGCCTTCCCCATGCGCCCTAACTTTAGCCGAACGATAGCGACCCTTACTGGGGCCGCTTTTTTGATTGCCTGGAGGTTGGGTGCGCGGAAAAGCCGATGAGCGATTGTTCGCGCTGATTCTCGATGCCGTCCGGAAGGGCGCTTCGAATCGCGCAGCCGCGGCGGCGGCTGGCGTGACTGAACAATCGCTGTACCGATGGCTCGGTCGCGGTGACGTTGGCGATGCGCCGTTCGCCGAGTTCTCGGCCGCGTTTCAGCGGGCCAAGGACGAGGCGTGCGCGGCACGCGTGATGCGTCACGTCGAGGCGATCAATCGCCAGAACGACGCTGTTCTGATTCGCCGCGTGGCGGCTTAGTTTCGTGTGCGAGGATTCCTGATGGCCTATAAGCTCGGTCTCGTCGGGGCGGATCAGCACCCGAACCGGCTCGCGCGGTATCAGCCGGCGAATGCACTGCACGAAGTTCAGGATAGCGTAAGCTACGAGTACCTCTTTCCGCATGACCAGGGCGACCAGGACCCATGGGGCGCGTGCTGCAGCTTCGCCGCTGCTTCGTTCCTCGAGACGGCGTTAAAGAAGCATCACGGCGTCGATCTGACGATTAGCCGACGCGCCATCTACGCTATGGCCCAGAAACGATTCCATCATTCTTGGATCGGAACCGATTCCGGCCTGTATGGAAGCGACGTCCTTGGTGTCCTTCAACTCGACGGCGTTGTAAAGGACGCTGACTGGCCGTATAACGTCGCGAAGGAACGGTTCTTCGACGCGGTGCCACAGTCGCTGGTCCAAACCGATCACCGGTTGCTGTCATTCCGCCGTGTTACGGGCTCGGAAGACGCTCCCGTGACCCGATTCGAGAAGATGCACGTCGCGCTCAGCGAAAATGGCTGTCTGCTCATCGGCATGACCTGGCCTGAAGCATTCTTCTATCCCGAAGGCCGAAAGCTCCCCGCGAAACCGGCGGGCGGGATCGCGGGCGGGCACGAGATCATCTGCGTCGCATCGAGTCGATCGCGTCGTGTAGCGGTCGTGCGATGTGCGTGGGCTGGCTACGGCGATCGCGGCTTCGTCGAGATTCCGTGGGACGTCAGCGGCGAGTTCGCGCCCAGTGACGTCTACTGCGCGCTCGCACCGTAGCCAATGCCCGCCACGCTTCGCCGCCGCACCGAAGTCCGAACGCGCGAATACGCCGAGATTCTCGGTGACGCGCCTCCGCCTTTCTCGCCGGCCGCATTCGGTCCGCCCGCCCTCACGGTCGTCGAGTACGAGCTCGCGTTCTTGCGCCGCCCGTGTCGGCTCGCGCGGCCAAGCCCGGACGGAAAGACGTGTCTCCGGTGCGGGCGAGCGAATCACCCGATTGTCTGGAAGGGCGAGCCACAGTGACGGACGAGCCGGGAGCGCGCTGGCCGTCCCCGTGCCAGTTCGTTATCGGTCCCGCGGGCGCGACATGCGCACGCTGCGGCTGGGCCTGGCTTCCACACCTCGGGCTCGCGCCTGTCGAACCGGACACGGGCGCACCCCGCCGCCCGCGTCGCTGAGAACCCGTTGGCCCTAGTCGACCTGAACGGCCCTGGCGCGCTCGCGACGGCCTCACGGTCGGTATGCCATCACTTACGAAGACCCGCGCGCGCAAGGCGCCCGCTCCGAGCCATCGCCGCTGATATCCTTGGTGCGCTTCATCGGCGAGGTCGCGCGAATCCATCGCCATCCCTTCCACGAGCGCTTCGGGTTACGCCGGAGCGCCAGCAGCGCTCTCGCGGCTCGCGTATACCCGCCGGCGATTTCGGCCGCATCCACATCGTCGAACAGCGCGGTGTGGGTGCGTACGAAATCGTGGACGTTGGTTCCGCGGTGCACGCGTCCGTCAGGGGCTCGTAGGTCGTAGGCGACGGCCCGAACGTGCTCCGGCGCTCGTGCGCCACGGCCGGTCATGACCTTGCCGATCTGTCCTTGCGACGCCCGGGCGCTCCGCTCGGCACTGTACGCGACTCCCGTGAGCGCTTCGGTGCCGCGACGCGCATTGGCGCTCGCGACGGCCGTCATCCGGTCGCGATCGCTCGTCCACCGCGTCGTATTGCGTCGGCCGGCACTTTCGGGGCTATTCGCCTGCTTCAAATAGCCGAGCATCTCTTCGCGCCGTTCGGCCCATCGCAGACGCATACGCTCGGACTGCGCGGCTCGTTGTTCCTCGGTGTACGCCATCGTCGTTAGTGTACAGCGTGCGCCGGCGCGATCCCGAGCGCTGCCTCCCACGATTCATCGGCGCTAAGCCACGCGCGATCTATGGCGTCGAGCAGCACCGCTTGCTGGAGCGGGGACATATCTGCGACGCGGCACGGGAGCGAACTATCGATCGGGTCGCTGGTGCCGTATAGACCCAGACGCTGCGTCGATCGCCGACGTTGCTCGACGTCTGCCGTCAGCGAGGAGATAAGCCCGGCGATCGTCACATCGCGCGCCCCGGCGTGCACGCGCATGATCGCGGCCAGATCGTGGACGGAGAGGACACCGTCCACCACGCTACGCTCGGCGTTGAGAAGTGCGTAGTACCGTCCCAGGTCCCTGCGCGCGGTGAGGCTGACGTCGGCGGGGCCGGTCACGCGAACCGCGAGCGCCGGCGCGAGATCCCCGGCGCGGACGCTGATCCGCGTGGTGGAGTCCACCTCAGTCTTCGTCGGCGAAGGCGGTCTGCGTGGCGACGTACGAGCCACACGCCGGGCAGGCGACGGATTCGGCCATGTAGCCGGTGTGGGAGACAGTCACATCGGCGTCCCACCGAGCGATGTGGTCCTCAGTCGTCGCTGCGGCGCAGTAGTGGCTCATCGAGAGGGTTTCGATCGTATGCGGCATGTCTGCATTATAGTTTAATGTCCGCAGTTGGTCAATACGCGGACAGGGGTATTCGGCGCATCGGGGTCCCGGCTCACGGAACGGCGACGAGCGTCGCGACGTGCGCTCGCTGCGGATGGCCCTGGCTCCTACACCTCGGCCTACAGGCGACTGACGGGGGGTTAAAGTCGTGGACCTGACGGACCGTAGCTCGTTGATCGAGTTTGTGCAGAACGACCATTGGCGCTGTGAGGCGTGCAATGAGCTCGTGCTCGGCCACGAGATGCACGCGCACGGCGCGAAGACTTGGGCCGAGGCTGGCTACGATCTCGAGCGCGATGGCGTGGATCTGACCGCAGGGTACGGCACCTAATGGCCTTCATGGCTGTCATCCGGCTCCGGTTCGCGCCTCCCATCACGGAGTCGATCGCGCGCCGGATGATTGTGGTCGAGCTCGCCCACACGGCCCTGCCCGCGATCGACTCGCTCGAGTTCGATGAGCCGGACCCGTCGAGCGCGGACGTGGAGCCGGAGCGGGAGCACGACGAGTGCTGACCGACCTGATCCCGTTCGCGTTGTTCGCCATCGCGGCCATCGTGGTCGTGTGGCAGTTCTGGCCTGGAGCGTGAGGCTGCATTGAGGTTTGAGGTATGGCGAAGGACGGCAAGCGCGGTCTGACGTCGGGCCGAACGAGAATCGACTGGCCCGAGATCCGAGCCGTTTTCGAATCGGGTTGCTCGAACGTCTCGGAGCTCTCGCGTCGCTTCGGTGTCCAACGCGAGTCGATCCAGCGTCACCGCGATGCCGAGAACTGGCAGTCCGTCAGTCAGGTGTCCGACAGGGTGACGGACAACGTCGTGGACATCATGACGCGGCGTCAAATCGAGATCACGGGGCCGGTAATCGAACAGGCGGTCGCTGCGCGCATCCAAGACATCTTGGTCGGACAGCCGGCACTCTTCGCGAAGCTGCAGCGATGGGCCGACGTTCTCGCCGAGGACGGGCTCAATGGCACATTGATGCCGGGAACACATCAGTCCAAAGCTGACGTCTTCAACGCAACGCTCAACGGCGTGAAGCAGCTCGCCGCGATGTCCCGCGATGACGCGGGTCTCCGTCTGGGTCAGGCTTCGGTGTCGCGTCAAGATGACGCGAAGCCGACGTCGTTGCGAATCAAGATTGCGCCGCAGCCGATCGTCGACAACGACGTCGCCAGCGCAGGATAAGTGCTTGAGCCCGATGGCCTTCCGAGCGTCAACCCGGACGGCAGCCTCGACGTTTGGATGCTCCCGGATCAGGTCGAGGTGCTGTCTTGGGATCACGAGTGGGGAGCGGTCCGCGGCGGTAAGGGCGCGGGCAAGACGATCGGACTATGCATGTGGATGCTCAGCCGAATGGAGGAGTATCCGAAGGCCGCGCACTTCGTTGTCGGGGCCGACTACGAGCAGCTCCGCCGTGGCGCGTTCCAATCGTTCATCGACACGCTGACCGGCATTGGATGGGAGCATGGCGTCGATTTCGTTTACCGCGAGTCTCCGAGCCCGATGATCGTCATCCGGGGCTCAGGGGCGCGGCTACGGGCCCTGGGGGCGGTCCAGGCGAGCCGAATCGAGTCGGTCGAGTTCCAGAGTCTTTGGCTCGAGGAGCCGCAGACGTGGAAGAACGGCGACGCGGTTTACGGAATTCTGAACACGCGCCTTCGGCATTCGAAGCGTAGCGCGACGTACTATCGCGGTCCCGAAGGCGATCGGCCGGCGCTCAAGGTGCAGGGTCGGATGAGCTTCAACCCGCCGCTCAAGGGCTCGTGGCTTCATGAGGTTGTGGAAAAGCGCTGGGCGCCGCGTGGCTGGCCGTGCAAGCGCGTGTCGGTCCGCGACAATTACCTCATGCTCGACGTCGCGGAGTACATTCAGCGACTCGAGTCAGCGCTACCCCCGAGCCAGTGGCCCTCGCAAATTGACGGGCACTGGGCGACCGCGAGTGGTGGAGCGATCCGCGAGTTTGACCGCGACGTGCATTGCGATCCGCCAGAAGAAATCCCGCGCG
>JAABUX010002367.1_pt1 | contig 26844 bp, 19 predicted proteins | sample 5561851 | NCBI WGS metagenome assembly JAABUX01 (sample SAMN10711883, study PRJNA513361) | rock metagenome | isolation source: Antarctica rocks | place: Antarctica: Victoria Land, Richard Nunatak red sandstone | collected 2016-01-03 | reverse complement strand
CTCGGGGTTGCACGCCAGCCCGTTTCAGGGGTTCTCGGTCGAGTTCTCCGAGCACCGGAAGTACTCGTCGGGGGACAACATCTCCGAGATCGACTGGTCAGTGTACGCCAAGACCGACCGGTTCTACGTCAAGAAGTTCCAGGCCGAAACAAACCTGACCGGCTACCTCGTCATGGACCTGTCGGGGTCAATGGGATACACCTACCGCCAGGATCTCACCAAGTTTGAGTACGGCGTCAGCCTCGCCGCCGCGCTCGGCTACTTGATGATCCACCAGCAAGACCCGGTCGGCCTGGTCGCGTTCGACCAGCAGATCCGCCAGAGCTTGAAACCCAAGAGCAAGCGGACGCAGCTCGGCAACATCCTGTCGCTCCTCGCGGGCCTGGCTCCATCGGGTGTCACCGAGATCGCCAAGAGCTTGCACCAGGTGGCCGGGATGGTCCGGCACCGGTCGCTGATCATGCTGTTCAGCGACTTGCTGGGGGATGCGGAGCCGATCTACAAGGCGCTGCACCGGCTCCGGCACGCGGGGCACGACGTGATCATCTTTCACATCCTCGACGAGGCCGAGGCGATGTTTCCGTTCGAGGGGATGGTCGAACTCGAAGACAACGAGACGACCGAGACCATCGAGATCGACGCCGACGCGATCAAGGCGGACTACCTCGAAGCGGTCGCGGCCTTCCAAGGGGGATACCGCAAGGAGTGCATGGGAGCGCGGATCGACTACGTCCCGATCCATACCGGGATGCCGTTCGACAAAGCCCTGATGAGTTATTTGCACAGCAGGCAAGGGCGGGGATAAACTGGTCTTCAGAGGCGGTTTTTTCCCTCAAGCAAGGCGCGGTCGTTCTCATGGATATTTCGCTGCTGCACGCGGGACTGGCGGCGGGGGCGGCGCTGGCGGCGCTGCCGGTCATCCTCCACCTGTTCATGAAGCAGAAGCCCAAGCACATCATCTTCCCGGCGCTTCGCCTGATCCGCGAACGGCAGAAGCGAGCCAAAAAGCAGCTCAAGATCAAGAACTGGCTCCTCCTGGCGGCCCGGATGCTCCTGCTCGCGCTGATGGCCCTGGCCCTGGCGCAGCCGACCCTCAACTCAGAATCATCGCTCGGGACCGGCGAAGTTCCGACGGCGCTCGCCCTGGTGTTCGACACCAGCCTGTCGATGGAATACACCGAACGCGGCAAGGACCGACTCACCGAGGCCAAGGACCGCGCGCGCGAAATCCTCAAGAAGTCGACCGACGACAGCGAGGTCTACGTTTTCAACTCGGCCGACCCGGTCAAGCCGCAACAGCCGATGACCCCCATGTCGGCCCTCAAGTGGATCGACGGCCTGACCCTCCGAGCCGCGAACCGGCCGCTCAACACCGCGCTCATCCAGGCCAATCAGGTCGTCGCCGCCAGCAAACTCGCTCGGCGGGAAGTTTACATCCTCACCGACCTCACCGCGTCCTCTTGGGAACTGACCTCGTCGAAGACGACCGAGGAGTTGGAGAAGATCCGCGCGACGAAGACGATCGTCAAGACCTACGTGCTCCGCCTGACTCCCAAAGCCGTCCAGGACGTCGCCGTGGTCGCCGCCGAACCGTCGAGCATCACGCCGAGCGAGGGGGAGCCGGTCGAGATCCAGGCGACAATCCGCTCGGTCGGGACCGAAAAGCCGGCGAACCGGATCGCCGAGTTCTACCTCGATGGCGAGAAGAACAAGCGCGACCAGAAGGCGGTCGATCTCCCCGCCAACGGCGAGCAGGTCATCACCTTCTTGACCCCAGCCCGGCTCAGCTCCGGGGTGCATCAAGGGATGATCAAGCTCGGTGGCCAGCCCGACCCGCTCAAGTTCGACGACGTCCGCTACTTCACCTTCTCGTCGCAGCCATCAACCCGCGTCCTGGTCGTCGCGGACTCCGCCACCGACGGCGACTTCGTGGCCAACGCCCTTTCTCCCTACGTCCCCGGTGGCGACAAGGCGACCCCGGCGGTCGGCGGGGGGGACCCGGCGGCCCCGGTGTCGGCGTTCCGGGTCGACCGGCTGTCGAGCGCCGGGTTCAGCAAGCGCGCCGCTCTCAAGGATTATGCCGCGATCTTCCTCCTCAACGTCGGCGGCCTATCGCCGGTTGATTGGGGCCGGTTGCGGGCTTACGTCGGTGAGGGGGGCGGGTTGGTGGTGGCACCGGGGGACAAGGCCCGGCCGGACTTCTACGACGGGACGGCGGCGGCGTCGCTCTTGCCCGCGCGGCTCGTCGACAAGCCGACCGACAAAGAGACGACCTTCGGCAAGGCGGAATACAACCACCCGCTGTTCAGCCGGTTCCCCAAGCTGCTCGACCCCGAACTTGCCAATAACAACCCGATCTATCACCACTGGCCGGTCAAGCCGTTCGAGTCGGCCCGGACCTTGCTCCGCTACTCCGACGGGACCCCCGCGCTCCTGGAGCGGATCTTCAAGGGGCAGCGGACCGGCCGCGTCTTGCTTTGGACGACGCCGCTCGCCCGCCAGGTGTCGCGGAACTTGCCCGGGGCCTGGAACGAGTTTCCCACGAGCTGGGCGTTCCTGAGCCTGATGCTGGAGACCGTGCCGTACCTGTCGGGGACGGCCGGCGAGAAGCTCAACTACGAGGCGGGGCAGGACGCCGTCCTCAGCATCGACCCCGCGCACCGGGCGCCAAACTACTCGGTGCAGGGTCCGGACCCCAAGCTGACCGAGCAGTTGTCCGTCTCGCCGACGGCGGACTCGCTGGTCGTGGCCTCGCCGCAAAAGGATGGCCAGTACGTCGTCGAAGGGCAAGCGGCCGACGGGTCGAAGCGACGGATGGGATTCAGCCTGAACGCTCCCAGCACCGAGGCGCAGATCGTCGCGCTCAAGTCCGACGACCTGACCGGGCTGTTTGGCGGCAAAGACCGCTACCAGGTGGCCGACGACCCGGCGAGCCTCGAACGGGCGCAGAGCAAGGGGCGATACGGGACCGAATTGTTCCCCTGGCTAATGTTCCTGATCCTCGGTCTGGTGACCGCCGAAAACCTCCTGGCCAACAAGTTCCACCGCGACTCGGCCCCGCCGAAGTAATCCGGATCGAGCGGACCAAGGAGACCCCCGCCCATGCACCTCACCTTCAAACCGATCGGTCCCTGGCCCATCGTCGCCATCGCCGCGTTGGCCGTGATGCTCCTGACAATCTGGGCGTATCGCCAGAAGCTCCGGGGAACGTCGGGGCGTTGGCCATGGGTCGCGCTGGGGTTGCGGCTGACGGCGGTCCTCTTGTGCCTGCTAGCGGCGCTCCGCCCTTCGCTCCTGATCGACGAGAAGAAGAAGCAAGATAGCGTGGTCCTCTTCCTCATCGACGGCAGCGGGAGCATGAAGTTCACCGATGAGGTCGGCGGCCAGTCGCGCTGGAGCGTCGCGCGGAAGGCGCTGGGCGAAGCGGTCAAGCAGGTGGATGGGAAGTCGAAGCAACTGGCGGCCAAGACGTACCGATTCGACAACGACCTCCACGACTACAAGGCCGACGACCCCAAGGAACCCGACGGCCGCGAATCGGCGCTGGGGACGGTTCTCCTGAAGGCGGTCAAGGAGTCGCAGGGGACCCGAATTTCGTCGATCGTCCTGATCTCGGACGGGGCGAGCAACGGCGGGACGTCCCCCTTGGCCGCGGCGCAGCAACTCAAGGCCCAGCAGATCCCGGTCCTGACCGTGGGGGTTGGCTCGGCTGATGCCGGGAAAGGGTCGAGCGACCTGGCGGCCCGCGACCTCGTCGCCGGCCCGACCGTGTTCGTCAAGAACCGCCCCGAGATCCGCGGCGTCCTCGGCGTCCGGGGGTTCGGCGGCAAGTCCGTCGAGGTCGAACTGCTCGTCGAAGGGGACCCGAAGCCGGTCGATACCCAGTCGATCAAGGTTCCCGAAGGGGCCGAGGTCGTCCCAGTGACCGGCCTCAAATACGTCCCCGAAACCCCGGGCGAAAAGCGACTGACCTTGCGGGTCAAGCAACAACCAGGCGAACTCGTGGCGTCGAACAACGAGGTGAGCACCTACCTCGACGTCCTCAAGGGGGGGCTGAAAGTCCTCTACATCCAGGGTCCCGACTTCTCGTGGGAACCGCGGTTCCTGATCCGCGCGGTCGACCCCGCCCGCGAGATCAACACCGAACTCCGGGTCATCCGCGAGCCGGCCCGAGGGGACAAGGGGCTGCTCGACGATGCCGACTTCACCCCGGGGCAGTACGACGTTTACATCCTCGGCGGGGTCCCGGCGGACCACTTCACTCGGCCGCAGATCGCCCTGCTGGCTCGCGCGGTCGAGCGCGGGGCGGGCTTGATGATGCTCGGCGGGCGGTCGAGCTTCGGTCTGGGGGGCTGGGGTACCACCGAACTCGACCGGGTCTTGCCGTCGCACCTCAGCACGGCCGACAACGAGGAGATCCCCGGCGACGAGGGGGTCAAGGTGGTCCCGAGCACCAACAACCTCAACGAATACATCCTTCGGCTCGGCTCGAACCCAACCGAGTCGAAAAAGGTCTGGGACTCGCTCGCGCCGATTACCGGGTACAACCGGCTCGGCAAGCTGAACCCGCTGGCGGTCGTGCTTGCCCAGGCCGGGCGCGACCCGGTCATGTTGGCCCTCGACGACGCCGGGGGGCGGGGTCGGTCGCTGGCGTTCGGCGGCGAAACCTGGCCCTGGGCGCGGACCGAGAAGGATGCGCACGCCCGGTTCTGGCGGCAGGTGATCTTGTGGCTCGCCCGCCGCGAGAACAAAGGGGAAGACCAGGTCAAGCTCAAGCTCGACGCCCGACGGGTCGCCGTCGGCCAGAAGCTCGACCTGACCGCCTCGGCCCGCGACGGCAAAAACGAGCCGATTCCCGAAGCGCAGTTCGAGGCGACCTTTACCCCGGTCGACGCCAAGCAAAAAGCCACCGGCAAATCCGAGCCGATCCCGCTGTTCCCCCAAGGCGAGGAATCCAAAGGGCCGATCTTCGCCAACGTCGCTCCGGGCGAGTACGAGGTGGTCGTCAAGGGGAAGCGCGGCGGCAAGGAGTTCGCGCAGACCAAGGCCCGGTTCATGGTCTACCAGGACGACCGCGAACTCGAAAACCCCGCCGCCGACCCGGCCTTGCTCCGCCAGATCGCCGAGACCACCGGCGGGACCTCACTTCCGTCCGAAGAACTGGCCAGCCACCTCAAGACCCTCGGTCCCGAGGCGGGCGAGTACGTCCAGCAGATCGACAAACGACTCTGGGACAACTGGCCCTTCTTCCTGATCTTCACCGCCGTCCTGACCGCCGAGTGGGCGCTCCGGAAGTCGAAAGGCTGGGTTTGACCTCGGCTGACTCGGAAATCCTTGAGCCACGGATGGAACACGGATCAGAATCGGATCATTTCTTGGGAAAGTTGGCCAATACGGCCTTGCCGGCTGAGTCGCCCAGGCTTAGCCCAGCGGTGGTGTCAAAGCGGTAGCTGACTCCGCCATACACCCGGCTGGTCGCATCCTCGGTCGCGGCGGCGGCGAAGCTCTTGAAGGTCCGGGTGTTGGCAGGGGTCGAGTTGGGTGCGGCCGCCGTGAACCGGGTGGTCTTGCCGTAGGTGGCCGAGAGGATGTCGCTGGCCGCCGCGGCGATGGCGGCGTGCTGAGAGACATAGGAAGGAGTGCCCGGCGTCGCCAGCAGGGGGGTCCAGGTCGGGTCGGTCCGCTGGATGGTTGTGATTGGCCGGGGCACGGCGTAGGTGACTTTGGCGTCGGCCGAGGCGATCGCGGCGTCAGCGAGGGCGACGTCGAGTTGGGCGAACGCGCGGGCGGTGGCGAGGAGGTTGGTCTTCCGGGCGATGGCGAACTGCTCGGCGATCGTGTTCCAGTGGCCGGCCGTCGTCGAACTCCCGACCGGGTCGTCCCAGTAGAGCGCGGCGGCGGTCTGATCGGCCGTCCGGTTGGTGCTGGTCGACCGACCGAGCGCGGCCACCTCGCTGAGCGCCTGGTCAAAGGCCGAAGTCCCAGCCATCGGCGGGGCGGCGGGGCGAAACTCCGAAGCGCTGGTGAGGACGAACGGCTTGACCTGGCTCCAATTAGGGTTGAGGCCGATCGCGCCGTTGGTGGTAGTGATCGCCGAGCCGTCGTTGGCTCGGGTGGCGAGGGTCTTCTGGGCCACCTCCGCGCCGAGCGACGCTCCTTTGAGCTCGGCGGGGGTCAGCTTGGCGCCCGCCGTACCCGCGATGGACGCTTTGGTGAAGGCCGTGGCGTAGCTGGGGAACAAGGCGAGCAAGACCGCCTCAGCGGCGGCGTTGGCCGCCGCGGTGGGAGAAGCCCCGGGTTGGGCGGTCGCCTGGACGGCGAAGGCGGATTTGGGGTTGGTCGCGGCGGCCACCGCGTCGTACTGCGCTGTGTGGAGGATCGCCAGGTCGCGGGTCGCTTCTTCGGCGGACAGGTGGCTATCCTGAATCGCCCGCAGCGCGAGCGCGTCCCAGGCGACGATCGAGTTTGAGTAGTTGACCGTGATCGAGTTGACATCCGAGTAGGCTTTGTCGAGGCTTTCCGCGAAGGTCCGGATCAACAACGTCCCCTGCGGGACGGTGGCCAGGAGCACGAAGTACCCCGCCTTGTCGGCCCGGGTCACGGTGGTGAAATAACCCGTCGTCCCGTACGCGAGCCAGACCGCGGCGAACGGGGGCGCATAGCCATCGACGAGGATCTTCGAGTTGAACAGTTGCCCGGTCGATCCCGGGTCGTTCAGGTTGGCGACCTCGGTGAAGATCTTGTACGGCGGATACGACACATTCGGCGGGTCGTTCAAGAGCTTGACGAACTGCTTGGGGGTGGCCGTGGTTGTCGATTTGAACGAGGGGAACAACCCGGAGAAGAATGACGACAGCGACAGCAAGGTTCGACCTTCGAGCGGTTCGATCGCCAGGTGCCGCCCCCGCCGTGACGGTTCCCGAGCCGGTCTAGTACCAGCGAGGCTCGCTCGGGAGCGGCTCCGAATGAGGTTGACCATCCAATTCATCGCATCCTCGTCCGAACCGGGACACTCGGACTAGCGCAACGAGGCGGGCGATTATCCGCCCACCATCGTCGCACCGGCCGTGAGGAATCGTTCATCTAGAACGATTGGATCGGTCGCGGCGATTCTTCGACTTGAGGTTAACTGCTCGCCGAGCGATATGACCGGAGGGCGTAGCGGAAAAAACGCCGGCTGACCACGAGCAGGATCACCGTCACCAGGACCGTGTACCCGATCATCGCCGGGTTCAAGGTTCGGACCATCGCGTCGGCGGGGACGTTGGCGACGAGCAGGATCGGCAGGATGAACGTGAACACAAAGCCGATCGGCTCAGCTCTCGAACCCGCGAAGATCTCCTTGGGGTAGCGGGCCAGGCTCGAAAACAACCACCACATCTCCATCAGACTCTGATTCCGGACGAGCCAGACCGAGGTCGCCGTCAGCATCAGCATGAAGGCGTAGGCGATCGCCGTCCCGCACCCGAACGTAACCACGAACGCCAGGACCCGGACGGGGTCGAACTCCCAGTGCATCCGGGCCAGGGCGAGCAACATCACGATTACCCCCATCGGGATGTTCATCGAGACGGCCCAGTCCACCCGCCGACAACTGATCAAGAACTGCTCGTCAACCGGCTTGAGCAAAAGGAAGTCGAGGTCGCCGGTTCGGACCAACTCGGCGAACTCGTTGCAGTTTTCGAGGAACAGCGTCTCGATCAGCCCATTCAGCGCGAAGAAGCTGCCGACGAAAAAGAGGTACTGGTTTTCCGACCACCCGGCGATCGTCTTGGTTTTGGCGAACACGGTGGCGTAAAACGCGAGGATGATCCCGAGCCAGATCACTTCCACGATCACCTTGACCAGGAAGTTGCCCCGGAGCGACAGTTCGCGGGCCAGGGTGTAGCGCCCCAGGCTGCCGAGCAACCGGCCGTAATGCGCGACGATATTCATCGACCTGTCAGCCTCCGTAAGCGCCATACCGGCGCAACCCGAGTCGGTACAAACCCCGGGCCAGCACCACGAAGAACATCGCCCACGCCAGCTCTCCCACCAAGCCCCAGACCAGGGCCGCCCCTTTGACCTTGCCCAGAAAGACCACGGCGGGAAAATATGCCATGTACTGGAACGGTAAGGCTTTCAGGAGCGTCGACCAGGGAGCCGGGAGAAAGTCGAGCGGGAGCATCTGCCCCGAGATGAAGAAGGTCAGCGTCATCACGATGAACAGAATCGACGTCACTTCCAGGAACCAGAAGCCGACCATCCCGATGCAAACCTCGAAGAAGAACCCGACGCAAAACGCCAGGATCAACGAGACACCAAAGGCCAGGAGCGTGACGGGGTCTGGGAAGGCGTGGAAGTATCCGCGACACAAGAAGAACAACAGCCCGTAAGGCAACGCGGACGTGACGATGTACGCCGCCTTGTGCGCCATCCGGTACGACATGAGGTAGGCGATCAGGTCGATCGGCTGGATCAGATATTTCTTCAAGGTCCCTTCGCGGATGTCGCGGGCGATCCCGCCGGCGAGGTTGGGCATGCTCGAAAACATCCGGCTGATGTTGACCAGCAGGAGGTAACAGATCGTCTCGTCGAAGCTAAACCCATTCATGCTCGACTTGTTCGACCCGGCGAAGATCGCGCGCCAGAGCAGGATGGTCGTGATCATCGGCAGGAACCGGAGCAACGTCCCGAGCAAGAAGTCGCCGCGGTAAGTCATCCGCTCGACGAGCGAGGCCCGGAAGATCTTGGTGTACTTCCGGACGATCGGAACCACCCCCCGCCGCGGGGTGGGGGGGAGTGTTGTGGCCACCAGGGGGGGGTCGCCGACCCCGGCGGGGCGATCAAGCAGCGTCATGCTGGGCTTTTCCTTCCTCGAAAACCCGGGCGATTGTCTGTTCGAGCGGCGGGTCGGTCACGCTCACGTCGTCGACCGTGTGTCCATCCAGGATCGTCGCGAGGACCTCGGCGACTCGGGGTCGGTCGACCTTGAGTTCCACCGTCGGCCCTTCGACGCTCACGACTTCACCGTACCGGCCGATGTCCTCGGGAACGCTCCCGGCGAACTGGAGCCGGACCAGTTTAGCCCGACCGAACCGGTCGGCGATCCCCGACAGCGGCCCGTCAAAGACGAGCGACCCCTGGGTGATCACCAAGACCCGGTCGCAGAGGGCTTCGACGTCCCGCATGTAGTGGCTGGTCAGGAGCATGGTCACGCCTCGGCGGTCATGGTATTCCTTCAAGCACTTCTGGATCGCCACCTGAGCCACCACGTCGAGACCGATCGTCGGCTCATCGAGCAAGAGAAGTTTGGGTTGGTGGAGCAGGGCGGCGATCAACTCCATCTTCATCCGCTCGCCGAGGGAGAGTTCGCGGACGGCCTGTCGGGTCAGTTTCTCGACGCCGAGAAGTTCGGTCAATTCGGCGAGGGTCCGCTGGAAGTCGGCGAGCGGGAGCGAGTAGATTTCGCGGTGCAGCTGGAAGCTGTCGGCGGCGGGGAGGTCCCACCAAAGCTGGTTCTTTTGGCCCATCACGAGCGCGAACTGGCGGCGGAACAGGTCGGCGCGCTTCGACGGCTCGAAACCGAGGACCGAGGCCGAGCCGGCGGTCGGGTAGATGAGGCCGGAGAGCATCTTGAGCGTCGTCGTCTTGCCCGCGCCGTTGGGTCCGAGGAAAGCCACCATCTCCCCCGGCTCAATGGCGAAGCTGACGTTGCCGACGGCCTGGACTTCCTTGTATTCGCGGTGGACCAAGCCGCGCAAGGCCCCCACGAAGCCATCCTTTTTCTGGAACACGCGGTACGTCTTGGTCAGACCGTCCGCCTCAATGATCGGCATAGGGCGCCCGCTCGGGTGGTAGGGTGAACCAGCATCAGGGGGCATTATAGCGAGGAGGGCCAGTCGACGCGCCCCGGAACGACCTGTCGTCGGCTATTCCGGTCGCGGCCGGGCCAGCCGCCGCGTGGCGAAAGCGATCAGGGCGATCACGCCGATCCCGACCCCACCGATCAACCAGCCGGGAAGACCCGTCTCGTCGGTCCCCAGCACGACATGGTGGCCATTGAGCCGGATCGCGTAGCTGACCACGAAAAAGAGATGGACGGCGACGAACGCGAGGTAGCCGAGGATCGCCAGATAGTGGATCGACCGCGCCGCCTCGCGGTTGCCGAACAGTCGGTTCAACCCCCGCAACCGACCTTCGCCCAGCGGCGAGATTGCTAGCCCGGTCACGAGGATCAGCGGCGCGAACCCAAATATGACCGTCGCATAGGACAACAGTTGGAGCGAGTTGTAGCGGTAAAACCCGTCCGGGTCGAGCGGGAGGTGGAAGGTCGAATATTGCACGAACACATGCCACGCTTCGGGAAACACTCGCCATGACAAGGGAATGAGATGTTGCCGCTCGCCGGTCGAGGCGACGAGACCCAGGTAGACCCACCCGGAGACCGCCCAGCCCACCGCCAGCAAGGCGTGCCAGTAGCGCGTCCGGGTCAGAGCTTGAGGAGATTCCGCCTCGCCACCTCGCGGCTCGAACCGGAGCCACTCGGCCGATGATGGGTCGGTCGCCGACCAGGAGAGGCGCGGGTGGTCGGTCAGAATGCTCCAACCCGTCCGGGTCAACAAGACGACCAGGAGCAAGTTGAGGTAATGCCAACCGCGAATCCAAAGGGGGAACTGGTGCGTGCCGCGCGGATTCGCGGGGTCTTCGTTCCCGAGCGTCCCCGGCAAGCCGAACACGAAAGTGGTCACCCAGGCGAGTGCCGGCGGACCCAAGATCAAGATCAAGAAGATGATCAATTCGCGGCGCCTGATCCCGAGTGGGAACGGATGCCCCGCGCCGACCAAGGTGGCCTGAGAGTTCGGGTTCATGGGGCGGTCACAAGAATGCTGCGCCGGGCGGGCGGGCATGGGTCGATGGCGGCGAACCCCTGGTTGCCTAGCAAAGCACACACCGCCCGCTCGGTTTCGGGTCGGAGGCCGATCACCAGGAGTTATAAACCTGCGACCGGCCCGACTTCATCTGAGTCGCCATCGTGTAAGCATGGTAATGGAGCGCCATTTTGAGCATGTACGAGAAGACGATCCCCGGATTGCGACGATGCTTAAGAAAGCGCCACAGTCGGCGGCGGTATTCACGCCGGAGCGAGGCTTCGGTGATTCCCCGCATGAGGCGGACGTACAAACCGATTGCCTGCACCAAGGCGAGCGAGTCCGACTTCAACCGGGCCAGCGGGTGCCGCTTGTTGTAGTCGGTCCGGTTCTTCCCGAAGGTAAACCGCCGCTTGATCCAGAGGTCTTCGAGCCGGCTGAAGTATTGGTCAGGCTCGTAGATTTCGTTCATAACCCGAACGTACCCCTCCTGCAACTCTTCGCGGCCGAGCTTAAGCGGGATGACGTTGGTGCCAAACTCGGGGGTGTCCGACAGGTCGAGCCGTCCCTCTTGAGCGAGCCGGGCGTGGAGCGGCGTCTTGGCGATCGCGTGGAGCATCCCCGACATCGAATGGGGGATCTGCGCTTCCTGGACAAAGTCGATCTGGGCATCGAAGATTGTGCTGTCGTCGTTGTCGAACCCCATGATCATCCCGCACCAGACTTCCAGCCCCGCGTCCTGAATCCGGTGGACCTTCTCCAGCATCGTTCCCCCCTGGCGGACGTTCTGAAACTTCTTGGTCTCGCGGAGCGACGCCTCGTTCGGGCTTTCGATCCCGACGAACGTCGCGGTAATGTTCGCGGCGACCATCAGTTCCATCAACTCGGGGTCGTCGGCCAGGTCGATCGACGCCTCGGTGACGAACGTCACGGCGTACTCGTGCCGCTCCTGCCAGGCGGCGACGTCCTTGAGGAGCGCCTTGATCGCCTTCTTGTTGCCGATCAGGTTGTCGTCGACGATGAAGACGATCCGCATCCGCTGTTCCCAGAGGGCGTCAAGTTCCTTGACGACCTGCTCGGTCGTCTTAAGCCGGGGGCGACGGCCAAAAGTGACGATGATGTCGCAAAACTCGCACTGGAATGGGCAACCCCGCGAGAACTGCAAGCTCCCGAACGCATAATGCCCCATCTTGAGCAGGTCGAACCGCGGGGTCGGGACGAGGCTCATGTCCGTCTTGTCGGTCTGCTCGTAGCGATATTGGTGGAGCCGATGGCGGAACTCTCCCAGGAAGCGCGGCCAGGTGTCCTCGGCCTCGCCGACGAAGATGACGTCGGCGATTCCGTCAAAATATTCTTCCTGGACCGTCACGAGCGGGCCGCCGACCACGGTGAAGCACCCGCGACGCTTGAGTTCGGTCAGGATCTCCTTCATCCGGAACCGCTGGACGCTCATCCCGGTCACGCCGACGATATCGGCCCGGGCGCACCGCTCGTAGTTGATCGCCTCGACGTTTTCATCCATCAAAGTGACGGTGTGTTCCGGCGGCGTCAGCGCGGCCAGCAGCGGCAAGCAAGCGACCGGCAGGTTGGCCCGTTTGCCGAAGAACGGCAGCGCGTGCTCCATCCCCCAGTAAGAGACCTCAAACCGCGGGTTGATCAACACGATGTCGGCCATGACTTAACCACCTCCCAGGGGGCAGCTCGCGAAGTGGAACGTCGGCGAAGAACAGGATCAGGATGATAAGGGTTCCGCTCGCGAAAACCTAGCAGTCGGACCCGAAACGGCGATCGTCGCCGGTCGAAGGACGCGGACGGCCGCGAAGTCACGCGAAAGTGCCCAGCCGCCCCTCGACGTGATCCACCGCGCGGACTATCTTGGACATGACCAGAACGTCCATCCAAGTTGTGTCGCATGGATCATCCCCTCCGCAAGCTTGACCAGCCACGCCGATGCCGTCCACGACTTCCTCCCCCTCGACCCTGATCCCAGCCGCATCCTCGCGCGAGGTGCCCCCCTTCGTCCCGCACCCCTGGATCAAAGGGGGGCACCGCCAGACGATTTTTGCCCGGCTTTGGTCCTGGCCCCGGCCCCGGCTCGACTCGACCTACGCCGAGGTTGACGTCGGCCACGGTGACTTCGTGAGCGTCCTGGACTCGATCCCACCCGGCTGGGAACCGGGCGACCCGGCGGCGGTCCTGGTCCACGGTCTCGGCGGTTGCGCCCGGTCGCCGTACATGGTCCGGGTTGGGAAGCGGCTGGTCGACCGGTGCCGGGTCCGGGTGGTCCGGATGAACCTCCGGGGGGCGGGGTCCGGCTTTGGCGGGGCTCGTTCCTACTACCACAGCGGCAAAACCACTGACCTCCGCCAGGTTGTCGCCTGGCTCGCTCGCCGGGCACCCGCGTCGCCGATCACCCTGGTCGGGTTCTCGCTCGGGGCCAACGTCGTCTTGAAGCTGGCGGGCGAGTCGGCAACCGACCCGGTCGAGCAACTCGGCGGCGTCGTGGCCGCCAACCCTCCAGTCGACCTCGAAGCCTGCTGTCGGCAGATCCAGCAGCCGAGCAACCGGCTTTACGACCGGAACTTCGTCCGCCTCCTCCAAGGTGAGGTCAGCCGGCTCCACGCGCGATTCCCCGAACTAGGTACGGTCGACCTCAAATCGGCGCAATCTTTGCTCGCTTTCGACGACCTTTATACCGCCCCTCGCAATGGATTCTTGCATGCCCACGACTACTACCAGCAATCCAGCGCCAACCGGTGGATCTCGCAAATCCAGGTTCCCGGCTTGATCATCCACGCCCTGGATGATCCGTTCATTCCCCCCGGCGCTTTTACCTCGATTCGCTTTCCCACCAGCGTGACGTTGGAGTTGGTCCCGCATGGGGGGCACCTCGGCTACTGGAGCCACCGCCCCTGGGACGGTGACCGCCGCTGGCTCGACGCCCGGATCACTCGGTGGATCGCCGAACACCAGGAATTGGTTCTTCCCAAGGCTCTTTAGGTTTTGTATCGTGCTGAGTTTTAACTAGATTCACACTGAGGAAGCTCTTAACCATGTCGAGCGGAATTGCCGAGAACAAGTATCGAACCGCGATCGAAGTGCTGATGAGTGGTCGGGATGTCCTGGTTGGTTCGCTCGCCGACGACATTCTGGCTCAGGCCGACGACCTGATGGATGGTGGTTTCCTGTTCAACGAGTTCCTCGAAGGTCAGGGAACCCGGTTGCACTTTTTAGGTCTGATGATTGCGCAGCTTGAGCAATCGGCCGACTCGCTCGACGAGACGTTCTATGCCACGCCGCCACCCCTTCCCGCGTCGGCTCCGAAGAAGCGGAAGCCTCGGGCCAAGAAGTTGACCACCCAGCAAGCCTCGTCCGAATCGAAACCCGACGAGCTTTGAGCTGCGCTCGGTTCGCCCCCGGGCGGACTCAAGCTCAATCAGCGGCGGCGGCGAGTGGTTCCCCTCGAGTCGATCTGACACTGACCGCCTTGGACTCGGGTCCGACTGAGCGCTTGGTCTCCGTCATCGCCGGGCGAAACTTGGCGACCAGGAACACCACCAGGGCCAGGTTGATCAGGCAGGGAACGAGGAAGACCAGCCCGGGTTGGTTGGGCAAGCCGCGGACGACCTCACCGGCCAGGAGGTTGCCGGTCAACGACCCAAGCCCGCCGTTGATCACGGTGTTGATTGACTGGGCGCTCGCCCGCCGATCCGCCGACGCCTGGGTGTTGATGAACATCTGGCCGACAATCGAGAAGCAAGCGATCCCCACACCGTGGAGCGGAATCCCGACCGTGGCCACCCAGAGCGACGGCACACCCGCCAGCATCCCGAACCGGACCACATAAGCTCCCACCCCCAGGAGCAAAGTCCAACGATACCCCCAGCGGCGGATCAAGGCGGGCAAAAGGGCCAGCCCGACCACTTCGGGCCACTGCCCAAGCGACATCGCCGAGGCCACCCACGCCCGGTCCATCCCAAGTCGCCGGAGGTAGGCGGGGATCACCTGGTAGACGTACGGCGTGGTCAAACTGAAGCAAAAGGCCGAGGCGAGATAAACGGCCACCCCCGGCCGCCCGACGAGGTCGAGCACGTCCCGGACCACCGTGGACCGTCGGCCGCCGGGGACGAGTCGGACCGGCGGCGTGCTCGGCAAGGTCCAACAGTAAAGAGCGGTGATCAGCGAAAACCCCGCGGCGATCCAGAACGCCTCGGTCGCCCCGCGTCCCGGATTCGCCCCACCGGGGCTGTTTAGCGCCATGACTCCCGAGACGACCAGGCCAACCGTCATCCAGCCGACGGTCCCCCAAAGCCGGACCCCGGCGTAGTCACGCTCGGGGCGCTGGAGGTTCCGGAAGGCGAGCGAGTTGCTCAGCGAATAGCTGGGCGCCATGAACAACCAGTAGGTCAGGAACAGGCCGAACAAGCTCGCCGCCGACGTCGCGACCCCCGCCGCGATCACGCCGAGCAGGATCGCCCCCACCCCAAAACTCGCCGCCAAGAACCGCTGCGTCGGCAGCAGGCGGTCGACCAGTTGCCCCGCGCCGAGCGGCATGGCGAACGACGCGATCGCCATCGTGGCGAAGATCGCCCCACGACCCCGCTCCGAGATCCCCAGGTCGGTCAAGTGGATCGCCAGGACGGGCCAGAACGCCCCCTGAACCGTGTACACAAGCGCCATCATCACCGACAGCCGCACCCTGATCCGAACGTCCGCGTCCATCGCAGCCCTCATCCCGCGTGATCCGCGCCGGGCACGCCGCCGGGTCGCCCGACCGATCGTAGCAAAACTCGCCCCGCCTCGGAGCCGAAACCGCGCGCGGGATCGTCTGACTATCGTCATAAGCGCAAGGCGAGCTATGATGACTTGACCTGCGGACGGATTCGGTACCCAGCGTTGATGAGGACCCACTCCCCATGCCTGCCCAGCCGCCTCGTCCCGCCCGCAACCGACTCCGACGCCGGCTGCTCGTCGTCCTGGGCGCCGGGACGGTCGGGCTTGCCCTGTTGATCGCGTCGTTCCCGACTTTGGTTGGAACCCGGTTCGTCCGGGACCAGATCCTGGCTCGGATCAACGACAACCTCGCCCCTGGTCGGCTTGAGGTCGATCGGTTTGAGGTATCCTGGACCGATTCCACGCGGCTGATCGACTGCAAACTCATCGCTCCCGACGGGACCCAGGTCGTCGCGGTTCCCGTGGCCGGTTTGAACCTGACCCTCGTCTCACTCATCTTTCATCGCGACCCAGCCACCGTCTTGACGCTCGACCACGCGACCTTGGCGATCGAGCGGCACCTCGACGGTAAGCTGAATCTGACCGAAGCGCTCCAGACGGTGATCGCCCACGCCAACCCCAAGCGGGACTTAGCGATCCGGATCAAGGACGGCACGATCAGCGTCCGGTCGGCGGGCCTGGCCGACCCGTTGATCGTCGGGACCGCCGACCTCGACCTGGCCATCCCCCCATCCCCCCGGGCGATAACTTGGGATTTGAAGATCAGCCGACCGGGCGCCGCCGTCGTGGCGAAAGGGGACACGAACCGCTGGACGGCCCGCGACCAAAACCCGAGCCTGGCCGACCTCCGCCTCGACCTCGAAGCCCACGGCTGGCCGATCGCCGGCCAAGTTGGTGGGATCGCAACCGACGGTCACCTCGAAGGCTCGGCGGCGATCGTCCGACGCGGCGAACTCTGGGATCTCGCAGGAAACGCCCAACTGATCAATTTGAGCCTGACTGGCGAACGCTTCAAGGACGACACCGCACGGCCCGGCCCGGTGTCGATCGCCTGGAGCTTGGGGCAAAATTCGGCGGGCTGGACGGTTCGCCGGTTGACGGTCGACTCAGCGGTCGGCTCGATCAAGGCCGAGGGAGGACTCAACTCCGAGTTGGGGTTCGATTCCGATATTGGCGAGGCGGGTCGGGTCGAAGGACGACTCGGTCATGCCGACCGGATGGAGCGGCGACGTCAAGGTGAATATCAATGGTACCCCGGACGGGTCGACGCGCGACTCGACCTCGCCGCCATTGCTCGCCAGATCCCCCAGACGCTTGGGCTGCGGTCGGGGTTGGTCGTCAAGTCCGGTTCCGCTCGCCTGATCGCCGAGGTCAACGGCACGGATCAATCCATCGTCACCGTGCATGCGACCTTGGCCGATATCAGCGCGGACGATGGTGAACGCCGGCTCGACCTCCTTGACCCCGCTTCTTTCTCGGCTGAGGTTGCCCGAACCGGCGAATCGCTGACCTTCAAAAAGCTCTCGGGGCAGGTCACCTACTTGAGTGCGAGCGGCTCGGGAACGGTGGACGACCTCAACGGCGCGCGACGGTTCGCCTTTGAGGGAGAGATCAAGCCCGACTTCGAGGCGGTCAACGCCTGGCTGAGCCGCCAGGTCGAGCCGGGGGCGAAACTCGCTGGCCAGCCTCGGTCGTTCCGGGTCGGCGGGAGCTTGGCCGGGTCCGATCCGTTCGGTTCGGTCGAGGGGGAGGTGGGTTTTGACCTGGCGGGAGCCGACGTCTACGGGATTCAGCTTGGGCCAACGCCGGTCGTCGTCCGGGCGAGGGGGGGCCAGATCCGCGTCGACCCGATCAGCACGACGCTCAACGAGGGGCACATCCGCCTCGAACCCGAGGTCTTATTGCATGACACCCAGGGGGACCCGGTGCTCCGGCTCGGCAAGAACTCGTCGATCCGCGACGCCCGGATCAACGACGAGATGTCGCGGCGGGTTCTCGCCTTCGTCGCGCCGATCCTCGAAGGGGCGACCAGCGCGAGCGGTCGCGTCTCCGTCGCCCTCGACCACGCCGAGATCCCCTTGCGGTCGGGCCGGTCGAAGCGAGCGCAACTCGACGGTCAGGTCGTCTTCGAAGACGTTGCCTTCGCCCCGGGAACGCTGGCCAACGACTTGCTCGGGGCGATCGGCCGCCGCGACGCGACGCTCAAGCTCGACCGACCGGTGACGCTGACGATCGCCGATGGCCGGATCAACCAGAGCGGGCTGGCCCTGCCCGTCGGCGACCTCACCCGGATCGAGTTGGCGGGCTGGGTCGACTTCGACCGGAACCTCGCTCTGACCGCCACCTTGCCCGTCACCCCAGCGATGCTCGGCAACAACGCGCTACTGAGCGACATCGCCGCCGGGACGCGGATTCGCCTCCCGATCGGCGGGACGCTCAGCCGCCCGACAATCGACCAGAACGCCTTCACCGCCAGCCTCAAAGACCTCGGCAAGTCGCTCTTGACTCGGGGGGCGGCTCGCGGTGCCCTGGAACTCCTCTTGCGAGCCGGTCAGCCCAAGGACGTCAACGCCCCGCCCCCCGCTCCCACCTTGACACCCGAGGAACGCAAAGCCCGCCGCCAGGAACGGAAAGCGGAGCGAAGGATCAAGCGCGGGGCGATGCCCGACGCATCGCCCAACCCATGACTTTAAGGCGAATCCAACCGCGTTGGATTCAGATTTGCGTGGGGGATTGAGCCTCGCCTCGATCATCGAAGAGGGTCCATCCGCCCAACCTGGTTACTCCTTTGAGGAAGTGCCTGCCATGCCTCGACTGATCCGATGGGCTCCCGCCGCTTTCCTCCTCACGGCGATGGCCGGCTGCTATGACACCAACTCCGGGCAAGACCAGCGCTCCGGGCGGGGCAACGGTGACCAGCTCCCGACCAACGGGCCGGGGTCGCAAGGGACCAACGCTACCGCAACCGACGTCACGGTGGCTGGACCCGGTTCCCACAAAGTCATTAAAAGCGACGTCCCCGCAGGGGTGAGCACGCCCTACGGGGGCGACGGCGCGGGCGCTTCGCCGCCCGTTTCGCCCGCCAAGGGGCAACCGGCTTCGGGCGACTCGAACTCGGGACAAATGACTTCGGACCAGAAGACCGTCGGCTCCGATGCCTCCACGAGCAATGCCAGCCCTAAGGCGAACCTCGGCGGTCCCGGGACCGGCGCGCCACCCAAGTAACCTCCCGAGCCAGAGCCTCACTCCACCGCGACTTGCCGATCAACCCACCGATCGCCTATCCTTATCAACGGATGGGCGGCTAGTGGGTTCCTTTTTTGGTCTGATCCGAGCGAGTCCACGATGGCCCGGGTAGTGCTGGCGATGAGCGGCGGGGTTGATAGCTCGGTGGCCGCGTTCTTGCTCAGAGAGCAGGGGCACGAGGTCATCGGTTTGTTCATGCGCACCGGGAGCCATGGCGACCGGCTCGACCGTCGGGCCAAGACCTGTTGCTCGGCGACCGATGCCGTCGATGCCCGTCAGGTGGCCGACCGCCTCGACATCCCGTTCTATGCCCTCGACTTCGAGCCGGACTTCGCCCGGATCATCGACCAGTTCGCCGACGAATACGCCGCCGGTCGGACGCCGAACCCATGCGTCATGTGCAACATCTGGCTCAAGTTCGGCAAGCTCTGGAGCTATGGCAAGCAGGTAGGGGCCGACTTCGTCGCGACAGGACATTATGCCCGCGTCGTCCAGGATGAAGCGGGCCAGCATCGGCTGGCCCGGGGGTTGGATACGTGGAAAGACCAGTCTTACGTCCTGTTCGGGCTGCGCCGCGAGTTGCTCCCGCATGTCCTCCTGCCGGTCGGTGGTTATACCAAAGCCGAGATTCGGACCCTCGCCCGCGACCAAGGGTTGCCGGTCCACGATAAGCCCGACAGCCAAGAAATCTGCTTCGTGCCCGATGACGACTACATCGGCTTCATCCGGTCGAAGCGTCCCGAACTCAACACCGCCGGCACGATCGTCGACGAGGATGGAACCCTCTTGGCCGAGCACGCCGGGATCGAGGGGTTCACGATCGGCCAGCGCCGGGGTCTCGGGATTGCCGTCGGTGAGCCACGCTACGTCGTCCAGATCGAACCAACGACGCGGACCGTGACCGTCGGGCAGCGCGCGAGCCTCGACCGCCCGGGGCTGATTGCTTCCAAGTTCAACTGGCAGGTTAATGCTCCGGCCGGTCCAACCCCTTGCCTGGCCCAGATCCGCGCCAAGCATCAGGCGGTCCCGGCCATCGTCACGCCGCTCGGACCAGCGCAGGTGCAAGTCCGCTTCGAGACCGCACAACCTGCGGTCACACCGGGCCAGGTCGTGACTCTGTACGGCGACGACCTCGTCCTGGGCGGCGGCTGGATCGACCGTGCGCTTGATCAAGGCTGACTCGTCCTTCTGTCCGGTTCTGAACCGGCGCACTCGGGAGACGGTTTGATGGTGACGGTGGGGATGTACTACGACGTGAACCCGGGCGAAGGAGCCGCCTTCCGCGACAAGTTCGATGCCGTCGTCACGGCCCTCCGAGCCGCCACCGGCCACCGATCGAGCTACCTGTACCAGCGCGTCGATGACCCGGACTCGTACGCCATCCTCAGTGAGTGGCACGACCCGCAAGCCTTCCACGACTTCATCCGGTCCGCCGAGTTCCGCGAGGTGACGGCCTGGGGTCGCGCTGGGGTCCTGCGGAACGCCCCCCGACACAAGATTTACCCCCGATCCGAAGATGTCGGCGGTCGCCCCGCATGATCGGTTGATCGGTGGTCCGTCCCCAATCGAATTGAAATTGACGAGCCTCTCGAAATCACCTAAAGTTCACGAACCGCCCCGTTCGGTTCGGTCGATCAGGCTCGCGCCGCATGGAGGATCGGCTTCGACGTGAAAGCCTAAGAATCAACCCGCGCAGTTGACGAGCCGATGGGAGTGTTGCCGTTCATGGCTCGAGTGAGTTTAATCGCGTTGATCCCGGACCGAATTGGAACGGCGACGGACCGGTTGGCTTCGTTTCGCACCCGGCTCGAACAAGCCGGCCACTCGGTGCGGGTTGACGAGTTGGTCGCGGATTCCGCCCCGGCTGATCGCCCCGCTGGGCTGGTCAAACGAGTCGTCGAACAACTCGGGTCGGCGACGGGCGATGACCTGGTCGTGGTCGACCTGGCGATGGGTTATGGCCCCGACGATGTCCTGGCCGTGGCGGAATGCCTTGGAGCGGGGAAGCTGAACCTGGTGGTGGCGGCGCGGCGCGGGCGATGGCTCGGCTCGGTCGCCCGGCGAGTCACCGGGACCGCCGATCTCGCCTCGGGGTTGGTCGGCTTGACCAGCGTGGCGGCCCGGAACGCGGCGGGTTCATTCGACCCCGTCGGCTCCCGGTTCGTGTGCGAGTTGCTCGCCCGGGTCGATGGCCCACGCGGCGAGGTTGAGGTCGGCCCGATTGCCGGTCCTGGGCGGCCTTGGTCGCCCTTGGATGACATCCGCCACGCTAAGCGGATTGCCGACGACCACCTGGGCAACCTGTCGCGGCTCTTCCAGTTCTGCTTCGTGGGGGCGTCGGGGATGGTCGTCGACCTGTCCACCTACGCCGCCCTTCAAGCGATTTTGAGCCAGACCTGGCTGGCTGGGCGGATGGCGTCCCAGCTGGGGCACGGGGGAAGCCCGACAAGCCTGGCGGTCGTGGTCGCCGCGGTCCTGGCAATCGCCACCGCCATGACCTGGAACTTTTCGCTCAACCGTCGGCTGACCTTCAACGACGCCCGACGCGGTTCGATCCTCCGCCAGTACCTCCGGTACGCCTTGAGCAACCTGCTCGGGATCGGTGTCAGCCTGACGTTCCGGCTTCTGCTCCCCGGTTCGGTCCCCTTTTTCGCCCGACATCGGCTGGCGGCGGCGGTGGCGGGGATTGTCGCGGCGACTGGGATCAGCTTCTCCCTCGCGCGCTGGTTCGTCTTCAGAACGCGCTCACAACCGCTCGTCGCTCACCTCGAAGCTGCGCTGGAAGGTTCTTGTCGCGACCCGAGGCACCGCGATGGAGTGCTGGCAGCGAGGCATCCAACTGTCAAGCCTCTGTCAGTCGTTTCGTTGCCAAAAACCCCTTGTGCGGCCGCGCCGGCACGCTTTGACTGACACGAAGCCACCGAAAAAAGTGTCAAGCCGAGCAAATATCCGAGTTCAACTAAAATCCCGCATTGGGCGACGCAACCGGCCGAGCCGTGTCTTAGGGTGGTGTTAAGACGAGGCGTGCACCGATGATCGGAGTGGCCCGCAAGGACGGAGAAGCTGGTGCGGGCGTTTCGAGAGCCAGGCGACGCTTATCAAGGCGTTTCCGAGTTTTCGATCGATCGAGTCGAGCCGACCCTATCGAGATCCCGCCCAGACCGGCGATTACCCCGTCGCCGACCACGATTGGTCGCGACCCACCGATAGAGGAACCACCATGAATCAAGTCGTCGCCCACGCCGTGCAACCCAGCACCAATCTCGCCAGCGACATCCCGCACGATCCCAGCGCCTGGACTGACCGGAAAGCCACCGCTCAAGCTCATCGGGCCGCCTCGGCTCGGAACAGCAGCGGGCGGCGCCGGTTCGTCGATCCGACCACCTGCGAGCGGGAATACTCACGAGCCGAACGGGAGTTCATGGAAGCCATGCAAACGTACAAGCAGCGGAGCGGGCGGATGTTCCCGACCTGGAGCGAGGTCCTCGAAGTCTTGGTGAACCTCGGCTACGAGAAAACCGACCTCACCGAGTCGCTCAACTCCGACATGGTGGCTTGATCGCCGGGACTCGCGGATCGATTGATCGTCCAGATCGCCAGGTTGGTCGAGCTGCTTGATGAGGCAAGGTCGCTGCCCGTCGCTTCGTCCTGCTTGACCAAGCCTGGATGACCGTGGGAGTCGTTGACAACCGGGGGAAGACTGCCTATCCTGGCATCCATCTATTCCCTCGATCGCAGCCCGACTTCCGCTTGATCTTCGCCACCATCATGACCGTTCGTACCCGCTTCGCCCCCAGCCCGACTGGTCTGCTCCACATTGGTGGGGTCCGAACCGCCTTGTTCAACTGGCTCCTGGCCCGACACCACGGCGGTCAGTTTCTCCTCCGGATCGACGACACCGACCAGCAACGGCATGTTGAGGACGCGCTGGCGCGGATTCTCGACGGGTTTCGCTGGATGGGGATGGAGTGGGACGAAGGGCCCGAAGTGGGTGGGCCGCACGGTCCGTACTTCCAGTCGGAGCGGTCGGCGGTCTACCGCAAAGCCGCCGATGCTTTGATCGCTTCGGGTCACGTCTACCGCGACTACTCGACCCAGGCCGAACGCGACGCCGATCGCGACGCCATGAAGGCGACCAAGCAAGCCTACCGGTTCCGCGAAGAGCCGTACACCGACGCCGAGCTGGCCCGATTCGAGGCCGAGGCGTGCCCGTATGGCTTGCGGTTCCGCGTCCCCTCGGGACGGACGCTGGTGCTGCATGACTTAATTAAAGGGGAAGTCGAGAGCAAGACCGAGGAGATCGGCGACTTCGTGATCGTCCGGCCCGACGGGATGCCGCTCTACAACTTCGCCACCGTCGTCGACGACATCGCGATGGAGATCACCCACGTCATCCGCGCCGATGAGCACCTGACCAACACTTTCCCGCAGCTCCTCATGTTCGAAGCCCTCGGCGCGACCTTGCCCGCCTTCGCCCACGTCCCGTTCGTCGCCGAGAAGGGGTCGAAGGCGAAGCTGTCCAAGCGCAAGACCGACGAGTACGCCAAGCAAGGGATCTTGGTCCTCCTCAACCAATATATCGAAAAAGGCTACATGCCCGAGGCGATGATGAACTACCTGGCGCGGCTTGGCTGGAGCCTCGACGGGAGCCAGGAGATTTTCAGCCGCGACGAGTTGATCGCCAGCTTCTCGCTCGACCGGGTCAACAGCGCCCCCGCCAGCCACGACCCCGACAAGCTGTTCTGGGTCCAGGGGGAGTGGATGAAGACCCTGCCCACCGCGGACAAGGTCGCGGCGGTCTTGCCCTACCTCGACCGCGAAGGGTTGGTCCCCGCCCCGGTCACTCCTGAGTTTACTCAGCGGGTCGTCTGGGTCATCGAAGCCCTGGGCGACCGGCTCAAGGTGTATTCCGACATCCTGACGCTGGGGCGGTACTTCTTCACCGCCGAGCTGACCTACGACCCCGCCGCCGTGAAGAAACGGCTCAAAAAGGACGGGGTTCCCCAACTCCTGGCCGAACTCGATCAGATCTTGGCCGAGCAAGAGCCGTACACCGTGGCCGCGCTCGAAGTCGCCGTTCACGGCTACACCGAGTCGCACGGGCAGACGATGGGGACCGTCGTCAACGCCCTCCGGGTCGCCACCACGGGGCAGGGGGTTGGTCCGGGGTTGTATGATTGCCTGGCGATCCTCGGCCGCGACGTTTGCCGGGCGCGGATCGCGCAGACCCTGACCATGCTCCAGAACAGCGAGCCGCTGGCCTGCTGATTGATCCTCGCCGGAGTTTGGGACTTCGCTCGATGAGCCAAAAAATCCCGCGCAACGAACGACGCAAGCAAGCCAAAGCGGCGACCGAGGCCAAAGCTGGGACCACCCCAACGCCGGGCGACCTCGTCCGTCGCCGCCGGAATCGCCGGATGATCTTCCTCGCGGTCGTCGCATCGCTCTTGCCGCTCCTGGAAGTCGCGGCGTACCAGTTCCGGGCGATCTTGATCGTCGTTTCGAACGATTCCAACGAAGTCGTCACGGACGTGAAGGTCACCTACCCCGGCGGCTCGTTCGAGGCCAAGGAGTTGAAACCAGGGGCCGAGCGGACCGAGTTGACCCGGCCCCACTTCACCTTCACGAGCGCTGAGTTCTCGACGTATCGCACGACGATCACCCTCACGACGGCCGACGGGGGACGGACCCGCCAGGCTGGTCGGACGGGGACGGTGGACTACTCGGCCCGCGAAACCTTCTCGATCCGCAACGACGCTCCGAGCGGCGCGACCGAGATCAAGCACACCACGCATCCCGGTTTTCCGCTCGGGACGATCCGCGACCTACTCACGAAGCTGGGCGTGGGTTAGGCTGTCCAGCGCGGGGCGTGTTTCGCCGCTGCCGAGTCAATAAAGACTCACGGGGATGACATCCCGCAGGCTCACCGATTAGAATCCAATTCTCGCTTCCGCAACCCCTCAGCACGAGATTTTAGCCCTGGGGATTCCCTCATGCGGATCGCTTGCCTGGCGCTCCTGCCGCTGGTGGTTGGCCCGATCGTCGAGGCCGCGGACGCTCCCGTGTCGTACGGTCGGGAGGTCCGGTCGATCCTGGCCGAGAACTGCTTTTACTGCCACGGCCAGGACCCAAACCACCGCAAGGCCGACGTCCGCCTCGACACGCGGGACGGCCAGCGGGCCGGCGGCGTGATCGCTCCAGGCAAGCCCGACGAGAGCGAACTGATCCAGCGGATCTTGTCCGCCGACCCCGACGATCAGATGCCGCCGCCGGACTCGAACCGGCGGCTGACTCCGGCTCAAAAAGACACCCTCCAGCGCTGGGTCGCCCAGGGGGCGGAGTTCGAGGGGCACTGGGCTTTTTCGGCCCCCGTCCGGCCGCCGATCCCCGAGGTTCCGCTCGCGGCCAACCCGATCGATGCCTTGATCCGCGCCAAGCTGCGGGCCGCGGGGCTGACCCCCGCGCCATCGGCTGACGACCGGACCCTCCTCCGGCGCGTCGCTCTCGATCTGACTGGCCTCCCACCGACTCCCGCCGAGGTCGACGCCTTCCTAGCCGACGCCGCGCCGGGCGCCTACGAGCGGGTGGTAGACCGACTCCTGGCCTCGCCGCATTTCGGCGAGCGGCTAGCCTTGCCCTGGCTCGACGCCGCCCGGTACGCCGACAGCAACGGCTTCCAGCAAGACGGCGACACGTTCCAGTGGGTCTGGCGGGATTGGGTTGTGGCGGCCCTCAACGCCAATATGCCGTTCGACCGGTTCACCGTCGAGCAACTGGCGGGAGACTTGCTCCCGAACCCGACGACCGAGCAGCGGGTGGCCACCGCGTTCAACCGCAATCACCTGCTCAACGGCGAAGGCGGGGCGATCCCCGAGGAGCAGCGGCACAACATCCTCTTCGACCGGGTGGACGTGACCGCGACCAACTGGCTTGGCCTGACCGTGGCCTGCGCCCAGTGCCACGACCACAAGTACGACCCGATCACCCAACGCGACTATTACAGCTTGCTCGCGGCGTTCAACAACGTCGGCGAGTCCGGCACCGCCCCGTTCACCTCGTCCCGGTTCCGGGTGGCCACTCCCTTCCTCGACGTCACCACCCCCGAGCAAAAAGCGACGTTGATCACGCTCGACAAGGTGGCCGCCGACCTCCGGGCCGCCCAGGCTGGCAAGCGAGACCTCTGGAAAGCTCGGGTGCTCGCCGACGCCGCCCACCCCGACCAGACGATCCGCGCTCTCCTCTTGAACGGCGATCCCGCCGGCAAAGAGGGGCGCGACGCGGAGGTCGCGAAGCATTTCCGCGAGCGGGTCGAGCCGGTCCTGGCGGGCCTCATCACCGCCGCCGAGCAGCAGGCTAAGGACTCCAAGGACGAGTCCCCTCGGGTGATGGTGATGGCCGACGACAAGCCGCGACCGACCCACGTCCTCGACCGAGGCGAATACCTCAAAAAGAAGGAGCCGGTCGAGTGCGGCATCCCCGGCTTCTTGCCACCGATGCCGCCGGAGACACCGAAGAACCGGCTCGGGCTGGCCCGATGGCTGGTCGCGCCCGAAAACCCGCTCACCGCTCGGGTGGCCGTCAACCGGGCGTGGCAAACGCTGTTCGGGGTCGGCCTGGTCAAGACGAGCGAAGACTTCGGCGTCCAAGGGGATGTCCCCGTCTACCCCGAACTGCTCGACTGGCTGGCCGTCGAATACCGGGAAACTGGCTGGGATACCAAGCGGCTGATCCGCCTGATCGTCACGAGCCAGACCTACCAACAATCGTCGCGGGTCACCACCGAGCAGTTGGCCAAGGACCCCGAGAACCGCTGGCTCGCCCGCTTCCCGCGCGTCCGGCTCCCGGCCATGACCTTGCGCGACGTGGCCCTGGCGGCGAGTGGGTTGCTCGACCAACGGATCGGCGGCAGGCCGGTCTACCCTTACCAACCGACCGACGTCTGGGAAACCCTGGCGATCACCAAGGAGCGGGACTTTACCTATCCCACCTCGCGGGGCGACGACCTCCACCGTCG
>JAABUX010002366.1_pt1 | contig 26855 bp, 23 predicted proteins | sample 5561851 | NCBI WGS metagenome assembly JAABUX01 (sample SAMN10711883, study PRJNA513361) | rock metagenome | isolation source: Antarctica rocks | place: Antarctica: Victoria Land, Richard Nunatak red sandstone | collected 2016-01-03 | reverse complement strand
GGATACCGTTGGCGATGTCGAGGATGCGGTCGAAGCGGTGTCCGTGGCGCAGGACGTAGAGCGCGGCCCGTGGGTAGACGCCGAAGCGTCCGCCCATGCGCCGGATGGTGATGCCCTCGACGGCCTCATCGCGCATGGGGATCTGCGCGCGCCCGGGATCGGCGCAGACGAGCGTCACCTCATGACCCTGGGCGGCCCAGCGACGGGCTTGCTGGTATAGGTTTTGCTCCGCGCCCCCGGCCTGAGCGTGGCGGAAGCAGCGCCAGTTCAGCGCCAGGATGCGCAGGGGCCGCGGCTCTCCGACGCCGTCCGCGGCTATCGCCCGCGCGCCGGACACGACGGGCTGAGCGGCCTCGGGCCGGGTGGCGAACGCGTGGTCGTCCCACTCGCTTAGGGCGGGGAAATTTGGTTTGGCATCGGTTGTCTGTATCACACCCCGATCATCGCAAAGCGAGCCGATGCGTGCATCACACAGACACAGGGTATTCGCCTAGCCCACTTGGGCTAGAGCCGGGCAGGACCGCCACGAACAGAGCGCGGCCCACTACTATCGGTGAGCTGCTCATTCATTGGCGCGCAAGAGTCCTGGGAGCGCGGGCGCTCGTCGTGCTGCTCGCCCGTCCCAGGTCCAACGCGGAGACGGACAAACAGCACGGCGAGCGCCACACGTCCCCAGATGGCCGCAGGACTCTTGCACGCTAACGCTTATTCACGCGTGTGAGGTGATTACCAGTTCCGTCCACGTGCCCATTTAATGCGTCCAATCGTCGGTCGCGCCGAGATACCATGTGCCGCGTATCAGGACCAGTTCGACCACACGGTGATGATCATAGATGCGCCCATCGGCGCGCCGCAGTCGCACGCGAACCTGCTGGACATAGCCGGCCCGCGCCCCAAACGCCGTGATGATGGCGTCGTTCGCAAGCCCAGAGCGTAGCACGCCGCGTCCATCGGTGGCGATGGACACGAAAAAGTGATCGAACGGCCGCGCGTAGGTCTTCTCGTCGATCTGCTGTCGGGCTTGCGGAGCCAGCAGGGCGTACACATCGGCCCAGCGGCGCCCGTTCAACGTCGCGATCAGCCGATCCATGGTGCGCGAGGCCGAACTCGCTGCCGTTGTGGGGACGCTGGGGTTTCCCTCGTCGATCATAATCGTGCGACCGGCAACCGCGATGGTGACGCGCGCGGTGAGATGCGCGACGTCGACGATGCCGTCAAGCCGTAGCTCGACGCTGCGCGGATAATGCGTCGCGTAGAGGTTGGCCGGCAGATACGTCGCTTGCGCGCTCGAGCACAGGCGCGTGCCGGCCGGGCCGACCTCCGCGTGCGCGTACCCGTAGTAGGCGTCGCCGACGTGTTCCTTGCCAACCGGAGGGAGCAAGAGGCCGAACTGCCAGACGGACGGATGGCCGGCGACGGGCTCGACGCTGAGCGTATACCCCCGATCCTGGTAGACAGTCCCGGCGAAGAGGGTCTGCGCGGCGAGCGAAGGGAAAGACCCCGCGCATGACCCCGCGATGGCGACATGAGGGAGCGGGCGGCCGGGCGCAAGGCCGAGTACGACAATGAGAGCGCCGAGTCTCCCCGCCATGGCGAGGGCTCGACGCAGGCTATGAAGGGTGGGCATGGTGCAGTCGATCCTTTCGCTACAACCGGGTCGAGTGTGGGCCGCTCCTGGTCTTTCCACGATACGCGAGCCGGGCGTGACGGCACATAGCCCGACCGTCCTATCCACGACACGGCCGACCTTTTCAACCGGTGAGAGTGCTAGTCGGGCAAGAATAGCTGGAATCGGGTAGTATAGTGGCGTGTAACGCGCACCATGCCCACGTGACAGGCGGCGCGCCCACTTCGTTTCTTCCGCGATGCAGCGTCCCACCTCGCCGAGACAGTGGGTACTGGGCAGAAAGGCAGGTTTACCCGGCAATCCATTCGTTCGTACCTTGGTCTTTCATGGCATCCTCTCTTACCATGACCATATCTACCAACGCAGGAGCATCCAGACCATGTATATGTTCTCGGAGCGCGCTTCCGCCGATTGTTCGCCTCTGGCTTCCTGGCAGCAGGACTCATTGTCGTAATGACCGCGCCTGTCCTGGCGTCTACCCGTGTGGCCGACACCGCACCGATCGGGACTCCCTCCGCGGTAGCTCCGTCGCCGTCCGCGACAGCCACATCCCAGGGTGTTACCGCAACGCCCACCGGACCGGCTACGGCCCAGCCACCCACTGGTCAAACGCCCACTGTGGTCGTTTTTCCATCCTCCACCGCGACCTCCACGCTACCCAGCGCGGCCGGTACGATTCCCCCAACGCTCGTTGTATCCCCGACTGCGTCGCCCATGACGGCGCCCAGCCCGGCACCGGTCGTGACCTCGACCCCCATGCAGGCGGCGGTACGGCTTGCTTTCCGCGCCGCTGCGGCCGCGACGGCAACGCCCGCGGCCCCGCCTCCGGTGACGATCAGTCCCATCTACGGCAATTTCTACGCCGATTCCAGCTATAGCAACGGCGCCTTCGACATCAACCCCTCGACGCCCCCCGTCTTCGGAGGTCTCTACCCGACGCTTAACTTCACCCCCCCCGACGAGCGCGCAGGAGAATTGCAGCAATCGGACCGGCGTCAACGAGCAGACACGGCCGTTCTTTGACGTCATCCCGCAACCAGACGGGTCATGTACGGTCCAGCCCGCCTCGGGCGACGATGGCCATGGCAATGACGGTGTACGCGGGTCGGACCGGCGATCGCCTCGAGGCGTTCGAGGCCGTCTTCACCGCGACGCTGACGGTCGCGCAGCCCGGACAGGTAACGTTTAACGTCTTCTCGGACGACGGATGGACGCTGGCGGTCGTGGGGCAGTCATGACGCGCCGGCATCATCTATCGGCTGTCGCTGATGGCCCGCTGGTAGTCGGAGAGGGTCGCGTAGCGGCCCGAGAATAACTGGGCTTCATTAAACCAGGCCAGGCCGCGCAGACCGTAGCGCCTGGCCTGGGCAATCGAGAAGCGGAGCTGCGCCGCGTCGCCCTCCCCGCTGTTCTCGCCGTACAACTCAAGCGCCGGCCGGTGCCGGTGCGCCAGGTCAGCCAGGTAGTGCACGGGGCGCCAGAGGACCGGATCGGCGCCGCTGTCGTTGCCGAAGGGGCAGTTCAACCACGTCGTGTCGAGCAACGTCTCTGTGTCGGTCAGGGCCGCGACATCGCGCGCATAATCGACGCCGCGCTCGGTCTCCCCGTTGACCTCGGCCGGGCTGGCGCCGTCGAGACCGTCGGTCACGGCCTGCTCGACCTGTCCGGGGCGGATACCGAAGCTGGGATACAGCATCATGATCGGCCCGTGGTAACTCTGTCGTAGGGTCGCGATTTGCCAGTTCTGGTAGCCAGCCAGGGCGTCCAGATAGCTGTTCAGGAACCGCCCGGCCTCGCCGTGCGACGCCGGGGCGCCCGGCCTCCAGCCCGGCACGGGGGAGCGCGTCTGCGCGCCGGCGTCGTAGGCCCAGTAGCAGTCGTGGTGCCCATGGTAGACCGGGGGCGGGTACGACAGCTCACCGTAGCGGCCGCCGCCCAGCCGCACCGCGACCCAATCGATCCCGAACAGACCGAACACCGTGCGCATGTAGGCGGCGATGCGGTCGCGGACGCGCGGATCGAACACCGCATTGGCGTCGCCGCTGTCGGCCTGTCCCTCTCCGCTATAGACGTCGCCGTACTGGTCCACGTAGGACGCCTGGGGATCGTCGGCATGGACCCAGTCCGGCGTGTCCTGGATGCCCAACTCCAGGATCACGCCGAGGCCGGCCTGCCGTGCGCGGGCGAAGACATCTCCCATCCGCGTGATATACTCCCGGTCGAGTGCGTCCCGCGCGGGCGCGACGTCTTTCCAGCTGAGGCGGATGACCGTGGCGCGGACTCCGGCGGCATGTTCGAGTGCAAGGTGGGATTCCTTGCCGCCGATCACGGCCCACAGCGGCGTATGGTCGGCCAATGATGGCCCGGACCTGTTCGGCGTCATGGCGCGGCCCCACACCACGACGCCAAGCACGATCAGTAGCAGCAGCGCGACCCGTCGCCGTATACCCACCCTGTCGCCGTGGCCCTGCAATGCCGGCGCCAGGGATCGCCGAGCGGTCGCAACCTGTCGGTCTATGTCAGGGTCCTCTCCATTGTTAGATGTGCAGGATCGGATGGTCGGCATATCCATCGATAGTGACCTGTCGATATTGGTCACGAATAGCCCGGAGAATCTGTGAGAGATAGGTGATTTCGTTCCACGCGGGTCGAGGATTCCTGAGCAACGCTTCGACCACAATCTGTCCGGGCTCACGTGGTAACGCCGCGACGACCAAGGTCATCTCTCCCAAGTAGGACGACGGAATTGGCATACGAATAGGTTCTAGAGGGTTTGATGGATCTGTCGCGATGATCCATTGCACACGCCACCATCCGTCGCCGTAACCTTCGCCCTCTGGATAGGCGGGTACGGCGATGTCTATCGATTTGTAGTCGGGTAGGTTTAACTGACTCATGTTGCCCTTCTCATTCTATTATCCGCGCTATATCGGAATGCTGAGATCAGCAATTGGTGGTCTCATCTCTCGAAGTCTACGATGGTCCACTCGGCCTCGTGATTCACGGTCTTGAAAGATGCAGGCCGGAAGATCGACTGGGTGGGTCCGATAGTGTGGATAAGGGAGCTAGCGCCTTCTCAACGAATCTGGACGGCGCCGTGCCGCACCGCGAAGACAAGGGCCTCCAACCGCGAGTGGACGCCCAGCTTGGACAGCAGGTTGACCATGTGGGTGCGCTCGGTTTCCACTGTGATGAACAGCTTCTGCGCGATCTCTTTGCTGGACAGGCCCTCGGCCAGCGCGTCGAGCACGTCGCGCTCGCGCGCTGTCAACTGTGCCAGCGTCGCCTGTGCCTCGCGCGTCTGCTCGCGGCGATGCGTGGCGACCCGTAACAACTCCACGACCTCCCGCTGCGAAAGCAGCCACTCGCCCGCGCCGAGGCGGCGTAGCGCACCGACGATCTCGGTGATGGAGACTGCTTTGTGCAAGACCCCGGCGGCGCCGGCCTCGACGGCGCGGGCATGGTCGGTCGGGTCGATGCTCGCGGTGAGGATCAGGGCCATGGCGCGCGGATGCGCCGCGTGCAGCGCGCGAACGGCGTCGATGCCATCGCCGTCGGGGAGGCTTAGATCGACCACCGCGAGGTCGATGCGCTCGACGACGGGCAGGAGGCGATGGGCCTCGTCCAGCGAGCCGGCCTGGGCCACGACGCTAAACTCCGGTTCGCGGTCGATGACCATGGCCAGCGCCTGGCGGAACGAGGAGTGGTCCTCGACGAGTAAGACGTGCTGCATGCGCTCCTGCATATCCCCACCATTAGCCAGCGGCAAGTGGTCGTTGTCATTGTATGTATAAGTTTAGCATCACCGATAACGCCGTCATACTTATCGCCAAGGAGAGGGATAAGCTCCTACTCCATGCGCGTTGGAGAGTCGGGCCCGACATCGGCGGCGATGCGGTCGATCAGCGTGGCGAGGGCGCCAAGGTCAATGCCGGGGACGGCATCGCAGGCCCCGCTCACGCCAACGGTGGCGGACCGCGCGCCATCGGGATACAGTTCGATCCAGGCGTGCGCCGTGCGCGCCAGCGCCGTCGCCCTGTTGCAAATCACCATGTCCGGGCGCACGGCGGCCACGGCGGCATCGAGATCATCCCCGAGATCGTCCCCGCGCACGACGATCTCGGCGTGCGGGCACAGCATTTGCAGCGCGCTGGCAATCGCCTCGCGGTAGGCGCGCGGTTCGTTGGACACCAACACGGTCGTTTTGTGCATACGATTACGATGCCTGATGGCCGCACAGTTGTCATTGACCCGACGCTGTATTTCCTCCTAGCTCAATTAGGTGAGCGGTAAGCGGCGCGGCGCGCTGTCTCACGCGTCCGGCGCGCCAGGCGCGTCCGGCGCGCCGGGCACGATATGCAACGGGGTTTCAACAGGCGCGCGCACGCGGACGCGCGTCCCCTGGCCCGGCTCGCTCTCGACGGTCAGCGCGGCGCCGATGGCGTGGGCGCGTTCGCGCATCGCGTCGAGCCCGATGCCTCCCGCCGCCAACTCGGCGTCGAACCCGCGTCCGTCGTCGGCCACCTCCACCCATACCGCGCCCTCATCCGCGCCCACGCTAACCGCGATGGAGCGCGCTCCCGCGTGGCGTCGCGCGTTGGTTAGCGCCTCGCGAACGATGTGCGACAGCTCAACCGCGGCGACCATGGGTAGCGCGAGAAAGGGGTTGTCCTGGATGACCAACTCTATCTCGTGTCGCGGGGACACCTGCCGCGCTGTGCCGACCAGTTTCTCAAGCAGGTCGATCAGCGAGTGCGCGCCATGGCCTTGATAGTGCAGATCGTAGATGACCTCGCGCATGCCCTGCACCGCCCGCTGCAGGGAGTCGATCTGCCTCTGGAGATCGGTCCGTAAAGGCCTGTCGTCCGTCGTCTGCCACGCTATTTGGGCGGTCTGGAGCGCATAGACAAGATCCTGCATCACCACGTCGTGCAGGCCGCGGGCGATGCGCCGCCGCTCGCCGTCCTGGATCTCGCGCATGGCCGCCTCGGCCTGCGTGCGCGCGGTGACGTCCTCTACCACCCAGATGAAGCGATCCGGCTGTCCAGAGGTCGTGCGGATCAGCGAAACGGTGACGTGGACGGTGACCGGCCCCTGCTCCCGTCGCGGGTAGTGCTTCCGCACCGTGTAGGACGGCGCCTCGCCGTTAAGCAGGCGCCGCGCATAGACCTGATTGAGATCCAGCAGGCGCCGCTCGTAGACCGGGTCGGAGTCAGCGTCGTTCCGTTCGCTCACACCCCGGAAACGCCGGGACAGCAACTCCTCGCGGGAAAAGCCCACGATGTCGCACAGACAGGAGTTGACCAGCAGGCAGCGGCCATCCAGGCCGGTGTGCGCGATGCCCACACCGACATGCTCCAGGGTCATGCGAAGATAGTCGTCGTGGAGCGTCAACGCATGAGGGAGGGTTTCAGCGGCCATATCATCCCACGCGAGGTCGCTATCGATACGCGGCCGTACCTGCTCACCGGGAAACGACACCCGGTCGCCGCTATCGTGCACGGTCGTATTCAAATAATGTTGCGCAACACCCATGGGGGTTCCTTGTCGAGTGACGTCGCTATGACGTACGCGTACCAAGTAGTGTATGGGCTGTGGGACGACCAAAGGCTGCACCATTACTATAACATGTGTCGCGATCTTCTGGCTTCATGACGCGGCCGGATTGAGCGTATCTAGCCCAAATGGGCTATCTGTAAATACCACTATGGCGCGATTCAACGTCGGGGCCGGCGCGCTACCATACTATCGACCCACGAGGAGAATCTATGCACACCGTCCACCCTGTCCACCCTGTCCATCCCATCCGCCCCGACGGCGCCGTCCCGCGCGTCGAGACGGCGCACGTCCCCGCTCCCCTACTCGACGATGCCGAGCGCCTCCAACTCGACCGCTGGAACGAATCCGGGCAAGACTATCCGCGCGACACCAGCGTGCCCGCGTTGGTTGCGGCCCAGGCCGCCGCCTATCCCCACGCGCCGGCGCTGGTGATGGGAGCGCAAACCCTCACCTACGGCGAGTTGGACCGCCGCTCCACGAGGCTGGCCCAACGTCTGCGCGCCCTGGGCGTGGCGACGGACGTCCCCGTGGGTCTCTGCCTGCGGCGTTGCCCGGCCATGGTGGTCGCAGCGCTGGCCGTGCTCAAAGCGGGCGGCGCTTACGTCCCCCTTGACCCGTCCCACCCCGACGAGCGCCTCGCCTTTATGCTCGACGACGTCCGGGCGCCGGTGCTGCTGACCGAGCGCGCCATGCTGGAGCGCCTGCCGGCCTCATCGCGGCCCGTCATCGTCCTCGACGACCCTGACCTGAGCGATGCCGCCGACCTCGAGCCAGACGCGTCGTCGCCCGACAGTCTTTACGCCTCGTTGCCCGACAGTCTTTACGCCTCGTTGCCCGACGACCTGGCCTACGTCATCTACACCTCGGGCTCGACCGGACAGCCCAAAGGGGTCGGCATCACCCACCGCGGCCTGCTCAACCTGGTGTTCTGGCATCGCCAGGCCTTCGCGGTCACGTCCGACGACCGGGCTACCCAGCTGGCCGGGCCGGGCTTTGACGCCGCGGTGTGGGAGTTGTGGCCCTATCTGACCGCCGGGGCCTGCGTCTATCTGCCTGACGAGGAGACGCGCGGCGTGCCCGAGAGGCTGCGCGATTGGCTGGTGGCCCAGGGCATCACCGTTACTTTCCTGCCCACCGCCCTGGCCGAGAGCGCGCTGACCCTGTCGTGGCCGCGCGAGACGCGGTTACGCCTGTTGCTGACCGGCGCGGACGCGCTGCACAGCCTTCCGCCGGCCGATCTGCCCTTCGCCGTGGTCAATAACTATGGTCCGACCGAGTACACCGTGGTCGCGACCTCTGGCCGCGTGCCCGTCCGTGTGGCCGGCCAGCAGGAGGCGCCGGACGCCGCGCCGACCGTCCCGTCGCTCGGGCGTCCCATCGCCAACACGCACCTCTATATCCTGGACGACGAGTTGCGCCGCGTGCCCATCGGCGCGGTCGGCGAGTTATACATCGGTGGTGACGGGATGGCGCGCGGCTACCTGGGCCGTCCCGAGCTCACGGCGCGGCACTTCATCCCCCACCCCTTCTCCGCCGAGCCCGGCGCGCGGCTCTACCGCAGCGGCGACCTGGCTCTGTTCCGTCCCAACGGCGAGGTCGACTTTCGCGGCCGCCGCGACGGGCAGGTTAAGATCCGCGGCTTCCGCGTCGAGCTGGACGAGGTCGTGAGCGCGATCAACGCGCATCCCGCCGTGCAGACGAGCGCCGTCGTGGCGCGCGAAGACACGCCGGGCGACCGTCGCCTGGTGGCCTACGTCGTGCCGGTCCCCATGGCCGATCTGACGCCCGGCGAGCTGCGGGCGGCCGTCGCGGCCCGCCTGCCCGACTACATGATCCCCGCGGCGTGGGTGCTGCTGGAGGCGCTGCCGCTCACACCAAATGGCAAGATCGACCGCGACGCCCTCCCGGCGCCTGCCATGACGCCCGCCTGGCCGACCGCACAGGAGGGGCAGGAGGCCGCCGCGCGCACGCCCGTGGAGGAGCGGGTGACCACGATCATGGCCGTCCTGCTGAAGCACGACTGCATCGGCATCGACGACAACTTCTTCCTGCTGGGCGGCCACTCCCTGCTGGGCACGCAACTGATCGTCCGCGTGCGCGAGGCGTTCGGGGTCGACCTCACGCTGCGCGCCTTATTCCAGGCGCCCACCGTGGCCGGGTTGGCCGCCGCCATTGAGAATCTGATCCTGGCGCGCATCGAGGCGCTGACGGACGAGGAGGCGCTGCGCCTGCTAGCCGACGAGCCGGGCGACGGGCATATGCAAGTGCGTATGCAAGGGCGTATACAATACGCCCCTACGGGGGCAAACGCATGACGGTCCCCGCCGTGACAACGGGCGCCCGGATGGCCGCCGACCCAGGCCTTAGCCTCTACCAACTGCTCGATCCTGCCGTGCTGGCTGACCCCTACCCGCTCTACGACCGCCTGCGCGCCGAGGACCCGGTCCACTGGGACCCCTTCCTGCACGCCTGGGTGGTCACGCGCTATGCCGACGTGGTGACCGTGCTGCAGCGCTTCTCCGCCGACCGCACGCCCACGCCGGCCCAACTCGAGGCCATCGGGCTCGCCTCGCTGTCGCCCATCGCGCAAGTCATGGTACGGCAAATGCTGTTCCTGGACCAGCCAGCGCACGGACGGGTACGCCGCCTGGCCGCCGCGGCCTTCACGCCCGCGCGCGTCGCGGTGCTGCGGGAGCATATCCGGGAGATCGTCGATGATCTGTTCGACCGGGTACAGGCGCGAACGACGCGGCGCATGGACGTCATCGCGGACCTCGCCGCGCCCCTGCCGGCCATCGTCACCGCCGAGTTGCTGGGCGTGCCCGTGGCCGACCATGGCCAACTGAAAGAGTGGTCGACCGATTTCGCCGAGATGCTTGGCAACTTCCAGCACAATCCCGACCGCGCCCCGCGCATGCTGCGCAGCGTCGAGAGGCTGACCGCCTACTTCCAGGCCGCTATCCACGCGCAACGACGGCAGCCGCGCGAGGGCCTCGTCAACACCTTGCTGACCGCCGAGGTCGACGGCGACCGCCTGAGCGAGGACGAGGTCATCGCCAACCTCATCATCACCATGGTCGGCGGCCAGGAGACGACCACCAACCTGATTGGCAACGGCTTGCTGACGCTGCTGCGCCACCCGGCCGATCTGGCTCGCTTGCGCGCCGATCTCTCGCTGATCCCCTCCGCCGTCGAGGAGTTGCTGCGCTACGAGAGCCCCAGTCAGCACACCGCGCGCCTGGCGCCGGAGGACACGGAGTTGGGCGGACAAACGATCGGCAAGCGCCAGGCCGTGATCGCCGTGATGGGCGCGGCTAATCGCGATCCGCACCGCTTCCCCGACCCGCACCGCCTGGACCTGACACGGCCGGATAATCGTCACCTGGCCTTTGGCTGGGCCGCCCACTTCTGCTTCGGCGCGCCGTTGGCCCGCCTGGAAGGCCAGCTCGCCTTCGAAGCGCTGCTGACGCGCCTGCCAACCATGGAGCTGGCGCCTGGCCCCATCACCTGGCGCGAGAACCTGGGACTGCGCGGCCTGACCGGGTTACACGTGACGTTGTGAGCGGAGTTGAGGTGATGCAGGATACTCCCGCTCTTCCCGCGCTGTCCGAGGCCAAACGCGCGCTCCTGGAGCGCTATCGCCAGGGCACGCTGGTCGCCGAGCCGGCTCGTCAGGCCGCCATTTCGCGCCGCGCGCCCGGCGCCATCGTGCCGCTGTCGTACGGCCAGCAACAACTCTGGCTGGTCGACCACCTCGTGCCCGAGGCCCCCGTCTACAACGAATGCGTGACCATTCACCTGCCGGGCCCGCTCGATGTGGCCGTGTTCGAACGCGCTTTCAACGAGATCGTGCGCCGTCATGAGATCTGGCGCACCACCTTTCCGACCATAGATGGACAGCCGGTGCAACATGTTCACCCGTACAGCGCACGGACGCTGCCGCTGGTCGACCTGATGGCACTACCCGCGGAGGATCGCGAGGCCGAGTCCGTGCGCCTGGCGACCATTGAGGCGCGCCAGCCCTTCGACCTGGCCGCGGGGCCCCTGCTGCGCGCGACGCTGATGCGCCTGGGCGAGCAGGACCATCGCCTCTACCTGGCGCTGCATCATATCATCTTCGACGGCGTCGCCATGTACCAGGGATTTCTGCCCGAGCTGCGGTCCATCTACGAGGCATTCCTGGACGGCCGACCCTCGCCGCTGCCCGAGCCGCCGATCCAGTACGGTGACTACGCCGTCTGGCAGCGCGAGGACATACAGGGCGAGACGCTGGAGCGGCATCTAGCCTACTGGCGCCAGAGGCTTGGCGGCCGCCTGCCCGTCTTGCAACTGCCGACCGACCGGCCGCGCCCGGCGACCGAAACGTTTCGCGGGTCGATGCTGCCGTTCGCGCTCTCTCGTGAGCTGACCTCGGCCCTGGACCGTCTGGCTCGTCGCGAGGGCTGCACCCTCTATATGGTCCTGCTGGCCGCCTACACCACCCTGCTCCACCGCTACAGCGGCCAGGAGGACATCTTGATCGGGACGGCGACCGCCGGCCGCAATCGCCCCGAGCTTCGCACCATGATCGGCTACTTCCTCACCACGATGGTGATGCGCACCGATCCGTCGGGCAACCCCACGTTTAGCGAACTGCTGCGGCGCGTGCGCGAGATGACGCTCGAGGGCATGGCCCACGATGACGTGCCGTTCGACATCCTCGTCCGCACGCTTCAGCCCGAGCGCACCTTGACGCACAATCCGCTGTTTCAGACGCTCCTGACCCTGGAGCCGCCGCTGCCGGTGCTAGAGTGCGGCTGGACGCTGACGCAGATGGACGTCGAGACCGGCATCTCCAAGTTCGACCTGTCGCTGGAGATGGACAACCGGCCCGAGGGGTTGATTGGCCGCTTCGAGTACAACAGCGACTTGTTCGACCGCACCACCATTGAGCGTATGAACGGGCAGTGGCGGACGCTGTTGGAGAGCATTGTCGCCGATCCCGGACAACCGATCTCCGCGCTGCCCCTGCTCCCCGAGGCGGAGCGCCGCCAACTGCTGGAGGGGTGGAACGATACGGCGCGAGAGTACCCGCGCCAGGCCACGGTCCACCAGTTGGTCGAAGAACAGGCGCGGCGTACGCCCCATGCCATCGCGGCCGTCTGCGCGGACGAACACCTCACCTACGGCGCGTTAAATCGCCGCGCCAACCAGCTGGCCCACCACCTGCGTACCGTGGGCGTGGGGCCGGAGACGCTGGTCGGCATCTGCGTGGATCACTCGCTGGAGATGCTGGTTGGCCTGCTCGGCATCCTCAAGGCGGGCGGCGCCTACGTGCCGCTCGACCCGACCTTCCCGTCCGACCGCATCGCCTTTATGCTGGATGACGCGCGGGCGCCCGTGTTGGTCGCGTCGCGGCGAACCGCCGCCGCGCTGCCGCCGCACGGCGCGCGGCTGGTGCTGCTCGACGCCGATTGGCCGGAGATCGCCCGGCAGGAGGAGGCGAACCCGGACGGCGGCGCCGGACCCGCGAACCTGGCCTACGTCATCTATACCTCCGGCTCGACCGGCTGGCCCAAGGGTGTGCAGGTTCCGCACCGCGCCGTCGTGAACCTGCTGTGCTCGATGGCGCGCGAGCCGGGCCTGAGCGCCGAGGATCGCCTGCTCGCCGTCACCACGCTCTCGTTCGACATCGCGGGGCTGGAGCTCTTCCTGCCGCTGACCGTGGGGGCGCGCGTCGTGCTCGTCAGCCGCGAGGTCGCGATCAATGGACCGGCGCTGATCGACGCGCTGACGGCGTCCGGAGCGACGGTCATGCAGGCCACGCCTGCCACCTGGCAGTTGTTGCTGGCGGCGGGGTGGCGCGGCGATAGCCGCCTGACAGTCCTCTGCGGCGGCGAGGCGCTGCCGCGAGAGTTGGCAGCGCGCCTCCTGCCGCGCGTCGGCTCGTTGTGGAACATGTACGGGCCGACCGAAACCACCATCTGGTCGGCCGTCTGTAAGGTCGAGCGGGCGGACACCATCTCCATCGGCCACCCTATCGCCAACACGCGGCTCTACGTGCTCGACACGCATGGCCAACTCCTGCCTATCGGTGTGCCGGGCGAGCTACACATCGGCGGCGACGGCCTGGCTCGCGGCTACCTGGGCCGCTCTGAGCTAACGGCCGAGCGGTTTATCCCTCACCCGCTCCGCGATGAGCCGGGCGAGCGGCTTTATCGCACCGGCGACCTGGTGCGCTACCGTATGGACGGCACGTTGGAGTTCCTGGGTAGGCTGGATACCCAGGTAAAAGTGCGCGGTTACCGCATCGAGTTGGGCGAGGTCGAGGCGGCGCTGGCACAACAGCCCGGCGTCCAGGCCGCCGTCGTGGTGGCGCGGGAGGACAGGCCGGGCGACCGCCAACTCGTCGCCTACGTGGTGGCGTCGCCGGAAGGCCAGGGGCAGGGCACGTCGGCGACGATCGAGGCCCTGGCCCTGGCCCTGCGAGGCCGGCTCCCGGCCTATATGGTCCCCGCGGCGTTTGTGCCGCTGGCCGCCCTGCCGCTGACGCCCAACGGCAAGACTGACCGTCGCGCGCTACCCTCACCGGCCGGGCGGCCCGACGAGCCCGCGCGGCGCGGCTACGTGGCCCCGCGCACCCCGCTGGAGCGCGCCCTGGCACGCATCTGGGAGGACGTGCTGGACATCGGCCCCGTGGGGGTGCAGGACAACTTCTTCGACTTAGGCGGGCACTCCTTGCTTGCCGTGCGCCTGCTCGACCGCATCCAACGTGTGTGCGGGCGCGCCGTGCCCCTGTCGATCTTATTCGGCGGGGCGACCGTCGAGCGGCTGGCCGCGGCCCTGGAGGATGGCGGCGACGCGCGTCAGCAGGCAGCAGTCCCGCTGGTGGAGGTGCAAGGAGGCGGCTCCAGGCGGCCCTTCTACTTCCTGCACGGCGACATGTACGGCGGCTATTATTGCCTCAAGATCGCCCGGCGGCTGGGCGCCGAGCGGCCCTTTTACGCGCTTCCGCCGCATGGCCTCGACGGCTGGCAGGTAGCGCGGACGGTCGAAGCGATCGCTTCCTACCACGTGGGAGTCCTGCGCGCCTTCCAACCGCACGGGCCGTATCTCCTGGGCGGCTTCTGCAACGGCGGCGTCATCGCGTACGAGATGGCCCGACAGCTGCAGGCGGAGGGACAGCAGGTCGACCGCCTGGTCATCGTCGACGCGGCCGCCACCACCACGCGCTATGCATTTCTGGACCGACCCGTCGAGATCATCGGCCGACCGATGGGCTGGGACGCGCGACAGCGCGCCTCCATGTCCCTGGGCCTCCACTACCACGTGGCGCGCTGGTACGATGCGCTGCGCCTGGGCCGCCGCGACCAGGTGTTGCTGGCGCTGCAAACAGGGCGTCGGGCGGCGCGGCGGGTCCGCGCTGTCGCCGTTCGCCGCGACGCCGCCGCCGTGTCCGCGGCGACGCTCGAGGCCCGTGGCCGGGCCTTGCTCAAGGACTACTGGATGGCCCGCCGGCGCTACACCCCGCGACCCTATGATGGAGATGTCGTCCTGCTCTGGCCAGCGGACTACAAGACGGCGCACGGCGTCGATGCGACCCAGGGGTGGGCCGCCGTCGCGCGGCGCGTCGACGTGCGCATCATTCCCGGCACACACGAGACGTGCACCACGGAGCACATCGACGCATTGGCCGACTGCTTGCGGGCGTGCCTTGACGAGGCGGACAGCGGTTTAGGAAAGAGTTAAGACAAGACGAGGATATGGAACAGCCCCTTCTTGCGATGTTCGACGCGCGCGTCCCGCTACCGAACCCATGGGAGGAACTGCGCACGCACAGGGAAGTGGCCGTCCACGTGAGATTCGCCGAGCAGGCCCGGCGCTTCCCGGAACGCGCGGCCGTCGTGGACGAGCGAGGGACGTGGACCTATAGAGAACTCGAGCAGCGCGCCAATCAGCTTGCGAATGACCTGCGTGCCGGGGGCATCTGCAATCAGGATATCGTCGCCATCGACGGCGCCCGTTGCGCGTCATTGGTCTGGGCAATGCTTGGTATCCTCAAGGCAGGGGCAGCCTTTGTGATCCTCGATCGGTCGTATCCGGCAAACCTCGTCGCAACATGCTTGACAGATCAGCACCATATCTTTGGCCGAAAAAAGAGCCACTACGGCGGACAATCCGCCTGCTGACACACTGAACAGGGGGAGCTATCACGTGCGCACCTCCCCGTTTCTTCGGCCACCGATGGAGCCCTCAAACGTCAAGGATGATACGGCGAGGTTTGGTACCCAGGGTGAGACAACGATTCCTCACGGGACACACAGCTTGACTCCGGCTGACATGCGGAGCCCTCCTTGCGCTGGCCTCCCGAGGGAAGAGCCACGACGGCGACGACGGCGACGAGCCGTTCGAGCTTGCCAGCATGTGTTTCGCGCCCATTACTGGAACCAACGAAGTGTTCGTGGAGACGCAGGTCGGCCCGCTCCTAGGTGATGGGAGCATTATCCAGATCGATGCACAAGGCCAGTTCCATCTTGTCGAACGGTGTTGGATCGCCTGAGTTCATGCCTTTCAGGAGATCTGGTCCTGCCATGGCTCCCAGCAAATGGCCCCAAACTGCAGGAATCGTTGTCTCCCCCCCAGGTGCTCAACGATGACTGGGAAGACACCTTCCGCTCGTGGTATCCGGCGTTCCGGCTCATCCCGGCCCCGTCAGCGGATACGCGAGAGGTGGCCTGAGACCCCCGACTTTTTAGTGCTCTCCATATTGACGTGGCGAACACCCCATGACTCTTTTAAAGGCTTTGCCGAAAGCGCTCTCGGACTTATAGCCGAGCGATAAGGCAATCACGGAGATGGGATCGTCGGAGTTTTGAAGCCTATCCCCGGCCAGCATCATTCGCCAGCGCGTCAGGTACTCCATGGGGGATTCTCCAACGGTCTCTTTGAAACTTGAAGCGAAGATCGATCGCGACATTCCTGCGCGCTCCGCCAGCTTCTGCACTGTCCAGGAATGTGCCGGATCTTCGTGCATGGAGCTGATAGCCGCGTTCATCTGCTTATCTGCGAGGGCGAAGAGCCACCCGACGCCACCGCTCAACCCTTGCGCCAAATGCAGCCGCAGGGCCTGAACCAGCATCATGTGCGCGAGGTGCTGGGCGACAAGAAGGCCGCCTGGCCGTGGCTCGCATAGTTCCTGCCGCATTCGCTCCAGAGACCACCGCAGCTCTGCCTTATCGTGTTCCTCATGAAGTTGCACGACGGGCGGCAACACCCCCAATAGAAGGTGGGCGTGATTGCCGGACAGGGCGAAGTGTCCGCCGACAATGAAACAATTTCCGCCGCCATTGACTGAGAAGATGCCGCCCTTCAGCGGCGTCGAAAAGATCGTCTTAAAATCGACAGGCGTCAAAGCCAGGTCGCTCGCAAGGCAAAAGGACTGTTTTAGCAGGAAGCAGTCCCCGGCCTGCAGGAGCAAACCTCCGGGGGTACCATCCACCGAAAGCCAACACTGACCAGATACCACGGCATAGCACTTGATGCCTTCGAGGCGGGGAAATCGAACTGACCAGTCGCCGCCGGCGTCGAAGCCTCCGGCCCAATAGCTACAGGGCTTGAGCAGCGACAACACATCTGAGAGGGGATCCATGGGAGAAACCTTTTTCTGGACGATCAGACCATTAATAAGGAGCATAGGACATAGACCGTACTCCGTCAAGGGTCTATCATCAAATTGGAGGCGGAAGATGGGGCTTGGAAAAAGGTTGAACGAGCCTCAGTCCGTGAGCGAGCCGGTACGGCCTGCCTCCTAATTCAACCTAGGGCGTGTTAACGCTTAACTGCATTTTGCATTGAACGGAGCGACCCATGATTCTTGAACTTGCTGACATCCGCATTCACCCCGGTCAGAACGCCGCTTTTGAAGAAGCCGTTCAGCGCGGTATCACCACCGTTGCCGCACGCGCCAAGGGGTTTCAGGGCTATACGGTGAACCGTGGCATCGAATCTACCGAGCGCTATATCCTGCAAGCCTTCTGGGACACACTGGAAGACCACACCGTGACTTTTCGCCAGGGGCCGCTATCCGCCGAATGGCTTGCCATCATCGGCCCGTTCGCTGCCGCGCCCCCTGTGGTGGAACACTTTGAACTGGTCGCCAAATCCACCTAGCAGGGAGGCTACAGTGCGTGTTTTTGTAACTGGTGCAACAGGATTCATCGGATTTGCGATCGTCAAGGAACTGATCGTGGCAGGTCATCAGGTGACGGGACTTGCTCGCACCGAGGCTTCGGGCAAAAGATTGATTGGAGCCGGCGCGCAGGTGTCGCTAGGCAATATTGAAGATCTGGACAGCCTGCGGCGGGCCGCGGCGGCCGCGGAGGGTGCTATTCACACCGCCTTCTATCACCAGATATCTCACATCCCGCTCGGTGCCCGCCTTGGCGTCTTTCTGGGTGGGGCTCCCAGCGGGATCTTCACAAGGTTTATGGGAGCCGCAGCCGCAGCTGATCGACGCGCTATCGAGACGATTGCGGCATCGCTTCCAGGAACGGGAAGTCCATTGGTGGCAACCTTCGGAACATTGTCCATGAGGCCCGGGCGACTCGCTACCGAGGACGACTTGTATGATCACGACGAGAAGTCCTTCGGAATTATTCGGGCCAGAACGGAGGACACACTCAAGGAGTGGGCCACGCGCGGCCTTCGGACATCCGCGATCCGGCTACCGCCCATCGTCCACGGCCCCGGCGCCTTCGGCCTCGCCTCGCTGTTCATCCCGATGGCACGAAAGAGGAAGGAGTCGGCCTACATCGGTGATGGTTTGAATCGGTGGCCTTCGGTGCATCAACTTGATGCCGCCCGCCTCTTTCGGTTAGCGCTTGAGAAGGGACCACCGGGAGGAACCTATCACGGAGTTGACGAGGAGGGCATCCCGTTCCGGGAGATTGCTGACGTGATTGGGGGACGTTTGAACATACCCGTCGTTAGCAAATCGCCTGGTGAGGCAAAGAAGCAGTTCGGCTTTGTCGCGCCCGCGGTGCCCATCGACAATCCCACATCCAGCAAGCTGACCCGCGAACGCCTCGGTTGGAACCCCACGCAAATCGGACTTCTCGCCGATCTGAAACAGACCGACGTCTTTTCCAAAGGGTGAGTTTGTTGCGAGGTCGGGGCAAGCTGCTAACTCGGCTTAGTACAGCAGACGACGTGGATGGCTAAATTGCTTCAAAGTCGCCGTCACCGACGGCCAACGACAAAGGATTTGAGGATGTATAGTGGAGCCCGTAGTGTGCGGAAAACCCATCCGCTACGCCACGCGGCGCGCGTAGTCATGGATGATCCCGCCGAGCACATCCACCCGCTGAACGCCTCCGGCCCCTGGGGCCTGTGGGAGCGGCACCGGACATTGCTGACCGAGGCCCTGATGGGGACGGCGCAGATTGAAGAAGCTCACGTAGTCCCGGAGCACCCGCTGCCGGTGGCGCTCGCCGAAGATCAGCAGGTGATCGAGGCACTCCTCCCGGGCGGACCGCACCCAGCGCTCCGCGTAAGCGTTCGCATTAGGAGCCCGGAACGGGGTGCGCACGATCTCGACGCCCTCGCTGCGGAAGACCGTGTCAAAGCCGGGCACGAACTTGGCGTCGCGGTCGCGGATCAGGAAGCGCACCGGGAGGTCCCCGTCTTGGATCGGCCAACTCATCTGGCGGGCTTGCTGCACCACCCAGGCGGCCGTGGGATGCGCCGTACACCCCGCCAGATGGACCCGCCGCGTGCCCAGTTCAATGAAGAAGAACACATAGAGGGTCTGGAGGAAGGCCGTCTCCACCGTGAAGAAGTCGCAGGCCAGGATCTGCTGGCTATGATGGGTCAGGAAGCTGCGCCAGGTGCTTCCCCTCTGCTGGCGTTGCGGCGCAGGAGGAACCTGGTGGCGCTTGAGCACGTCACGCACCGTAGACCGCCCGATTGTGTGGCCCAGTTTGCCCAACTCACTGTGTATGCGGCTGTAGCCCCACCGAGGATTCTCGCGGGCCAGACGCAGGATAAGCTCTTCTACCTCGGCGCTAACACGCGGGCGGCCGGCGGCACGACGCTGTCGAAACGTCCACTTGCGCCGGACCAGCTCTCGATGCCAGCGCAGCACCGTCTCCGGGGTGAAGAGCAGCAGACTCGGACGCCAGGGACAGCGCGCCCCTGTGGCCACGGCCTTTAGCTTGGTCGTGAGCACGGCCAGCGTCAGTTTCTCCCCACGCGACGGCCGAGGGGCATGGACCTGCGTGCGCTGCAAGATGCGGAGTTGCTGCCGGAGCACAAGGATTTCCAGGTCCTTCGTTGCCGCAGAACGCCATCTGGCGGTGAGCAGATCGAGTAGGATGCCCAGAATCTGCGCCAGCACCGCGAAGAACATAGCACCTCCCCACCGAAGACAGCGCTGCTGCGGAGCAAAGTCCCCGCTCTCTCTACTCTACCGCACGGGCCCAAAGTACGTCGGTGCTGCCCTCCAAGAGGGGCGGACGACGTTTCCGCACAGAACGGGGCTTCCAGGAATGCCGCATTAAATGCAACATGACCCACTAGTAGTCCGTCAAGGCTACTTTGAGCAGTTGGCGGGCTCAGATTGGCTGTGGCGCAACTGTCAATACATCGGCTGACGGACTACTAGTCGTCTTGTAGAAGGGCGCTTTGCAGCCTGAAGATTAGCGCCTCCAGCGTCGCGGCGTCGGCGAGGGCGTATCGAGCCTGACCGAGCAGGGCGGCCGTATCGCGCTCGACGCCCGCCACGGCGCGGCGCGCTGCCCCTAGCTCCCTATCCTCACGGGGCGGCGCCGTGGTTGGGGCGGCGGTATCGTCGGCGCTGGGAGGAGCGAGGACGCGCCGTGCTTCGGCGTGGTAGTGGGCGAGCATGGCGGCGCGGTCGCGCATCATCGCCGCGCGCGGCATGGCAACCAGCAGCATGGCCGGCGAGCCATCCCAGTTGGGCAGGGGGAAAGCCGTGCCGGTCGCCGTCGAGAAGGGCGCGCTGGTTGCCGTGGGAGCAGGGAGCGGCAGGTCGTGGTGGGCGGCCTCGGCCACGATGCGGTCGGTCAGCCAGCGCGGCATCTCGGTCAGCAACCACGTCAGCGACCCATCGAGGGCCTGCTCGTCGATGGCCCTCTCAACACTCAAGAGCGCGGCGGCGCGGGCGCGGCGCGCCTCGGCCTGCCGCACGACCTCGGCCTCGCGACGCAGGCGGTCGGACCGCTCGGCCGCCGCGCGCGCCCGTTCCAGCGCGGCCAGCCGGGCGGCCAGCAGACGGCGGTCCTCCTCCTGGCGCGCCAGCGCCGTGACCGCGCGCACCACTGCGCCCACGCATTCGTCCTCGACGGTCGCGACCGCCGTGCACAGGGCGCGCAGCCGTGCCCGCCGTAGCGGGACGGCGCGGCGCGGACCGGTCAGCGCGGCCAGGGCGTCGTGCAGCGCCGGCACGCCCGAGGCGGCCAGGGTGTCCGCATCCCCGCGCAGGTGGGCCAGCAGCGCCGGCCGCGCGCCCAGGAAATAGAGCGCCGGCGACGCTCCCACCGCAACGAAGGGCACCAGCCCGTCGGCCAATCGCTCCCGCACCGGCGGCAGCTCCTCCTCGTCGATGCGGTTGATATAATTAACGGCAAACAGGATGGTGCGGTGCCCGCGATCCCACAGCCGCTCGGCAAGGGTATTCCGCTCGTCGGCCGCCAGCGCCTCGGTGGCGGAGAGCACGTAGACGATCAGGTCGGCGTCGTCGAGGGCGGCGAGGGTGCGCGCCCCACGGTCGCCCGACTCGTTGAGGCCGGGCGAATCGACCACCTCGACGCCATCCCGCAGCAGGGGCCACGGCAGCCCGATCTCCACGCCCGCGATCTCCGGGCGGAAGCGCCGCGCCGCGCCCTCTTCGTCGCCCATGGATGAGGCGGATGGATCGGGCAGGCACACGTAGTCTTCTAGCTCGGGCAGCGAGAGCGCCATGGGCGGCCGCCCGTCGGTGAAGCTCACGGTGATCCGCAGCGCGGGCGCGTGGCGCAGCGTGCAGAGCACCGCCGTGGCCGGAGTCATGCGCGCGGGCAGCAGGCGCGCGCCGAGCAGCGCATTGATCAGCGTGGACTTGCCGCGCTTGAAGTTGCCCAGCACCAGCACCCGGCAGCGCGCCGTGTCCAGAGCCGCGTCGAGCAGCGCGCGCAGGGCGGGCCGCGCGGCCAGCGCGGGGACGGCGGCCAGGACGGCACGCTCCCTCTCCAGACGTGCCGACCATCTCTCGTACGCCGTCGTGCTTTGCTCTGTATGGTTGTCTCGCGCCAGCAGCGCGTCCCAGGCGGCGGAGGCCAGGGCACGTCTGGCGGCGCGTAAGGTAGCGATGTCTTCCCATTGAGTAGCCGTCGCGGTGGGGTAAGTCGCGCCCGCGCCCTGCCCGGCAACAAGTCCCGCCAGGATATCCCGCAGTTCGTCGCCAAGAATGGCTGAGGCGCGGCACATATCGAGCGCGCCTCCCGCTTGCAGCGCCGCGGCCAGGCGCGCCTCAGGCTCCATATGGCCACCGTCGCGCAAGACGGCCATCGCGCGTAAAATAGCCGGCCAGTCGGTCATATTACGACACCCAATCGATATTATTCCGCGTCGGCGGCTCGTACGATCTCCGTCGCCAGCCGTCGCAACGCCTCCTTCAACTCAAGCGGACGATTCACGGCGAAGGCGCAGCGTAGGCCGACGAGGTAGCGCGCCAGCGCGTCGAGGTCGTCGACGCGGCCGCGCACGATGGCGCCGTCGGGATGCAATTCCAGGTCGGCATGGATGCGCGTCACCCGACGACGGGCTTCGGTGAGGGGCAGACGCAGGAGAACCTTGATTGACCAGCGCCCCGTCGCGGCGATGCTGCGACGGACGTACTCCGCGCAGTCGATGTCGAGCGGCGGCGAGAAGGCGCCGGCGCTTGACCCAATTGCGCCGATGCGGTCGAGCCGAAACACGCGGAGGTCCGCACGCAGGTGGCAATAGCCGACCATATACCAGTGTTGGCCGAGAGACACCACGCCGTAGGGGTCGACCTCACGCTCCGTGTTCTCGGCGCCGCCCGATCGATAGCGGAGCGTCACCCGCTGGCCGTGCTCAGCCGCCTCGCTCAGCGCCGCGACCGTCGCGCTGTCCACGGCCGGACGGGCAACATCCCCATCGAGGGAGAGGGCGGTTTGGAGAGCACGCACCTGCCCGCGCGCGGCGTCCGGCAACACCCGCGCCACCTTGGCCAGAGCCCCCTCCACGGCCGCCGCAGGCGCCTCTAGCCCGGATCGGCGTAGGTCGAGGAGGCCAAGTGTCAGCGCCACGGCCTCCTCGGTGGTGAACAGCAGCGGCGGCAGCTTATACCCCGCACGGAGCCGGTAGCCGCCGACGGACCCGCGCGCGCCGTCGATGGGGATGCCCAGGTCTTGCAGGAGAGCGACATAGCGGCGCACGCTACGCGGGTCGACCTCCAGGCGGCGCGCCAACTCCGCGCCGGTCACTCGATCGCGAGACTGCAACAACTCCAGGACCGCAAGTAGGCGCGTCGTCGGGTGGTACATCGGCGTCGCTCACTCCAACACATCTATTAGGACCGTTACCGTCCTAAACGGCTGCTACGATAGGAGTGTACCGGACAATGAGCGCCAGCCGTAGGAAGCGGGAAAGAGCTACTAATGCTGTTGATCACCACACCCACTGGGAACACCGGGAGCCATGTCTTGCGCGCCGCTCTCGCGGCCGGCGAATCTATCCGCGTCCTTGTGCGAGACGCCTCGCGCCTTGATCCCGCCGCCCATGGCCACTGCGACGTGGTGCAGGGAGACCTGCGAGACCCTGCTGTCCTCGCCCGTGCCATGGACGGAGTGGAAGGCGTCTTCTTCTGCGTGCCGCAGTCCGCTGAACCCGACGATGTCGGCGCCTACTATCGGTCGTTCGCTGAGCCCTTCGTCGCCGCGGCGACGGCGGCGGATATCCGGCGCGTGGTCTACATCTCTGGCGGCGATGGGGCCGGGTCGGGTGGGCGTGGTCCCGGCCTCGCCCTCTCCCGCGTCGAGCAGGCGATCAACGCGACGGGTATCGCGGCCCGCCACGTGCGATGCGGCTATTTCATGGAGAACCTCTACTATCAGGCCCAGACCGTCGCGCGGGCTGGCGTGTTCTCGCTGCCCATCGCCGGTAACGTGCCGCTGCCATTCGTGGCGGCGCGCGACATTGGCGTAGCCGCCGCCCACCTCCTGCTCGATCGGTCCTGGGCGGGGCAGGACGCTGTCGCCGCGTATGGTCCTGCGAGCGTGAGTTGCGACGCGGCCGCCCGCGTTGCCACGGACGTGCTGGGCTTTCCCGTGCGCTATCATCCTATCACCGGCGCGGCCTACAAGGCGAGCCTGGCCGCCTACGTTAGCGAGGCCATGAGCCAGAGCCTCGTCGAGATGTTCGACGCTATCGCCGCTGGGGAGGACATGGCCGCGCCGATCGCGCGCCGCGTGGACTGCCCGACCACGCTGCGGATGTGGATAGATACCGAGTTCAAGCGGGCAGTCGCCCAACCGCGGCTATCGACGGCCGGCGAGGCTTCCTGATCAGGCGGTGCTGAACGTCGAACCTCGCGCCCCGACTAGGGAGTGGCGGCGCGCACCGCGCGCCGAGGAGCGATCTCGCACGTGCGCCATGGCGTGCCTATCGCGACCTTCTCGCTACTCGCTAGAGAGTATGCAGAATCTAAAGTTGCCCGTCCTCCGACGGAGGTAACGTGTCGTGGATATATCCATCATGTACGCCACCCTAATACACATCCTGTGATCGACAATGACGTGGTCTTGTGACAGAGCAACGCAACATGAACCCATGGAGCACGACGCTATGTGCGTGGGGTACGGTAGATCAGCTTGGTGTAGGCGTGCTCGAAGCCCAGGCGCAGCATGTTGCGGTAGGAGGGGTTGGGCCGCTCGGGAGTGTCCTCGGTCGTGTCCGCGACGACCAGCGTGCAGCCGAGCGCACCCGCGTCGGCGATGCGTCGCGCCAGCAACGCGCTCTGCATGCCCCGGCCGCGATACGCGGGCAGGGTGTAGGCCCAGCCGAGCCACGCTGTGTCCTCATGCACGAACAGCGCCGCCGCCGCCACTGCTGTGTCGCCGTCGAAGACGAGGTAGTGACGCCACTCCGGCCGGCCTACCTGCGCCGCCAGCCCCGGCGCCAATGGCCGGCCCGCGGGGAACCCGGTCAGGGAGAGGTCGACGAAGCGGGCCGCGTGCTCCGGCCCGATGACCCGGATGGGCGCGTCCGCCGCGACGGTAGGGGGATCGTCGACCGGGCGCCAGCAGCGCACATCGCGCGTGACCGTGGTCAGGCCGCGCGCTCGCAGCCAGCGCGGCAGGTGAGCCGGTTGCGCGATGGGGCTCAGGTCGACGGCGCAGGGCAGGCTGGCCGCGCGGAACGGCTCCAGGATAGCGCCCACCGAGGCGCGCGTGGCCGGCTGCGTCACCCCCAGGGCCACGACACCGTTAGCGAAGTCGTCGTCGATGCCGCGGGTCAGCCAGACCGAGGCGCCGCCGACGCGATAGACGCGCAGGCCGAGGCTTGCGGCCAACTCCTCCGGGACAGCGCGGAACCAGGCCGCCTTCCCCGCCGCCTCGGCCAGTTCCGCCCGACGCGCCCACTCCTCAAAGCTCATAGCCCTATTCTACAACGGCATCCCACTTTATGGGCGCCAAGGCTAGGAACGGGAGCGGTGAGGGCCTGTCCCTAGCCTGGAGGGCGGCGGTGACGCGCTGCGCGGTGGTCTCGGTCTCCTGCTCGTGCCGGTCGTCCGCCGCGCCCACGGTCATCGTCCCACCCGCGCCTCTGCCACCCGTGCCCAGGGAGCCCGTGCGCTGCTGCACCACGTGGGTCAACTCGTGCGCCAGGAGGCGCTGCTCCCCTCGTCAAACGACCCGGGCCGGCGCCGGGACCGGCACGGCCCGTCCGTCTCCGGGGTCAGGTCGAAAATCTTGCCGCTCATGCCCCTGGCCTCTTGTTCGGTAACCTCGGTCCCCGCACGGCTGCCCGCCGCGGCCGCGCCTCGACCGTTCCAAGAGTGAACCCCGCGCCAGGTGGCGGTGGCGACGCGCCGTTGTTTCGGGTCATCCGTGCCTTATTCCCGCTGGCTGTGCCGTTTTTGCGCCCGCGCATGAGGCGCATTTCTCTTGCCACGGTATAGCAACATACGACGCCGCGCGGGACGGGCACGGCCTTTCCCAATGGCCCGCGCATCATCGACCCGCGATCGCACCGGTTGCGCGCGACCTTGACTGATACAAGGGCGTATACTCGGGGTACATGACGCGGCATGCCTGCTCACGATAGGCGCCGAGGGAAGACCAAGACGGAGGCGGCGAGAGTATGATAGCGGCGATTGATCTGGCGATGCGGTCGCTAGACGCAACCTGGGACCGTGCGCGGTGGGAAGACCTGCCCGACGATGGCAACCGCTACGAGGTGATCGAGGGGGTTCTGTACATGTCGACGTCGCCCAGTTCCTTCCATCAGTGGATTACCAAGCGGATTGCCCGTGTCTTGATGGCTCAGATCGACGACAGCGGCATTGGCGTAACGTTCTGGGCGCCGCTCGGGGTCTTCATGCCGGGCTGCGACCCCGTGCAACCGGACCTCTTCGTGGTGCGTACCGACGAACTGGCCATCGTCCAGACGCGCATCGAAGGAGTCCCGTCACTGCTCGTGGAGATCTTGTCGCCCAGCAACTCCTCCGCCGACACGGACGTCAAGCGGCGCGCCTATGCGCGCGCGGGCGTGCCGGAGTACTGGATCGTCCGTCCCGCCCGCCGCGATGTGTTGGTCTACTCGCAACCGGACGGCGGCCTGGAAGACTATGCTCAGAGCGTGCGCGTCGATCCCGGTACGGAGTTGGTCTCTCCAACGTTGCCCGTCCGCGCGCCCGTCGACGACTTCTTCGCCGACGCGCCGAATACCGACCTATAGCAAGGGACAACTGTTGGCCTACCGCTTCATGATGTCCGAGTGGTAAGGACAGCATAGCACCCATAATCCGACATCCTGTGTCAGGACAAATAATGGGTAGAGAACACGGCATGAAGTGTGCAAGCCGCACTTTTGTGGCGCATGTACGCTACACTGTGATAGCTAGCGCGACGCATGCCGTATTCCAGCACGTGCAGTAGTATGGGGAAGGTAAGCGGCTGTATCGTTCGCCTATGACGCTTCGCTAGCCGTTTCGCAAGGAGAGGTAGCGTGACGACATCGACAACGAAAGTACGGCCACGGGCTGAACTCGCTCGACAACGGCAGTCGTCTTATAAGAGCGGAGGTTCCGATCAGAGTGGCGTATCAGGACCGGCCAGCCGGTCGCCATCTCCATTGACCGTCGGCTTATCTATCCCTCCGCTGACATTCAGTGGTGCCGTCATCTCCGGCATCCTTCTCGGATTGTTGGTAGGACCGATTGGCGTGGTGCTTGGTTTCTTCGGCGGCGGCTTTCTTGGGCATGAAGGGGATCGACTCTTAGCCATGCGTCACTGACAACCGACCTGACATCTCGTGTACATCCAGGTTCAGTTTGGAGTCGTTCTCGTTGTAATGCTCGGCCTGCTTGGCTATGACGTGTACTATCGTCGGAAAGAAAAACTCCCTTTCGACGATGAAGCGTCCATCATTCCAGCAGTGGTCTCAT
>JAABUX010002364.1_pt1 | contig 26861 bp, 29 predicted proteins | sample 5561851 | NCBI WGS metagenome assembly JAABUX01 (sample SAMN10711883, study PRJNA513361) | rock metagenome | isolation source: Antarctica rocks | place: Antarctica: Victoria Land, Richard Nunatak red sandstone | collected 2016-01-03 | reverse complement strand
GCGACGCCACGATCGCGTTCGGCACCGACACCTTCCTGGCCGGCTGGGCGCGGTCGGCCCATCCCGGCGACTTCTATGCGATGCGATACATCTTCGCCGGCGCCGAAAAGGTCCGGGAGGAAACGCGAAGAGTCTACGCCGACCGGTTCGGCGTGCGCGTGCTGGAGGGGTTTGGCGCGACCGAAACATCGCCCGTGCTGGCGCTGAACACGGCGATGCATAACCGGCCGGGTACGGCGGGACGGCTGCTTCCGGGGATGGACTACCGGCTCGATCCGGTGGACGGCATCGCGCAAGGCGGCCGGCTGATGGTGCGTGGGCCGAACGTCATGCTCGGCTACCTGCGGGCGACCGCGCCGGGAGTACTGGAGCCACCGGTCGGCGGTTGGTATGACACCGGCGACATCTGCGGCGTCGACGCGGACCGGTTTGTGACCATCCACGCGCGGGTCAAGCGGTTCGCCAAGATCGCCGGCGAGATGGTGTCGATGCCGGCCGTCGAGGGTTTGGCCGCCGAACTGTGGCCCGACGCGGCCCACGCCGTCGTCGCCGTGCCGGACGGCCGCAAGGGGGAGGCGCTGGTGCTGCTGACGACCCAGAAATCCGCCACCAGCGCCGCGTTGCTGGCCCATGCGCGGGCAAAAGGCGCCGCCGAGATCGCGGTGCCTCGCGTCGTGCGGACGGTGGACGCGCTGCCGATGCTCGGCACCGGCAAGATCGACTATGTGGCAGCTACCCGGCTGATGGCCGAGGAGCGGTCGGCGGCGAACGACCGCGCCGCCGCCTGAGCACAGCCGAAGCGGGACCCGGTGATGCCGGGTCTCGTCGTGTTATTCGGCGGTGTCGGACGCGTGGGTCAGCGCCTCACCCAGGCTCTTGATCTTGGCGGCGTTGGCGCCGTCGGACTTGCCGGCGATCGCGACCGTCTCCTTGCCGAGCTTGGCGACCAGCTTCTTGATCGCGGCGCCGTCGATCTTGTCGGCGTGCAGGTGCTGTTTCAGGCTTTCCAGGTCTTTGACGATGGCCTTGGCGGCGGGCGCCTCGACCTTCCCAAGCGTAGCCTCCCAGCCCTCGATGTTCTTGACGGCGGCGGCGACCGTGAAGCCCTTTACGCCGTCCTTGAGGTGTTTGATGGTCGCGTCGAACTGCGGCATGGTTGCATTCCTATCGTGGTGACGCGGAACTGCGCCCCGGTCGGGATAATCCGTCACGCGGCCATGGGTTCCACAACGTGTGACCATGAATCGACCGAAAGAGCCGGATTCGGAGTCTTTTTCATCAAAGATTTTCGGGTCCGGGTGCTTGCAATTTCGCATCTCGGACCAAACGCTGTCACTGGTAGTCGGCCTAATCAGCCCCGGTAGCGGCAAAACTCCATTCATAAGCTTGATTCACGTGGTTGACGTAACCCGCCGAACTAAGTGGGAAATGACTGCTAAAGAATACAGCCTTAGTAGCGACCGCGTGTTCCAAAATTTTTAGCCGCGAGCGCCGGACCGCGTCGGGAAACTCACAGAACATGGAAACCAGGTCCGGGCGGTAGATTTCGACTGGGTGGTGCACGACATCGCCGCCAAACAGCCCGACTGCGCCGTTCGAGCGGATTTCGATCGCGGCATGGTCGATGCTGTGCCCGGGCGCGCGCAGGAAGCGTACGCCGGGCAGCACGTCGTGATCGTCGAATTCGATCAGCCGAACGCGACCCATGGCCTCGAGCGGACGCATGCTGTCGTCGAACACGCCCGGCGCCGGCGGGCGGACTGGCTCGCCCAACCCGGCCCCGGTCCGGATGACCTCGACCGACACCTCGTCACCGGCCGCGAGCGCCGCCGCGTGGCGCCACTCCAGACCGGAACAGATCGTCACGGCGCGCGGGAACGTCGGCATCCACCTACCGTCGTCGAGCTGCGTGTTCCAGCCCACATGGTCGGCGTGGATGTGTGTCAGCAGCACGTAGTCCACGTCCTCCGGCCGCACTCCCGCCGCCGCGAGCCGCTCGAGATACGGGTTTCGCAGCTGGTCCAGCACCATGAGGGTGGGCCTGGACTTGTCGTTGCCGGCCCCGGTGTCGATCAGGATGGTCAACCCCTCGTGCCGAACCAGCCAGGTGTGGACGCTGAGCGGGACGTGTCCGCTACGGGCGTCGTAGGTGCCGGGTGGAAACCACTCCGGATGGTGGTCGTAGGCGTGCGGGTCGAGCCCGGGTAGCAGTTGCCCGGCGGTGAAGCCGTCGAGGCTTAACTCGGCCACCTTGGTCACCCGAGTGCCGCCGACCGAGAACGTATCCATGGTCACCTCTCCCCATGAGCCAATCCGCGCGCGGCGGCGGCGGCGATCGTCGCCACCTGCTCGCGTAACGCCGCCAACGACATCGCCGCGACCTTCTCGTCGAGTCCCAGCGCTACCATCCCATGCACCGCCGAGAACAGCCCGCGCGCCAACGACGCCCGTTCGGCCGGCGGCAGCATTGGACACAGCCGCCCGAGCGGCGCCTCGACATGCGAGAACGCCGCCGCCTGCTGGCGCGCGTACCACTCGGGCGCGGTCCGGCCGCCGCCCATAGTGTGCAGGAATAGCGCCGCCCAGCGCCGCCGTGCGCCGGCCGCGTAGTCGAGATAGGCGGTGGCGAGCCCGACCAAGTGGGCCACCGGCTCGGCCGTCGCCGCCGCATCGTCCATCGCCCCGTCGCGCATCGCCCGGTCGATCTGGGCCAGCGTCCGCGCGTTGACCGCCAGGATCACCGCGTCAAGGTCGGGGAACACCGAATAGATCGCGCCGACCGAGCAGCCGACCCGCTCCGCCAGCGCCCGCGCCCGCAACGCGAATAGGCCGTCGGCCGCAATTACCGCTTCGGCCGCGTCGACCAGCGCAGCCTCGAGGGTGTCGTGCCGCAGCACGGTGGCGGAGCGGCGGGATTGCTTTTCGGGTGTCATGGCGCTTTCGATGGTGCCAGAACGATACCCCGAATTCCCCCTACCCCTAACTGGAGCAATGACCATGCAAGCCCTCGTCCTCGAACGCAAAGGCGAGCTTTCGCTGCGCGACATCGACCTGCCGGCGCAAGTCGGGCCCGGCGACGTCAAAATCGCCGTCCACACGGTCGGAGTCTGCGGCAGCGACGTCCACTTCTACACGCACGGCCGGATCGGCAACTACGTGGTTCGCGCGCCGATGGTGCTCGGGCACGAGGCGTCCGGCACGGTGATCGAGGTCGGCCGCGACGTCACGAACCTGAAGGTGGGTGACCGGGTGTGCATGGAGCCCGGCATCCCCGACCCCAACTCGCGCGCGTCCAAGCTCGGCATCTACAACGTGGACCCGAAGGTGCGGTTCTGGGCGACGCCGCCGGTGCACGGCGCGCTGACGCCCGAGATCGTCCACCCCGCCGCGTTTACCTACAAGCTGCCCGACGGCGTCTCGTTCGCCGAGGGCGCGATGGTCGAGCCGTTCGCGATCGGCATGCAGGCGGCGTCCCGCGCGCGGATCGCGCCGGGCGACGTGGCAGCCGTGATCGGCGCCGGGCCGATCGGCACGATGGTCGCGTTGGCCGCGCTGGCCGGCGGCTGCTCACGCGTGTTCGTCGCCGACCTAAGCCGCGAGAAGCTGGACATCGCCGGGCGCTACGCCGGGATCGTGCCGGTCGACATCACGGTCGAACCGCTGGCCGACGTGCTGGCGCGCGAGACCGGCGACTGGGGTGCCGACGTGGTATTCGAGTGCAGCGGCAGCCCGCGCGCGTTCGACACGATCTTCCAGCTGGTGCGACCGGGCGGTGCGGTGGTGCTGGTCGGGCTGCCGGTCGAGGAGGTGAAGTTCGCCGTGGTGGACGCGATCGCCAAGGAGGTGCGGATCGAGACGGTGTTCCGCTATGCCAACATCTACGACCGCGCGCTGGCGCTGATCGGGTCGGGCAAGGTGGACCTGAAGCCGCTGATCACCGGCCGGTTCGCGTTCAAGGACAGTGTGGCGGCGTTCGAACGAGCGGCCTCGGGGTTGCCGACGGACGTGAAGATCCAGATCGAGATGCTCGATAGCTGAGTGGCTGACGACCGTCCCTTCCTGGTTGTGGTCGCCAACCTATGGTGCGCTACGGCCGGGGTCGCCCGGAGGGGTTGAATGGATCTGCAAGCCGAATACGACAACGGGGCCAAGGTGCCCGGGTACCAGGCGATCGTCGCCGGTTGGACCGCCGCCTCGGCCGCCATGCGCGCGTCCTGGCCGGCGGCGGAACTCGACGTCCCGTATGGCCCGACCGACCGGCAGAAACTGGACATCTTCTGGCCCGAGCCGTCGCGTGCGGCGCCGCTGGCGATGTTCGTGCACGGCGGCTACTGGGCGGCGCTCGACCGCACCGTGTTTTCGTACCTCGCGTCGGGCCTGCTCGCGCACGGTGTCGCGGTCGCCATGCCGTCGTACGACCTCTGCCCGCACGTGACCGTGGCCGCCATCGTCGAACAGGTGCGCGACGCGGCCGGCTTCGTGGCGAGGCGGCATTCGCGCGACATGCTGGCAATCGGCCACTCCGCCGGCGGTCACCTCGCTGCGATGCTGCTGGCGACCGACTGGGCTTCGCGCGGATTGCCGGCGGCGGCGGTGCGGGCCGCGCTGCCGATCAGCGGCCTGTTCGATCTGCCGCCGCTGCTCGCCACCACGGTCAACGAGCCGCTCGGCTTGGACGAGGCGGAGGCGGGGCGGTTGTCGCCGCTGTTCCTGCCCTCCCCCGGCCTGCCGCTGCACGCGGTGGTCGGCGGGTTGGAGGGGGTCGAATACACGCGCCAAGCCACCTCCATCGCGGAGGCGTGGGGCGGGACCTGGGAAGCGATGCCGGACGCGAACCATTTCAGCGTCATCGGCCCGCTCGCCAACGAGGGGTCGCCGCTGGTGGCAAAGGCGCTCGAGCTACTCGGGGTGCCAACGGCCTGACGTCGCCTCAGTCGGCCACGGTGGCAAAGGCCCGCACCGGAAAGGTGCCGACTGCCACCATCTTCGGCGGCACCGCATAGAAGCGGGCACCGGTTTGCGGCAGGTGATCTAGTCCGGTCATGTGCTCGCAGATCGGGATGTTGCGACCGAGCAGGATCGTGTGGACCGGCCGCTTGCGACCTCGGGTGTCGTCGATGTTATGACTGTCGATGCCGACCAACGCCGCGCCCGCGTTCGCCAGGTGCTCGGCCGCCGACGCCGTGAGGAACGGGTGGTTTTCTGCCGGCTTCGATCCGGTGAGAAAGATCCATCATTCGCATGGCGGCTGTCCCGTTCAGTGCGACGCGAGCCTTGGCCGTTCAATAGCCGCGCCCGCGCTCAACCAAGTGCAGCAACGGCCGCCCGTCCCGCAACCGGGCCAGGTTTTCCGCCACGATCGCCGCACAGCTCGCCGGGCTACTCGGTGCGGCGACGTGCGGCAGCAGGCTCACGTGCGGATGCCGCCATGCCCAATGGTCAGGTGGCACCGGCTCTTCGGCCAGCACGTCCAGCACCGCATGGCGCAGCTGCCCGGCGTCGAGCGACGCGTGCAGGTCTGCCTCGACCACGTGCTGACCACGGCCGAGGTTGACCAGCGCCGACCCGGCCGGCATCGCCGCGAATGCGTCCGCGTCCAGCAGCCGCATGGTCGCGGGCGTCAGCGGCAGCAGGTTCACGATGATCTCCGAGCGCGCGAGGAACGCGGGCAAGGCGTCGCCACCGGACACGATCGGCACTGGACCACCCTCGCGCGGCCGCGCCGTCCAGGCCGCCACGTCAAAGCCGGTTTCCGCCAACCGCCGCGCCACCACGCCACCCATGACGCCGAGCCCCAGCACGCCGACCTTCCGCGACGACGGCGGCACATAGGCGTGTTGCCGCCAAACCCCGGCCGACTGCGCGCGCGCATACTCGTCGTGACCGCGATGTAACCAAAGCACGTGCGCCAGCGCCGCCTCGGCCATCGTCTCGGCCATCGCCGGATCAACCATCCGGCACAGCTGCACGTTCGGCAGGTCGGGGTCGGCTAATAGCCGGTCGATGCCCGCCCACAGGCTCTGCACCAGCCGCAGGTTCGGCAGCTCGCGCAGTTGGCCCGGCGCCGGGTTGGCCGCCAGCACCACCTCGACGAACGAACGGTTGCGCACGTCGGCGGCGATCGTCTCCAGCGGCATCGCCACCCGCAACGCCGCGAGCCAGGCGGCCTGCTCGTCCGGCTCGAACTCGGCGACCAGCAGCAGCATCGCTAGGCGCCGATGTCGCGGCGGCAGAACCCGCCGGCCCAGCCGATCGCGTCCACCGCCCGATACGCCTTGGCTCGCGCCGCCTCGGCCGTGTCGCCGACGGCGCTCACCGTCAGCACCCGCCCGCTGGCGCCCCACAGCGCGCCGTCTCGATCCTCCACCGCGCCATAAAACACCTGCACGCCGTCGATCGCCTCGGCGGCGGCCAGCGACGGCAGCGCCGAAGAATCGCTCGGCCCCGGATAGCCCCGCGCCGCAAGCACCACCGCCGCACACGCGCCCGGCCGCAGGCGAAGGTCGAAATCGTCGAGCGCGCCGTCGCACGCCGCCTGCAACGCCGGCAGCAGGTCCGAGCGCAGACGCGGCAGCAGGCACTCCGCCTCGGGGTCGCCGAGCCGCACGTTGAACTCGATCAGGCTCGGGCCGCTCTCGTCCACCATCAGCCCGGCGAACAGGATGCCGCGAAACGGGGTGCCGCGCCGCGCCATCTCGGCCAGCGCCGGGCGCACGATGCGCTCCATCGCCAGATGCTCGTCTTGGGCGGAGAATTCTGGCGCCGGCGAGATTGCCCCCATGCCGCCGGTGTTCGGGCCGACATCGCCGTCGTGCGCGCGTTTGTGGTCGCGTGCGGCGCCCAGCACGATCGCGTTGTGGCCGTCGCACAGCGCGAACAGGCTGACTTCTCGTCCCGGGAGCACCGCCTCGATCACGACGCTGCCGCCGGCGGCGCCGAGCGTGCGGCGGTCCATGAAGTCGGCGATGGCGCGCTCCGCCTCGGCGACGCTGCCGGCGACGACCACCCCCTTGCCGGCCGCGAGCCCGTCCGCCTTGACCACGATCGGCGCACCTCGCCGGCGGACGAAGTCGCGCGCCTGGCGGGCGTCGTCGAACCGTTCCCACAGTGCGGTTGGGATGTTGGCCGCCTCGCAGACCTCCTTGCAGAAGCTCTTGCTGCCCTCCAGCCGCGCCGCCGCCGCCGAGGGGCCGCAACAGGCGATGCCGGCCAGGCCGAGCGCGTCCGCGATGCCGGCGACCAGCGGGGCCTCCGGTCCCGGCACCACGAGGTCGACGGAATGCTCGATGCAGAACGCCACGATCGCCGCGACGTCGGCGACCGGCACGCACTCGGCGATCGCGGCGATGCCCGGGTTGCCCGGCGCGCACCACAGCTTGTCGAGCAACGGGCTGTTCGCCAGCGCCCAACACAGCGCGTGTTCGCGCGCCCCTCCGCCCACCACCAGCACTCGCATTTGCGCGCAAACCCCTTCGCCGAGAACCGGGCCGTAGCATAGGGTGCCCCGATGTCAGAAGTCGCCGAACGCCCCGCCTCGAATATTCCGGAATACAGCGTCAGCGAACTGGGCGGCGCCGTAAAACGCGCGCTCGAAGGGGCGTTCGGCCGGGTGCGGGTGCGCGGCGAGATCACCGAATACCGGCCCAACCGCAGCGGCCACGTCTACCTGTCGCTGAAGGACGAGGGCGGCAAGCTCGCGTGCGTGATCTGGAAGACGACGATGCCGCGCCTGGGGCTGCGGCCGGAGGACGGCATCGAGGTCATCGCCACCGGCCGGGTCACCACGTACGGCGACCAGTCGAAATACCAGCTCACGATCGACCGGCTGGAGTACGCCGGCGCGGGCGCGATGCTGGCCCGGATCGAGGCGCTGCGGCAAAGGCTGATCGGCGAGGGACTGTTCGAGGCGGCGCGCAAACGCGAGTTGCCGCGCTACCCCAGGCTGATCGGCGTCGTCACCAGCCCACAGGGGGCGGTGCTGCACGACATCCAGACCACCATCGCGCGCCGGTTCCCGCACCCGTTGCTGATCTGGCCGGTGCCGGTGCAGGGCGAGGGAGCGGCCGCCCGCATCGCCGCCGCGATCGCCGGGTTCGCGGCGTTGCCGGTCGAAGGCTGGCCGCGCCGCCCCGACGTGCTGATCGTGGCGCGCGGCGGCGGCAGCCTCGAAGACCTGATGGCGTTCAACGACGAGGCGGTGATCCGGGCGGCGGCCGCCTGCGACATCCCGCTGATCTCGGCGATCGGCCACGAGACCGACACGACGCTGCTCGACCTGGTCGCCGACCGACGCGCGCCGACGCCGACCGCCGCCGCTGAGATGGCGGTCTGCTCGCGCGCAGACGTGCTCGACACGCTGGCGCGCGACGGGCTGCGGCTGTCGGGCGCGTTCCACCGCATCCTGCAATCCGAGCACAACCTGCTCGACCGCGCCGCCCGCGCGCTGCCCGACCTGCCGGCGCTGGTGGCCGCCGCCCGCCAGCGCGTCGACGACCGGGGTGACCGGCTCGCGCGTGCCGTGCCCGGACTGCTGCTGCAGCGGCGGCAGGCGCTGGAGCGGGCGGAGCGGCGGCTGCCCGACCTGCCGGCGCGGCTACGCGAGGCGCGGCTGCGGCTACGCCACGCCGGCGCGCTGGAGGTCGCGTTGCCGCACTTGATCCAGCGCCGCCGCGAAGCCTTGGCGCGACTGTTGCCGTTGTTGTCGGAGGCGCAGATCCGCGGCCGGACCGACCGGGCGCGCACGGCGCTGGCGGCGTGGGCGGCACGGTTGGAGAGCGTCAGCTATCACGGCGTCCTGGCGCGAGGATATGCGGTCGTGCGCGACCGCGCGGGCCACGTCGTCGCCGGCGCGAACGACGCCCGCGCCAGCCGCGCGATGGAAATCGAGTTTTGCAACGGTCGGGTGGATGTCACGCTGGACACTCCGGCCCGGGCCAGCGCGACAAGGCGTCCGCCGACCAAGCAGGAGTCGCTGTTGTAGCCAGTCATTTCACGTAGTTATCGATGGGCGCCCACGTCGCTCGTCAGCGCGCAAGCGATCAAGTGGCGGCTGACGCGCGCCCATGAGTGGCGGAGCTACGAAGTCCCCTCGCGAACTCCTGCACTTTGGCGCTGAGCGCCTCGATCTGTTCGGACAAGACGGTCGCGTCTGTAAGCGCACGCGAAGCGGCACCGCCCGTCTTTCCCGTGATCTCGGACAACTTGACAAGGTTGGTCGAGACACCCTCCGTGCCTAGCGCGGCGCGCTGGCCGCTGCGCGCGATCTCCTGCGTCGCCATCCCGTGCTGTTCGAATGCCGTCATGACGGCAGCCGCGGTTTCGCCAAGCGAGCCCACCGTGCTCGTGATGGCCTCGATCGCAGAGACCGCATGGTCGGTCTCCAACCGAATGGCGGCGATCTGGCGTTGCACGTCCTCGCTCGCTTTTGCCGTTTGGGTCGCGAGCGCCTTGACCTCGCCTGCAACGACGGCAAACCCTCGCCCCTCGCTTCCGGCGCGTGCCGCTTCGATCGTCGCATTGAGCGCCAACAGCTTGGTGTGGTCGGCGATTTCGCTGATGAGATCCATGACGCGGCCGATCTTCCCCGCCGTGGCCGCGAGACAACGGATCGCCAAGTCCGTCACCGCGGCCTGCTGGATGGCGGTGTGGACCATTTCGGCGGCCCGGCCGACCTGGCTCGTCACAGCCGTGCCGGAGTCCGCCAGTCTACTCGCCGCCAACGCGATCGCCTGCACGCCGCAGTCCGCCTCCTAGCAAGACGCGGCGATGGCGGTCGCACGGCTTGCCGCGGTCCCCGCCAGGCTCGACACCTCACCCGAACCGTCTCTCATACTGTAGGCGCTGGCCGCCACGGCGTTGACCAGCATCTGCACCCCCTCCTCGAATCCGTCGGCCATGAGCAGCAGGTCCGCATTCCATTGGACGCCTGCCAGTCGGTCGTGCCGCGCCTGCGAGGCGATGGTGTTTCTGGCTGTGTCCGCCTCCGCCGCCTTTGCGTCCGCGTGGGCAAACAGGATGACGAGGCGTGTGGCAACCCACGTCAGCGCCCCGGTTTCCAGAACGACGACGGTGGCATGCAGGGCCACGCGGCCAAAGCACGATCAGCAACGCACGGCTCACGCCCTCTCGAAGGCTGTCGAGGCCATCCCGGTGTCTCGCACGATCATGAGTTAGCCCTCGTCAGACAGCCGCCAAACGCCTGTAGATAAAGCAGCAACAGCGCGCAGCGGCTCGGAGGCGGGGCGCCGGACGTGGCTCGGGTGCGATGACGACGAGCAAGGTAGGCCACGCTCCGACCCGAACCACGGCTGCGCCGGCTGTGCCGGCCGCCGCGAATGCGTGGCTGGCCGACCACCAAGGCGGGAAGAGCGCGGCGACGGCGCTGCCAGACGCTACGGGCGGACCATTGAGCAAGGCGCCCACCAGACTCAGGACCAGCAATGCTACGGCCGGAACCCAGGCATTCTTGGTGTGGTCTTGCATCTATCGCTACCTCGGGGGCCGTCGCCGTAGCGGCGTGTGGCCTGTCCGAAAGAGAGCTAGCGTGAAGTCGCTGCCAAAACGCTAATCGGGGCGTCCAGGTCGCTGCCGGAATGGCCTCACGTCGCGATGGGGATGTCCGAGGCCTACGCTAGTCCTTGGGCCAACGCCGGTGCAGCCACAGCCACTGATCCGGGTGCGCGCGGATCGCCGCCTCAAGCCGGTCGTTCAGCGTCTGCGTCAACGCCAGCGCGTCGGTGGTGCGGTCGCCAGTGTCGGGCAGCGTCTCGGGCGGTAACACCACGACGCGGAACCGCCCCGGTCCCAGCCGCACGCTCCAGCAGAACAGCACCGGACACTTGGACCGCAACGCGAACACCGCCGCCGCCGACGACGTCATCGCCGGCCGGCCGAACAGGGTGGCCGCGATGCCGTCGTTGGCCTTCTGGTCGAACAGGATGCCGAGCGTGCCGCCGGCGCGGAAATACGCCATCGCCTGCCGCGCGCCGACCGCCCCTTTGGCGAACAGCGGCGTGGTCGACCCCGTGACCCCGCCGCGCAGCCGCTTGAGCATGGCGTCGATGTAGGGGTTTGGCGGCGCCCGATAGAACGAGCCGAACGGCAAACCGTGCAACTGGGACGCGACCGGCAGCGCCTCCCAGTTGCCGAGGTGGCCGGAGATCAACAACACCGGGCCACCACGGGCCACCACCGCGTCGAAGTGTTCAAGGCCGACCCCCTCGAACCCTGGGCCCGCGTCGGTCTCAGCCAGACCGCCGACATGCGGCAACTCGGCGACGGTGCGGCCCAGGTTGTCCCACACGCCCCGCACGACCCTTCGTCGCGCGGTGGTGTCCAGTTCCGGCATCGCGCGACGGAGGTTTTCGTGGGCGACCCGGCTGACCGGCAACCACGGGCCGACGGTGCGCGCCAACGCGCCGCCCACCGCCGACGCCGCGCGCAGTCCCAGGGCGCGCATGACCCAGACCGCGGCCGCGAGCACGCCCGCCTCGACCCGCCACAGCGCGTCCCGCCCCGTCTCCCGCACCGTCATTCCAGGGCCTCGTCGAGCAGGCTATCGATCGCGGCGGGATCGTTCCACGCCAGGTCCACCCGCAGCACCTCGACCCGCGCGCGCCATTCGCGCGGCAGCCGGACAGCGTCCTTGGCGGTCGTCACCATGGCCGCGCCCCCCGCCGCCGCCGCAAGCGCCGCCAACTCGGATACGCGGTAGCGGTGGTGGTCGGGAAAGGCGCGGGTTGCGACCGTGACGGCGCCGATCGCAGCGAGAGTCGCGAACATCTTGCCGGGCCGGCCGATGCCCGCGAACGCCAGCATTCGGCGGCCTCGGAACCGCTCCGGGTCGCGCGGAACCAGTTGCGCGCGCAACACCGGCAGACCGACGGCGGGTGCCGCCCCGTCGCCGACCAGCACCATCGCCCGGCACCGCGCGGCGGCGGCGGCGGCGGGCTCGCGCAACGGACCGGCCGGCAGCACGCGCCCGTTGCCGAAACCGGCCGCCGCGTCGACCGCCAGGAACGACATGGTCTTGGCCAGCGTCGAATTCTGCAACCCGTCGTCCATCACCAGCACGTCGGCCCCCGCGGCGACCGCCGCCCGCGCGGAGGCGGCCCGGTCGCGGCCAAGCCAGGTCGGGGCGAGTTCGGCCAGCAGCAGCGGTTCGTCGCCCGAATCCTCCACATCGCCCGCGCGGCGTATGCCGTGGCCCGCGCCGCCATGGCCGCGCGACAGGAACGCCGGCCGGCGTCCGCGCGCAATCAGCCGGGCACCGAGGTCGAGCGCCAGCGGCGTCTTGCCGGTGCCGCCGACGCTCGCGTTGCCACAGCAGATTACCGGCACCGGAGCGGTCCAGCCTGGCCGCGCCATCCGTGCCGCCGTTTGCCGCGCGAAGATCGCGGCGGCGGGGGAGAGCAGGCGCGCCACGATGCCGTCGTGATGCCAAAACTCCGGCGGCGTCATCGCAGCAACGCTAGCAGGGCGTCGGCCGTGACCTGCGGCAGGTCGCCATGGGCGCGCGCCGCCGCGATCCCGGCCTCACCCATCGCGGCGCGGCGTTCCGGCGCATGGATCATGGCGGCGACCCAGTCCGCCAGCCGGTCCGCGTCCGACACTCGCGCCAGTGCTCCGGCCCGCTCCAGCACTCCGACCACATCGGTAAAGTTCAGGGTGTGCGGGCCGACCGCGACCGCGCAGCCGAGCCGCGCCGCCTCCAGCGGGTTCTGCCCGCCGTGCGGGACCAGGCTACCGCCGACGAACGCGATGCCGGCGACGCGATAGCACAGGCCAAGCTCGCCGATCGTGTCGACCACCCACAAGCCCCCCGGGGGAGGTGCCGCGCCCTGCGACCTACGCGGCGCGGACAACTCGGCGGCGACGTCGGCGCCGCGTTCCGGATGGCGCGGAACGACGATGGTGAGCAGTCCGGGCAATCCGATGCGGCGGTGCGCGGCGACGACCATCGCCTCCTCGCCGGGATGGGTGCTGGCAGCGACCCAGACCGGCCGACCGCCGAGCGACGCCCGCAGCGACGCCACGTCCGCATCTGCGGCCGGCAACGGGTCGGCGGCGAATTTCAGGTTGCCCGGTGTGCTCACGTGGCGGCCACCCAAGGCGCTGATCCGGGCCGCGTCCTCGGCCGACTGCGCCAGCACGGCCTCGAACGCGGCGAAGCTACGGCGCGCGAAGCCGGGGGCCCTTGCCCAGCCGGTGGCGCTCGCCGGCGACAGGCGCGCGTTGACCAGGATAATCGGGATGTGTCGGGCCCGGCACGCGAACAGCATGTTGGGCCAGATCTCGCTCTCGACGAAACCCGCCGCGTCCGGCCGCCAATGGTCGAGGAACCGGGCAACCCAGCCGGGCACGTCGAGCGGCACGAACCGGTGCGTGACCCGCGCGGCCAAGCCGAGTTCCGGCAGCCGCCGCGCCATGATTTCGGCCGATGTCACCGTGCCCGTGGTCAGCAGCACATGCGCGCCGGCCAGCAACGGCAGCACCGGCAACAACGACACTGCCTCGCCGACGCTCGCCGCGTGCAGCCAAATCAGGCGGCCGGTCGGGCGCGGCGTCGCATCCTCGCCCCAACGCTCCGGCAGGCGGCTTTTGACTTCCTTGCCGCGCGCCACCCGCCGCCGCAGCATCTGGCGCAGCAAAGGTGTGGCGAGCGTCGCAGCGGTGGCGTAGGCGCGCTCGATCAGGGGCAAAGGCGGTCGGCCATATCAGCGGCGTCGGTCAGCGCCGCCTCGATCCGGGGCAGGTCCACCGCCGCGTCGTCGATACGCAGACGCGGACCGCACACCAGCACGCCCCGGCTGTACGGCAGCCCGAGCACCATGCGGTCCCACGTCCGCAGCACCCGCCGCCGCCGCGTCTGGGCCGCGACCGGCAACACCTCGGCACCGGTCTGCTCGGCCAGGCGCGCGACGCCCCCGGCGGCGATCCGGCGCGGCCCGCGCGGACCATCGGGCGTGATCGCGACCGTGCCGCCGGCCGCCAGGATGTCGGCGAGCTGGCGCAGCGCCTCCGCCCCACCCCGGTCCTCGCCCCGGCGCCGGCTCGAGCCGTGCACCAGCCGCACGCCGAGCGGCGCCACCACGTCGCCGATCAACCGCCCGTCGGCGTGGCGGCTGACCAGCACGTGCACCAGCAACCGTCCCTGCGTCGCGCGCGTGGCATGGAGGAACAGCCCGGTGATGACCATCAGCCGCTCGTGCCAGAACGCCACGATGGTCGGGGCGCCGTCCAACGTCGGTTGCAGGTGCTCGGCGCCCACCAGGGTCCAACGGGTCGTCGCCATGGTCCAGGTCAGGTAACGGCCGACCGACGCGGCCGCGAGCGCCTGCGTCCAGCGTCGCCGCAAGAGTCGTTTCAGCATCGCTTCGCGGTAGCACGCGGGGGTCGCAGCACCAACCGGTGTACACCCGTTCACAATCCCGGAAGCGTTTCGGGGCCGGCATTGAAGGCTCGGTGACGCGGCCAATCCTCCGCTCCACTCAATCCAGACCCGGGAGATGACCGATGAATCGACGCAACGCGCTTTTCGCCCTGTCCAGCGCGGCGGCCCTGCCGCTGGTGGCGAGCAAGGCGCAGGCGCAATCTGTGCCGGAGACAGCGTATTATGTGCAGCAGACGCTGCAGAATGGTGGCTTCGCCCTGTTCATCAGCCAGCTCGCGCTAACGAAGTCGACCAACCGCGATGTCCGTGGCTTCGCCACGTTCGAGGTCGTTGAACAGACTGCGGTCGGCCTCGCCCTGGCGAACAGCAACACCCTGCCGCCGTTCACGCCGACCGCCGACCAGGCCAACACCATCGCCAAGCTGAACGCGTCGGTCGGCACCACGTTCGACTACAACTACCTCAGCGCGCAATACACCGGCCACTACACGCTGCTATTCCTGCAGAACGACTTGCTGTCGTACGTCGCCGACCCGAGCAACGAGCTCCGCCACATCGCGCTGCTGGCCCAGTCGAACATCGAGCAGCATATCGCGTTGCTAGGCGACCTGTTCACGTTGAACCGCCTCTAGCGCCAGAGGGACGCGGGGGGCGGTCGCCTGCCGCGTCTCAGTGCCCGCCGAGCGACACCAGGTTGGCCAGGAACAGTTCGGCGCAGGCTCGCCACGAGAACCGTTCGGCGTGGGCGCGGCAGGTCGCCCGATCAGTGTCGAGCGCCCGCAACGCCGCCGTCCGCAAGTCGGCGTGCATGACGCCCACTGCGTGCGTTCCTAGCACGTCGAGCGGACCGGTGACCGGAAACGCCGCCACCGGCGTGCCACAGGCGAGCGCCTCCAGCATGACCAAGCCGAACGTGTCGGTAAGACTCGGAAAGACGAAGCAGTCCGCCCCGGCGTAACTCGCCGACAACGCGCGTCCAGCACGCGGGCCGGTGAACGTCGTTGCCGGATAGGTGCGACGTAACGCTTCGAACTGCGGCCCGCCGCCGACCACGACCTTGCTTCCCGGCAAGTCCAGCTCGAGGAAAGCGGTGATGTTCTTCTCCACCGCGATCCGGCCCACGTACAGGAACACCGGCCGCGCCAACCCCGTGAACGGATCGCGCGGCTCCGGCGTGAACAGATCCAGGTCGACACCGCGCGACCAGCTGCGGAGGTCGGCGAAACCCCGCCCCGCCAGCTCGGCGCGCAGGCTTTCGGTTGCGACCATGATCCCCTGTCCGCCGCGGTGAAACCACCGCAGCAGCCAGTACGCGGGGCCGGTCGGCAATACGGAGCGCGCCTGCAGGTATTCGGGAAATCGGGTGTGGAACGCCGTGGTGAACGCGCAGCCGCGCTTGACCGCCCATCGCCGCGCCGCCAAGCCGAGCGGCCCCTCGGTCGCGATGTGCAGCGCGTCCGGCGCGAACGCCTCGACCAGCCGCGACAGCTTTCGCCCCGGCAGGATGGCGAGCCGAATATCGGGATAGGTCGGCATCGCCACGGTGCGGAACCGGTCCGGGCCGATCACGTCGACCGTGTGGCCCATCGCGGCCAGCTCGTCGGCTACCGACGCTAGGGTGCGGACCACCCCGTTGACCTGCGGCCGCCAGGCGTCGCTGACGATCAGGATGCGCGCCGGCACTGGCCCCACCGACAGCAGGCGGGCCCTCTCATCTGAAAGACGGGCATCCGAACGATCGGCAGCCGAAGGATCGGCAGCCGAGCTGTCGAGCGGGCTCAGGCGGTCTCGCTCACCAGTTCGCTGTCGGGTGCGGCGCCGCGCGCCAAGTGGAACGAGAACTTGTTCTGCGCCGCCCAATCGATCAGCTCCAGCCTCCCGTCCGCGTGCTCGACCAGCGCGGTGCAGCTTTCCACCCAATCGCCGTCATTCAGGTAGAGCACGCCGCCGATGTCGCGCATCTCGGCGTGGTGAATATGGCCGCATACGACGCCGTCGAGCCCGCGTTCCCGCGCCTCGCGCGCCAGCGCCGTCTCGAACCGGTCGATCGCGGCGACCGCGTGCTTGACCTGCCGCTTGAGCCATTGCGACAGCGACCAATACGGGTAGCCCATCCGGCGTCGGATGGCGTTGAACCAGCGGTTGCACGCCAGCGCCGTGGTGTAGGCGGAGTCGCCGAGCAGGGCCATGAACTTGGCGCGCCGCACCACGCTGTCGAACTCGTCGCCGTGCATCACCAGCAGGCGGCGGCCGTCGGCGAGCGTGTGCACGTCGTCCTGCTTCAGCGCGATGCCGGCGATCTCGAGCCCCATCGGCAGCCAGGCGCGGATCATCTCGTCGTGGTTGCCGGGGATGTAGACGACCTCGGTGCCGTTGCGGGCATGGCGCAGGATCAGCCGCAGCACCTCGTCATGGTGCGCGTCCCAGAACCAGGATTTCCGGAGCCGCCAGCCGTCGATCACGTCGCCGACCAGATACAGCTTCTCGCAACTGACCCGGCGCAGGAAGTCCGCCAGGAAGTCGGTGCGGCAGCCACGCGTGCCAAGGTGGATGTCGGAGATGAACACCGTTCGGTAGCGGTGCGGGGCGGTGCCAGCGAGCGGTGTTAGCGCGTTCATGCGACCTGCCGATGCCAAGCCTGTTATGGCCAGATAGGGGGCGCGGCGCGCCGAAGCAACGCACCTGGCGCGCCACATACGCCGCCGCGTCGAGTCGGGACGTGACGTTTATATGATCATGCGAAAATTTCCAGCGTCGCTTGCTGGTTATCGATGCAATGTTAAGAGTATGACGAAAGCTAGCAAGTCCAGATAACGTTGATACATTGACGGGCCAAGCAACGTCATGTTTTCGACTTACCCTTGTTATCGCAATGACATGACTGCGGCGTAGTGTGCTCGGCTGCAATGTCGATTCGTCCCCGCTTTTCCGAGTTGCCCGGATGTTGATTCTATACAATCCCGCCGCTGGGGAGCGGCGCACGACCCGGCTATGGCGCGTGCTCGATGTCATGGCGGCCAGTGGCGTGCATTTCGAGTTGGCGGAGACGCGCTACCCCGGTCACGCGGCGGAACTCGCGGCGGCGGCGGCGCGCGGCGGCGCGCGACTGGTGGTCGCGGCGGGCGGCGACGGCACCATCGCCGACGTCGCGAACGGGTTGCAGGGCAGCGATTGCCGGCTCGGCGTGATCCCGCTCGGAACCGCCAACGTGCTGGCGTACGAACTCGGGCTGCCGTTCGCGCCGCGCGCGGTCGCGGCGGCGCTGGCGTTTCGGAAATCCCGGACGGTCTGGCCCGGGTTGCTGAGCGCGGCCGGCGTGGTGTCGCCGAAACTGTTTGTGCAGATGATCGGAGTCGGGTTCGACGCGCAGGTGGTGCACGCGCTCTGGCCGCCCCTGAAGCGAGCGCTCGGACGTGCCGCCTACGTTGTGCAGGGGATGCGGGAGGTCGCGCGCTATCGTTTTACCCCGATCACGGTGGCGCTGGACGGCGGCACGCCCCGTGAGGTCGCCAGTGTGATCGTCTCCAAGGGGCATTTTTACGGCGGCTGCCACGTGCTGGCGCCCGGTGCCTCGCCGACCCAGCGTGGCTTCACGGTGGCGATGTTCGACCGCAACGGGCCGCATTGGGCGCTGGCCTACGGCGCCGCGTTGCCGGTCGGTCAGTTGCGGCACATGCCGGGGCTACGGCTGGTGCGGGCCGAGCAGGTGACGATCACCGCCGACCACGCGCCGGCGCAGGCCGACGGCGACCCAGCCGGCCGCGCCCCGGTGACGGTCGTGGACGCGACGCGGTCGCTCGAGGTGATCGTCGGTTAATCGACCTTGTAGGACTGTAATTCGTCCGCGTGGCGCTCATACCGCACGCCGTTGCCGTCGTAGTACTCCTCGACCGACTTGACCCACTTCTTGACGCCCGGCACGTACCAGAACGCCTTGTAGGTGCGTCCACTGACGGCGTGCGGGATCGTCCGATCCTGCTCGATCACCGACACCGTGCCGGCGGCATCGACACGCGCGCCGAAGGCTGAGGTGATTCCAGGCGCGGTCACCGCACTCCACACCCCCTCGCACTCGATCTTGACCGCGTGGAACGGTCCGGCCGGCACCGTCACGTCCTCCCACCCGATCACCCGGTAGGGCGACGAAAAGTGCTCGCTCGAATGCACGCGGTTGGGCTGGTGCTCGGTATAGCTCACGCTCCAGGTCCGGCCGACGTCGAGCGGGAACGACAGCGGTCGGTTCACCACGGTCGCTACTCCGTTGACCGCGCGCGTGCGGCTCCAGTCCAGGCCGGTCAGCACCTCCGTCGCCGGCATCGTCGAGCCGACCGGCCGTACGCTGACCGACACCGACGATGCGCCGATCCGAAGCACGGTGCTTTCCACCCGGGTTTGCCGCCAGCCGGCCTTGGTTTCGCTTGTGCTCGGATAGGTCTAGGTGCCGTTCTGGTGCAGCGCCGGTGCCGCGATCGTCTGCGCGCCCGCCGGCATCGACACGAGCAACACCGCCACCGTCAGCCAAAACTTTCGCACAACCATGTCCCGCCTGTGTCAGACAAGCTTAACGGAATGCAATGGTTGCTGTCGAGCGGGTTATCGTGCCTGTTGGATCGCCGACAGGAGCCAGTTGCCGCCGGGCGCCCGCGCGAACGTCCAGACCTCGGCGACCGTAACGCGCTCGGCCAGGCTGCCGTCGACCACCCGGCCGCCCGCGTCGCGGGTCACGTCGAGCATCGAGAACCGCATCGCGACCGTCGCATACTCGCGGTTGCCCTCGCGCCACGCCTCGGAGAGGTCGCCGCGATCCAGGTGCACGTCGGTCACCAGGTTGCGCACGCCTCGGCTGGCCTGGTCGGCCATTTGCTCGGCGAAGTAGCTGACCATCTCGGGTGTCGCGACACTCTGCAAACGGCCGACGTCATGGCCGCTCCAGGCCGCCTGCACCGCCACCAGCAACCGCTCGAACGCCTGGTAGTCGGCGGGGGTGACCGCGACCGGCGTGCTGCGAGCGGGTGCGGCCGGACGCGCGCCGAAACCGGCGTTGGGCATCGCCGTGCGGGCGAACGGCGCGCCACCCGCCATCGCCGGCGCGCCGCCCGCGAAGAAGCGGCGGAAGATCCAGCGGCCGACGAAGAACAGCAGCGCCAGCTGGATCAGCAGCCCGAACATCGAGCCGAATCCGTCGATGCCGCCGAACATGCCGTGGCCGAACAGCATGCCGCCTATGCCGGCCCCGACCAGGCCGCCCAGCAGCCCGGACGCGAACGGCGAGCGGCCACCGAAACCAGAACTCTGGCCATACGGGCGAGCGCCGTACGAGGGCGCGCCGTAACTCGGCGACGGCGTCAGGCTACGCTGCATTGGCGACACCGAATACGGCGTGGTGCCCGTCGCCGGCGGGGCCGTGAACGTGCGGCCGCCGCGGCTGCCGGACGAAAAGCCGCCGCCGGCCCGTGCCAACGCCACATTCGGCGCGACGGCGAGCAACAGGGCGAAAGCGAGTGGGAGCAGACGACGATGGGTCATGAGTGGAGCCAGACGAGGTTGACCACGCTTATATAGGAAGCCGGCTACGCGCCTGCCAACGTCAGGCCCTCGATCCGCACCGTCGGCGCATCGGTGCCCCGCCGGAACCGCAGGTCGTTGGCCGGCACCATGTGGGCGAAGATGTCGCGCAGATGGCCGGCGATGGTGATCTCGGCCACCGGCTCGGCGATCGCCCCGTCGCGGATCATGAATCCGGCCGCACCCCGGCTGTAGTCGCCGGTCAGCCCGCTCACGCCCATGCCGATCAGCTCGGTGACGTACAGGCCCAGCGTGATGTCGGCCATCAGCTCGGCGGGCGTCATGGTGCCCGGCTTGAGATACAGGTTGCTGGAACCGGGGTTCGGCTGCCCGCCGGTGCCGCGACTGGCGTTGCCGAGCGTCTGCAGGCCGAGCTGCCGGGCGCTGCGGCCATCCAGCAGCCAGCCCATCAGCACGCCGTCCTCGACCAGTGCCCGGGTGCGGGTGGCGACCCCTTCGCCGTCGAACGGGCGGCTCGACGCGCCCCGAACCCGGCGCGGGTCGTCGATGATCTCGATTCCTGGCGCGAAGATGCGGGTGTGCAGCGCGTCCTTCAGGAACGACGTGCCGCGCGCGATGCTGGAGCCGTTGATCGCACCCGACAGGTGGCCCAGCAGCGAGCCGGCGACGCGCGGGTCGAACACGACGGGGATTTTCGCGGTTTCGGGCCGGCCGGGGTTCAGCCGGGCCACCGCGCGCTCGCCGGCGCGGTGGCCGATCTCGGCGGGGTCGTCCAGTTCGGACAGATGCCGCTTCGACGAGAAATCGTAGTCGCGCTGCATGTCCACACCACTGCCGGCCAGCGCCACGGCCGAGACGGAGTGGTTGGTCGTCGAATAGCCGCCTTGAAACCCGGCCGAGGTCACAAGCAGCACCCGGTAGCGGCTGAAACTCGCGCTGCCGCCCTCGGAGTTGGTGACGCCCGCCACCGCCAGCGCCGCGTCCTCGGCCGCCGTCGCGCGCTCCAGCAGCTCCGGCGCCTCAGGCTCGGAGCCGTCGTCCAGGTCGAGGCTGGCGTCCTCGTGCCCGGTCGCCTCGGTCAGCTCGGCAAACCGGTCGGCCGGCACCACGCGGGCCATCGCCACCGCACGCTCGGCGAGTTCGGAAAAACCGGCGGGGTCAAGGGCGGACGACGACACGACCGCGACCTTGCGGCCGACGAACACGCGCAGGCCGACGTCGCGGCCCTCGGCGCGGTCCAGCTCCTCGATCTTGCCGAGACGCTTGCCGACCGACAGCGAGGTGCCTTCGGCGTACATCGCGTCGGCTGCGTCGGCGCCGGCGGTTTTGGCACGGGCGATCAGGTCGCCCAGCAGGGCGCGCGGATCGGCGCTCATGCCCCGAGCCGCTCCACGATCGAGGGTAGGCCGGGGATGTGGCCGGCCGGTCCGAGAGCCGCCAGCGTCGGTGCGGCCCGGAACAGGCGGGCGGCGGCGGCCTCGACGTCGGCGATCGTGACCGCGTCGAGCTTGGCCACGGTCTCGCGGGTCGGGATCAGCCGGCCGAACACCTGCATCTGCCGCGACAGCTGCTCGCAGCGGCTGCCGGTGCTCTCCAGCGACATGAGCAACCCGGCCTTCACCTGCGCCCGTGCCCGTTGCAGCTCGGTCGCGGTCACGCCCGACTGCACCTTGTGCAGCTCGTCGAGCGTCACCGGCACCAGCTCGGCGGCCTCGCTCTCGCCGGTGCCGGCGTAGATGCCGAACAGGCCGCCGTCCATCGCCGGCGAGGTGAACGAGTAGACCGAGTAGACCAGGCCGCGCTTCTCGCGGATTTCCTGGAACAGCCGCGAACTCATGCCGCCGCCGAGCAGGGTCGACAGCAGGATCACCGGGTAGAAGTCAGGGTCGGCGTAGGCGACGGCCGGGAAGCCCAGGACGATGTGGACCTGGTCGAGGTCGCGCGCCTCGCGATACTCGCCGCCGTGATAGACGCCCGGACGCGCCGCCGTGATGGTCGCGGTCGGCAGGTCGCCGAAATGTTGCGCGACCAGATCGAGCATGTGGTCGTGGTCGAGGTTGCCGGCGGCGGCGATCGTCGTGTTGCCGGTCGTGTAGTGCCGCCGCATGTAGTCGGTCAGCGTGTCGCGCGACATCTCGCGGATGCCGGCCTCGGAACCGAGCGTCGGGCGGCCCATCGGCTGGTTGGGATAGGCGACCTCCTGGAAGCGGTCGAAGACCGCGTCGTCCGGCGTGTCGTTGGCCTGGCCGATCTCCTGCAGTATGACGCCGCGCTCGCGCTCCAGCTCGTCACGCTCGAACGTCGAGTGGGTCAGGATGTCGCCGATGATGTCGGCCCCCAGCGCCGTGTCCTCCTTGAGCACCTTGACGTAGTAGGCGGTCTGCTCGCGGGCGGTGTAGGCGTTGATATGGCCGCCGACGTCCTCGATCGCCTCGGCGATGGCGGCCGCACTCCGGCGCGCGGTGCCCTTGAACGCCATGTGTTCGAGGAAGTGCGACACGCCGCCTTCCGTCTCGCCCTCGTTGCGCGTGCCAGTCGCGACGTAGGCGCCGAGGCTGACGGTCTCGACCCGGTCCATCCGCTCGGTCACGACGGTGAGCCCGGATGGCAGGCGGGTGACCCGGATCGCGTCGGTGTCGGTCGGCTGGTCGGTCATGCGGCGTTCCTCAGGACGAAGGCGCGAACGCGGTCCTCGACGGCGGCGAGGTCGGCGGGGGCGCGGCTGTAGTTCTCTGCACGCTCATATAGGTCCGACAGGTGCGCCGGCAGAGGGGGGCGGCGGCCGGTGGCCCGCTCCATCGCGTCCGGGAACTTGGCCGGGTGCGCGGTCGCCATGGCGATCACCGGCAGGTGGCCAGGGTTGTCCCAGGCGCGGGCGGCGGCGACGCCGATGGCGGTGTGCGGGTCGGCGAGGTAGCCGGCCGCGTCGAGCCGAGCGATCTCGGCCAGCGTCGCCGCGTCGTCGAGGGCGAACGGCGACATGATGTCGCGCGCCGCCTGCCAGACGCCGTGCGGCACGACCATGCGGCCGGTCGCGCGAAAGCCGGCGATGGTGGCCGCCGTCGCGTCGGGATCGCGGCCCAGCAACTCGAATAGCAGCCGCTCGAAGTTGGAGCTGACCGCGATGTCCATCGACGGCGACAGGCTCGGCTCGACCGGGCGCACGCTCATGTCGTTGTCGGCCAGGAACCGCGCCAGGATGTCGTTGCGGTTGCTGGCGACGATCAGGTGCTCGATCGGCAGGCCCATGCGGCGCGCCGCCCAGGCCGCCAGCACGTTGCCGAAGTTCCCGGTGGGCACGGCGAACGCGACCGGGCGGTCGGGCGCGCCCAGCGCCAGCGCCGCCGCGACGTAATACGGGATTTGCGCCGCGATCCGAGCGAAATTAATGGAATTGACCGCCGACAGCCGCATCGCGTCGCGGAACGGCGCGTCGCCGAACATCGCCTTCACAAGGTCCTGGCAATCGTCGAACGTGCCGTCGATCGCGACGTTGGCGACGTTCGGTGCCGCGACCGTGGTCATCTGCCGCCGCTGCACCTCGCTGGTGCGGCCTGCGGGGTGGAGGAAGATGATGTCGATCGCGGCGCGGTTGGCGCACGCCTCGATCGCCGCCGGGCCGGTGTCCCCACTGGTGGCGCCGATGATGGTGACCCGCCGGCCCGCCGCACCCAGCGCGTGGTCGAATAGCCGGCCCAGCAGTTGCATCGCCAAATCCTTGAAGGCGAGCGTCGGGCCGTGGAACAGCTCGCAGCTCCAGACATGGCCGTCGAGCTGGACCAGCGGCACCACGGCCGGGTGGGAGAACCCGGCGTAGGCGTCGGCGCACATGCGGGCGAGGTCGGCCTCGGGCACCGCGTCGCCGGTGAACAGGCCGACCACGCGGGCGGCGATCTCGGCGTACGGCAGGCCGCGCATCGCCCGCCAATCGGCGTCGTCCAGCACCGGCCACGTCTCGGGCACGAACAGCCCGCCATCCTCGGCCAACCCGGCGAGCAGCACGCCGGTAAAATCACGGGGAGCCGCCTGTCTCCGGGTCGAAATGTAGCGCATGGCCCGGTTTGCCGCAGGCCGCACGTAATGCATAGAGGCTGCATCCCACACGGAGTCGCCGATGCGTTGTCTGATGATGGCCGTAGCCTTGCTGCTGCCGAGCGTGCCGGCGCTCGCGGGCGACCTGTCGAGCCCGGTCGACCTGTCGAGCCCGGCCGGGCTGTGGCGCACGGTCGACGACAAGACCGGCCAGGAGCGCAGCGACGTCCGCATCTACGAGCTGGACGGCAAGTTCTATGGCCGGGTCGAGCGCATCCTCGACCCGAAGGAGGCGGCGCAGATCTGCCAGAAGTGCACCGACGACCGGCGCGGCCAGCCGGTGCTGGGCATGGTCATCATGCGCGGCCTGCAACGCGACGGCGACCAGTGGGACGGCGGGCGGATCATCGACCCCGAGACCGGCGACACCTACCGCTGCAAGATGCACCTGATCGACGGCGGCCAGAAGCTGCAACTGCGCGGCTACGTGATGATGCCGATGCTGGGCCGTTCGCAGACCTGGAAACGCGATCCGGAGTCGTAACGGCGAACTCGGTCGAGTGGCACGGCGTTGGCGCGCCACACCCCACCGGAGTTTTGCTCCCATGTTCCGCGACACCGACACCTCGCTATCGAAGTTCCTGGGCTGGTTCAGCATCGGGCTGGGGCTGTTCGAGATGATCGGCGGCCGGTCGCTGGCGCGGATGCTCGGCGTGCCGAAGGACGGCACCTTGCTCCGCGCATACGGCGTGCGGGAGGCGGGCGTGGGGGTGGCGATCCTGAACGACCCGGAGGAGCCGGCCTACATCTGGGCGCGGGTCGCCGGCGACGCGATGGACCTGGCGACGCTCGCGATCGCGCTGCGGCCGCCCAACGGCAAACGCGCCAACGTCGAGATCGCGCTGGCCGCCGTCGCGGGCATCACGGCGCTGGACGTCATCTGTGCCGCCCGACTGAGCCGGAGTTGATCGCGGGCAATTTGTAACGCTGGGCGGATCGGCCCAGCGTCGGCCTCATGGGGCATGACGCGGGCGATAACTCGGCGATTGTGGAACACCCGAGCCCGGTCGGGTTCGACGCCACACTGGCGCGCTTGACGGCGGCGATCGAGCGCGCCGGCCTGACCATCTTCGCCCGCATCGACCATGCGGCCGGGGCGCGTGACGCCGGCCTGACTATGCCGCCGACCACGGTGCTGATCTACGGCAACGCCAAGGGCGGCACCCCGATCATGCTCGCGGCCCCGCTGGCGGCGCTCGACCTGCCGTTGCGCGTGCTGGTGCGCGAGGCGGGTGGTAGAACGCTGTTGGCATACCATCCGGTCGCGGCACTGTCTGCCGCGCAAAACCTGCTGGTCGGGACACTGCAACCGTGAGTGAGGCTTTGACGGCGGCGATCGTGGCGTCGGCGCGGCACCGGTTCGATTACGTGCCGGTCGGGCTGTTCGGCTCCGTCATGGGGCTGACCGGGCTGTCGGTCGCATGGCGACTGGCGCACGCGCGATACGGCACGCCGGACTGGGTCGCCGACGCCGTCGGCGCACTGGCGGTGGCGGCGTTCGTGGCCGTGCTGGCCGGCTACGTCGCCAAGTCGATCACGTCACCCGGGGCCGTGGTGGCCGAGTTCCGCCACCCGATCGCCGGCAACCTGTTCGGCACGATCCTGATCAGCCTGCTATTACTGCCTATCGTGCTGGCCCCGGTCAGCCTGCCGCTGGCCCAGGCGATGTGGTGCGTCGGCGCGGTCGGCATGCTGGCGTTCGCGTGGCTGATCGTCAGCCGCTGGATGGGCGAGCGCCAACAAGTCGCGCACGCGACGCCGGCGTGGATCATCCCGGTGGTCGGCATGCTGGACGTGCCGTTGGCGTTGCCGTCGCTCGGCCTACCGCCGCTGCACGACGCGATGGTGCTGGGGTTGGCGGTCGGGCTGTTCTTCGCGGTGCCGCTGTTCACGCTGGTGTTCTCAAGGCTGGTGTTCGAGCCGCCGCTGCCGGACGCGCTGCAACCGTCGCTGCTGATCCTGGTCGCCCCGTTCGCGGTCGGATTTTCCGCGTATGTCGTGACGAGCGGCCACGTCGACCTGTTCGCCGAGGCGCTCTACGCGCTGACCCTGTTTGTGCTGGCGGTGATGCTGGGCCGGCTCGGCAAACTGCGGACCTGCTGCCCGTTTCGCGTGGCATGGTGGGCGGTGAGCTTCCCGCTCGCGGCGGCGGCGATCGCGGGACTTCGGTTCGCGGCGGCCGAGCCGGGTTGGCTCGCCGACGCGATCGCGCTGGCGTTGCTGGCGTTGGCCACGGTCACGATCGCCGGGCTGTTGGTCCGCACCCTGGTTGGAGTTGCGCGGGGCGAGTTGCGGACGCTGAGCGCCTGAACAACCGTGTTAGGGTGGAACAACCATCAGGACAGCAGGACATGATCCATCCCGGGCAACTAGTGGGAACGTGGCGACGCTTTGGGTCGGCCGGCCCTGTATACGAAATCCTTGGGACCGGCAGAGAGCTTCCAGACGGTGACCGCGTCATGCGGGTCCGCGTTCTGGAGAGCGGTGAAGAGGTCGATTACAAACTTACCGACATATTGGACGATCCCAGGGAGCGTTGATGTTCGCCATCGCCTTCGACTTGGTGGTCGCCGAAACAGCGGCAAACCATCCGAAAGGTGTCGCGCTAGCTTACGCCGATATTGGCGGTACTCTCTCAGGCTTCAGTTTCGATCGGGTGCAGGGCAGCCTTTACCTGACCAGCAAAGACGATCTGGCAAACCTTTTCGCTGCTATCACAGCCCTGAAGGCACTGACTTGGTTTCCCGCCTCCGTGCGAGACATTCGAGCTTTCAAGGTCGAGCACTGGTCCGACTTCACCCAAATGATGAAAACCTGACGCCAATCGCTAGCCGAGGTAGCGCGCGGTGAG